>Ga0306907_1001048_pt1 | contig 10040 bp, 17 predicted proteins | sample AntRauTorcE11898_FD_190415 | JGI IMG/M metagenome (GOLD analysis project Ga0306907, IMG submission 190415) | Saline lake microbial communities from Rauer Islands, Antarctica - Metagenome Torckler E11 #898 (v2) (version 2) | ecosystem: Environmental > Aquatic > Non-marine Saline and Alkaline >... | reverse complement strand
TTTCGAGGACTACACGGATCTGTTCCGCCGCGCTCGTGAGGATGTGCTTCGCCGTGAGTCCCAAGAATCGGCGTCCTTAGAGCGGAATCCGTTCGACTACCCGGAGGTTTGGCCACCGTACACGGAACCCATCCCCGCGCCCACGTCACCGGGTTCTGACAGTGGCTCCGAGGAAAACAACCAGTCGTCTTTCGATTCCTTCTAACCGAGTCTCACGGCGTTCCACAGTCCATGGACTCGGTGAGGAAACCGAAGGCAGTGGTTCTGAACCGCCGGTAAGCGCGTAGCCTTTAGGGGCGGGTCGAGTTTCTATTGAGTCACGCTACAAGTATGACTTGGAAGGACACTGTCGAACCTGCGTTATCCCGACTTCCAGTCGTGGACAGACCAGACGGACACGTATCGTTCAATAACAAATTCATGTGGACCGGGGCAGTTCTCCTCGTGTACTTCGCCCTCACGAACGTTCAGCTATGGGGGTTAGGAACCGGTGGGCAAGGCTTCGGGTACTTCCGCACGATCGTTGCCGGGGCGCAAGGCAGCATCCTGCAACTCGGGATCGGCCCCATCGTCACGGCGAGTATTACTCTGCAACTACTGAAGGGCGCAAATCTGCTTGGACTGGACACCGAGTCCGATCCGCGTGACCAAGTGCTGTATCAAGGCCTTCAGAAGATGCTGGTGGTTTTCATGACGCTCCTCACTGCCGCGCCGATGGCGTTCACCGGCGCGTTCCTACAACCGTCGCAGGCACTTGCCTCCGCACTCGGCGTATCTGTGTTCGTTGTACAGGTGCTGATGTACCTCCAGATTGTTGTTGGTGGACTCATCATCGTGTACCTCGATGAAGTCATTAGCAAGTGGGGACTCGGCTCCGGTGTTGGACTGTTCATCGTTGCTGGCGTCTCCCAGCAACTCATCGGCGCTGTTTTCGCAACGGAATGGCTCACTGGAACGTCCGGCATTCTCGCTGCATGGGTCGGGTTACTCACCGGTGAAACGTCTGTGGAATCGATCTTCACAGCTGCGGGCCTCGAACAGATGCTCTTTGGCCCGCTCGAAGTCGCTGCCATCGCAACTACGTTGTTCATTTTCGGCCTTGTTGTCTTCGCCGAGTCCGTTCGCGTGGAAATCCCATTGAATCACGCTCGCGTGTCCGGGGCTGCTGGGCGCTTCCCCGTGAAACTCATCTACGCCAGCGTTCTGCCGATGATCATCGTTCGGTCGGTGCAGGCGAACATCCAAATCATGGGTCGCGCACTTGATTCGACAGTCGGCCTCCCGGCGTTCATCGGTGTGTACTCTGGTGGCGAACCCGTGTCTGGGTTGATGTACTTCCTGAATCCGATCCGCGCTCCGCAGGACTGGATGTGGTTTCTTGGCGGAACGTCCGCTGAGGTCTGGGAAATCGCGATTCGCCTCGGCATGGACTTCCTGATCATGGTCGGGGGCGGCGCAATCGCGGCTGTGTTCTGGGTTGAAGCAACCGGTATGGGATCGGCATCTTCCGCGAAGCAGATTCAGAACTCTGGGATGCAGATCCCCGGGTTCCGCCGGAATCCACAGGTCATCGAGAAGGTGCTTGACCGGTACATCCCGCACGTCACTGTGCTTGGTGGCGCACTTGTTGGGTTCCTTGCAGTGACTGCGAATCTCATCGGGACGATCGGGCAGGTGTCCGGCATCGGCCTCCTGCTCGCTGTCTCGATTACGTACAAGCTGTACGAGGAGATTGCGGAAGAGAAGATGATGGAGATGCATCCGATGATGCGGCAACTGTTCAACGAATAGCGAAGTCGCTGTTTTTCTGCGTTGCTGTCGGTTCCTGAACGAATTTGCTTCGAAGAAGGCGGTGTTTCTGCGTTACTTCGCTATTCGTCGTCGCGGATGACTACCGGGTCTGTGATGTGGCTTTCACAGTGGTCTGCCGGGCAGTCATCACCGGCTTCTACATCATCGTATTCGAGGTACACGTGCCCATTCGCAAGGCATTGGTATTCCTTTTGAACCATATTACATTGTCCGTCCCCCGGGTTGAAAACAGTTGGCTGGGTGCCGATGCTGTTGGTAGGTTCTGCTAACGAGAGTCACTCAAAATCCGGGTGTTGCTTCGAGACAAACACGGGTATTGCTTCGAAGCAAATCGAACTGTTTTCGCTGTCTCTCTTCGTGTTCTCTTGACTCTCGTGTTCTGTTCTTCCGGTGTGTTAAGTGGTTGAACCTCATGTATTCAGTGTATGCCGAACACTGATTCGCCGGTTGATTCCATGGACGTTGAGGAACATGATTGCTTTCAGCACGCCATTTGGCGGCCCGAAGACGTCGGCGCTGTGGACCCGGTTCCTGGTGACTGCGAGATTTGTGGTGAGGAACTGGAACACTACTGCGATGACTCATTCCCGACTGATGCTGACTTCATGAATGTCGTTGATCACGGTGTTAACGATGAGCCGATTTTCGGGGTGGAGTATGACTGTGAGTTTTGCAGTCGCACGCTCGAAACGCGGTTCCAGAAGAAGGGGACGTGGGACGTGGACTCGAACAAGAAGGTGTACGGGGCCTGATCACCGGTCTGTGGTTGTCACGAGGCAGTGACTGACCCACCGATTGGAATTCTCAGGACTGCGTGGCAATCGTGGCAGTAGAATTCTGAGGATTTCGGTGGCAGCGAGAACAGGGTGAGGTCGTCACTGCCGCAGTTGACGCATTCGAGTAGGTCTGGGGTTTGGTATGGTTCTCCAGCGGGCATCAGTTCACCGTCGTTGGGTGGCGTCACGTGAATCATGCATTGGGCGTCACTACTGTGAGGGGAAGTACCCTTCTCTCTACCAAACCCAGAATATGAACTCAAGTGTTTCGCTGTGTAGGTGGGGTGAAACCAATGTTTATGGGGGAATACCGTGAATATCGTGATATGAAAGGCGCCTCATTCCTCCGTTCCAGCGGTTGTGCCTCTGGCGCAACGGACTCTCGTTTCACCTCGGAGGTGAACTGGTAATGGCGGCTGTATCCTCCGAACCGCTACAGTCCCCATGTGGGTGTTACAAATGCACACGGGAGGAGTATGACTACACCGATGACGGCGAGAAACTCGTCGTGAATAACGTTCACGGAGAGTTACAGCCGTGCGAGACGTGTGGCCGCGCGAAAACCGAGTACGTCGATCACTACACGTGGGGCGAGTACCGGTGCTGGTGGTGTAACGACCGATGACTGGCGACGCTGATACCCAATGGGTTGTGTATTCGATTCATGACCAAGGCGGCATGGGGCGGTTCCTCGCGGTTGAAGAAACCCGAGAAGACGCGGAAGCGACGGGTGACAAATGGTGGGACGCATTCGATTCCGGTGAGAAGGAACGCCCGACTGGATACGCCGGGATTTCATGGAAACCGGTCGCCGATTTCGATAACTGGGAGTCTGGAGAATGACTTCCAACGAGAAATCGAACAGCACGGACGGATGTTACGTCGGCGAGACAATCGGGATGACTCGTGTTGGAACGCGGGATGGAGTTGCGATACTGGAATGTGATCACTGCGGAAATACGTACCCGAAGGTGTGGGAAGGCGAAAGCGCATTCCTGCGGTGTTGGCGAGGATGTGGACAAGGCTGGGTGTTGCGGGAGGGCGAATCTCGTGGATCACTGGGTCGTTCTCGATTCCGGTGAAGGGTTTATTGAAAAAGAACGGAAAAAGAAGTGTGAGAACTGCGGCGAGATCCACCCGCTCGGCGTGATGGACCGTGTTTGAACTCGCGGACTGCCCGTATTGCGGCGTGGATTCGGATCCAGACGACTGGTTGGTTGCAGTGTGGGATTCGCTCGAAGCACAGCAAAATGGCGATGCCCCGGAGTACGTTGGGTGTACGCAGTGCAGTACAATGGAGGCTTACGAGAATGACTACTAACAACTCGGACGACGGTTCTGAATCGCAACGAGACAATGACCTCCCGCACCGGGAGAAATCCCGTGAATGGGCAGCGAAGGCGGTTGCGAATGTGGAGGAATGGGGGCATCAGCGCCGCGAGACACTTCTGTTAGCAATGCTGGAAGAACTCGGCGAGCTAACGCAAGCAACGCTCGAAGCCAAACACGAAGATGGGAATCCTGCGCATATTCAGGAGGAACTCGATGATCTTGCCGCGCTCATGTACCAAATGCAGTGGGCGATGAGCAACACTCAGATCGAGCAAACGAAGTGACCTGTACCGTGGTATTAACTCCCCCAACGACTCATCTCCTGATATGGACAATGTAACAACTGATGACATCGAGGAGGATTCTCTTTCGATTAACGGAGAGTGGTGGGTTTTCGCAGAACCGGGGCGCACAATCGCTGAAGACCCGATTTTGAAAGCGCATTCTGAGAACCCGATTTCGTTCAACTACCTCGGCGATCGCGTGTGTGAAGAGCAAATCTGGTTTTTCACCTTCAATCTGAAAGACACAGACGGAAATGACGAACTGAAGAAAGCAGTTCTGGATTCGATTTATACCGTAGATGATGATGCGGGCCTCCAGACACTGCGCGTGAATGGGGGAGTGATGGTTCCGGATGGGTTGTTGGATGCGATCCGAGATCGGGACGAAGTCGGGGAGATTGGCCGTCCGCCCCGCATTCCGGGGCGAGATTCGGAGGAGTAAGGCCTGATACCACCCGCAAGTCTTTTTCGGTATCTCTTGGAAATCTGAAATGGTATGTTAGAACGAGCCGTGTCGTATCCATTCGACTCCGATAACGCAGTTTCACAGCACATCATCGGCGGTTTCCTTTGGTTTTTCAGTTTCCTCATCATCCCGCAGTTCCTGATGATGGGGTACCACATGGAAGCCCTCAAACGAGTCAGTAACGGCGACACAACTCCGCCATCGTTCACTAACTGGAGTGCGTATCTTATTGATGGACTCAAATTCACCGTTGTTTCGATTGGGTACATCATCCTCCCCGTTGTGTTCATGGCTATCGCCATGTCCCCGGTTGCGTTCTCCGACACTGCAAGCCCCGTCTTAACAGCTGTTCTGGCGGCGATTGCAGTACTGGTGTATTTCTTCGGGGCTGCACTTGTTCCCGGAGCAGTCACGCATCTTGCAAATACCGGATCTCTCAAATCCGCGTTCGATGTCCGTGAATTGAAGACGCTCTGGTTGAGTCGGGAGTACATCGTTGCGTCGATTCTGTACTCAATCGCAACCTTCCTCGTGTTCACCGCCTTCGCCTTCCTGGCAGTGATCACGTTCGGAGTTATCTACGTTCTGTACCCGTTCCTCGTGTTCTACGTGTGGATGGTTGGAATGTACGTGTTCGGAGATGTGTACAACACAGTGTACACCAATCAGTCCACGTTGTACTGAATCAGCGTCACTCCCTACCGGGTTCTGTTTTGCTGTGGTTTCCGTAGAGAAGCATCGGGAAGCAAATCCCTATATTCATAGGGGTATTACGGTGTAGTAATGGGAACTGAAACAGATGCTCCTGAGTCTGAGTCGGAGTCGAATAGCGAGTACCGTGACGCGGCTGATAACGTGATCGCTGAATTGTATCGCCGCCAGGGATTCGATGGGTGGTGGGATCGGATTGATGACGGCCTTCAGGATGACATTAAGGATTCAGTCGCTGGTTCGATTCGGGAATCGATTGAATCCCCTTCGGACGACTAACTACGTCACTCGATTCGGTTCAGAATTTCTGCGGGCGGGTTTCGATAGCCGGATCTCGCCACGCGAAGAAGCCTTCAGGATGCGATTCAGGGGCTGGGAGATCAGTGCCGATTGTTTGGGCGAGATTGTGCGGATTTCCGTCTTCGTGCGCGCTCAGGTTATGCCATTCACTGTCTTTTTCATTCCAGTAAAGCAACAGAAATCAAGCGCCGATAACGCGAATCGCCTGTTTCTCCTCGGTCACTGAGTATTCCCGCTCCAGTCTTCGCATGCGTCGAGATCGTCCATGTTTTCGTCGTGAAGGCCGCAGTGCGGAACCATTCCCCCGACCCCGTCACGGTATTCGAAGTGTTCGCAACTCCCGCAGTATTTGTCGTGGTACGGGGAGTCACCGGGCGCGTCGACGGCGGCGTCGACGTCGGGGTTCATGTCATCGTCATCCTCGGAGTCACTGAGAATTTCTCCGTTTTCAGTGTCTTCCTGGTCGATGAGGAGTCCATCATCGGTGTCGGTGTTGTACCGAGGATCATCTTCGGGGGGCGTGTCCGTGGCTAATCCGGCTCCACTGCCGAACGACGGGGTGTCATCAGTGTCGCTGGATTCGCCGTCTCGGGGGGTGTGGTTCACAACGACATCGGTTCGTGGGTTGTACGTGGCGAGCGTGCGGAAGGCGTAGAACAGTGTCATACCGAGGCCGGTTGCATACGTGAGAAGAACGTACACAGTATAGTCCTGTTCAGGGACGTTCCAGTGATACGGGTAGACGTACAGGAACAGAACGATGCCAGCGAAGGTGATGAGACTGCCTTGCTTAATCCGGGTTTCTGTGTGATCATCCAACGGGAGAACGGAGACTAATCCGAGGAAGATCATCGGGAGGCCGACACCGCCGAGAATACCGGCGATTTCCCATGCTTGCCATTCTTCCATTCCGAACAGAGCAACTAAGAGGTCTGTTGATGCGCCGATGATTGCGCCGAGCATGAATGCAGTCCCGGCGAGGAACAATGCGGTGCCGACGTACAAGCGTTCGAGGCTTTGCACCGGGCCAACATTCCGTTCATAGACTGTGGTGAGATTCTCCATGTGCGTATTCCGTCTGTCTCCGGTGAAAACCTCACCGGGGTTAACGCGGGGAATGTACTGTGACGCCCTGCAACATTTTTAGACGCTCACTCTGGACCGTTCACATATGTCTTTCAGACAAGTCATTGGGGTTCTCGCTCTCATTCTCTTGATGGGCGGGGTTGTTGCAGGGATAATGGTCGGGGATGACGTTGTAGATGCAGTCCCGGAGGATGTGTCGGAGTCACTCCCGGATGAAGTCACGGACGTGATCACGGAAATCGCAGGGCCGGAGCCGTATGTCGGGTCTGGTGTTGAACTGGATGCAGAGACGGTTGCATCACAGCATTCTGCAACGCTTTCAGATGAATCGTTCACCAGTGAGAGCGCAATTCGAATTGGAGATGTTAAAGCGGGAACTGGGGCGCATTCCGATATTACAGTGACTGTTGATCAGGATTCGGGCGCTTACCTGAAGGAAACTGAGTCGACATTCACTCAAAAATCGGTGTATACAGACGCCGGGGAAGGCAGGACTGTGATCCGGGTGCAGGAAAACGGTAAGGTAACGTATCAGTCCGGCACGGAGCCGTATAGCAACTCAGATGTGTCTCCGATTGTGCCAACTGAAGAAGTGAATGCGGACTTCCTGGCGGAGTTCATTGGCGACACGGAGTATACCATGGATGGTGTGAAGATGCATAATGGAGTAGAAGTGACTTCGTTCACAACTGACTCTACGGATTCTTATACTGAATCTGGGAACGTCTTATCGGAGGGGCAGTCTATCGAATCGTTTGAGTCTGAGTTCTTAGTTGCGAATGAAGATGTGTACGTTCCGTACTTCTACGCTGAACTGGACGTGTATGATGAACGCGAAGATCGGACATCAACGATTCAGATCCAGTTCACGGTGAGTGATCGTGGTGATGTGTCTGTTGAGGAACCGGCATGGCTCGGGAACGCCGAGTAAATCACTACTGAAATCGACGGAAGGGGTCAGGTCTTTCGCTTGACTGGGGTGATGTTGGGGTATGAGTACACCTGTTTATTCGAATGCGGCGGCTTCGGTACTCGATGTAGTGACTGCACCTGAGACTCTGCCAGCTGTAACTCCGTTTGATGCAGATAATTTCTTGGAGACGTATCGAGGGCGGTGCTTAGGTGTGGATTGTCAGGCAATCTGGTTTTTCGCTCAAGGCCCAACCGTTCCGGAGGAATCGATGGAATGTCCGGTGTGTGCTGATTCGTCAGCAGTTGTGGATCAGGATGTGAAGTCGATTGATGAATTGAATCCCGGGTCTGGGTTCTGAAGGGAGGAATTGTTATTGGTGGACCGGGGGTTTCGTGTGATATGACGCGATTAGTGAACCTTCGCGGGTATGGTGTCGATTCGTCTGTATCGGGTGAGCCTCGCGCGACAATTGTTGTTGAGTCTGCGGTTCCCCCGACAGAGGTGTCTGGAGAGATGGGGTTCAATTTCGGTGTGGTAGAGATGAGTGACGAACAGATGTTCGCGGTGTTAGCCCCGGATCAATCGGTGCTTGGGGCGATGGAATTGTCGGAGTCGACTGAGGCGTTGGTTGAATCGATGGTTGATCGCGGGGAGTACCGGGTTGTGGTTGAGTTTGTTGAGGAGATTCCGGTTGAGAGCGATTCGGAGTGGTTTGAGATGCGGGAGATTTCTGTGTCAGGGTTGGATGAGGGGGAGGATGAGGTGTATGTTGAGGATGCGCGTGTTGAGGGGACGTTTGAGGCGCAGTTGCGGTCGCTTCTTTCCAAGTTCGGTTAGTTCTTTTCGGTGCCTTTATTAGTAGGCGGGGCATGTGTTTAGACACACATGGCAGACCCGGACAACACGTCATTCCAAGACCCAATCGACTGGGACGCCCTCAACGACATCGTCGTTGGAACCCACACCTTCGAAAACGTCCTGTACAACCCGGACGAACTCGACTCCCGCGCTCCCCCATACTACCGCACCGGGAAAACCCGTGACGGTGGCGAGCCGAAGTATCAGTCGCATTCGTTCGCAACGCGATTCTGGGGACCGGAAAAAGTCGCTGACTTCATTCGCTCCGCGAACGAGGGGAAAACCCCGGAGAACACCGAAGGGACGAGCCAAAAGCCCGAGGAAGTCGCTCTGACGCCAACTGAGTCGGAACTGGATCAGTGGAAAGACGAGTACGACAACGGCCCCCGGAGCTACGAACCGCATTTCGTTCGCACGCCGTTCTTTAGCAAGCGCGTCATCGGAAACACGGGAACGGCAGCTGCGTTCTCAATGGCGATCCGGGAAGCCCGGAACGGGGACGACCCCCGGTGGGGATACAGTTGGGAAGCCGACTACGAAACTGGCTCCGTCACCATCGAGATCTGGGAAACGAACTAACACTTTACCGGTTACTCACTTATCATGACTCGAATTCGAAACGAACCCCGGAAAATCCACACGTTCGAGAACGTGAACCACCACACGGAATCCCCGGTCGATTCCGTCACCGACTTCGCAGAACCGCACAGTAACGTGCTGGTGACTGCAAATGACGGCGAGCGCCTCCCAGCGGAGATCAGTGAGGCTCGCGGAACGGCTGTCTTCCCGGACACCGAATTCACGTTCCATATCGGGGATCACAACCCGCTCCCATTCCCGGACTCGGAATTCGATGCCGTGGTCGGGTTTCACGGGAATGTGGATCTGTACAGTCGCGCGAAAACGTTCCATGAGGAGACGCGGGTTGTGGATGCGAATTCGCCGATTCTGCATTTCGCAAAGTGGGTTCCGCGAAGCGATACCGCTGACTTAGACGAACTCGGATTATTCGATTCTGAACCGTACACGGAACTGTACGGCGGAAATAACGCCGACCCCGACACCCCGACTCCCGGGATGAACGATGTTGTTATCGGGTCGTACTGGACGATTCACCCGAACCAAACCAACCTCGCAGCATTCGACACCAATGCCTAAAACCGCAACCACCGACACCGACCAACCGACAGAGGAACCGGATTACCGCCGCGCCTCGCACGAATACAACGATTCATGGGCATGGACGGACGGGTTCGCTCGCTTCATCTCGGACCGCGTTGAAGGCGAGTCACTGAAAGTCTGCACGGGCGTCCGCCCAATCTGCGACGTGAACGTTGACATCGATGTTGACGGAACGCAGGCCGACCAGTACGGAGATATGTTTGATCTGCCGTTCACGGCGAATGCATTTGACACAGTGGTGTGTGATCCGCCGTGGCGGGACTTATCGACCGAGGATCGCGCCGATCTGATCTCGGAGTTAGTTCGTGTTTGCAGACCGG
>Ga0306907_1001045_pt1 | contig 10055 bp, 8 predicted proteins | sample AntRauTorcE11898_FD_190415 | JGI IMG/M metagenome (GOLD analysis project Ga0306907, IMG submission 190415) | Saline lake microbial communities from Rauer Islands, Antarctica - Metagenome Torckler E11 #898 (v2) (version 2) | ecosystem: Environmental > Aquatic > Non-marine Saline and Alkaline >... | reverse complement strand
CAAGGCCCGCGCCAACGTGGTGGGCCTTGTCGGGCTGGTGGAGAACATGCCCTCGGACCGCGCGACGCGGCCCGGCGACGTGGTCACCTCGATGAAGGGCGACACGATCGAGGTGATCAACACCGACGCCGAGGGGCGCATGGTGCTGGCCGACGTGCTCTGGTACGCGCAGGAGACCTACAAGCCGCGCGGCATCATCGATCTGGCGACCCTCACCGGGGCGGCCATCGTGGCGCTCGGCCACGAGAACGCCGCCGCCCTCAGCACCGATGACACCCTGTGCGACGGGGTGCTGAAGGCCGCAAAGGCCGAGGGCGAGGGGCTGTGGCGCATGCCGCTGGGCAAGGCCTATGCCGACATGATGAAAAGCCAGATCGCCGATGTGAAGAACTCCGGCGGGCGGCCCGCTGGCACGATCACCGCGGCGGAATTCCTGCACCGTTTCATTCAGGACGACATGCCGTGGGTGCATCTCGACATCGCCGGCGTCGCCAGCGTCAAGTCCGAGACGACCTATGCGCCCAAGGGGGCCTCGGGCTGGGGGGTGATGACGCTCAACCGGCTGGTGGCGGACATGTTCGAGTCCTGAAGCCATGGGGGCCGCCTATTTCTACCACCTGACGCAGCGACCGCTCGAGGTCACCCTGCCGCTCCTGCTGGGCAAGGCCCTCGGCGCGGGGTGGCGCGTCGCGGTGCGCGGCACCGACCCCGAGCGTCTCGACTGGCTGGACCGGCAGCTCTGGCTCGGTCCCGAGGACACGTTCCTGCCCCACGGCCTTGCCGGCGGGCCGCATGATGCCGATCAGCCCGTGCTGCTGACCACCACCGCAGACCGCCCCAATGGCGCGACCTGCGTGATGACCATCGACGGCGCCGAGATCGGCGCGCCCGAGGTGGCGGAGATGGCCCGCGTCTGCATCCTGTTTGACGGCAATGACGACGCCGCGCTCGACACCGCCCGCGGCCAGTGGAAGGCGCTGACCCGCGCCGGCTGCTCGGCGCAATACTGGTCCGAGGAGTCGGGCCGATGGGAGAAGAAGGCAGAGACGTGAGGGGCCTCGCCTTCGCGTGTCCGCCGGCAGGCGAGCCACCGTCCCGGCGCGATACGCGGCGCAACGCGCCGCAGCGCCATCGCATGTCCGCCCCCCGGACAGGCGATTTAGTGACGCTGGCGCATCAAATAGGCATTTTGCGGATCTACAGACATAAAGTGCCCTGAACACCCGTCGGATCGCCTGTCCGCGGACATGCGCTGGCACTGCTCTCGGGAACCTCTCGCCCGGCCCCCCTCTGGACATTCTCCATGCGGCACGGTTTACCGACCCCATGACAGATCCGATCTACGCCATCCCCGACATCCACGGCCAAAGCGCCATGCTCGACCACGCCCTCGCCCGGATCGAGCGTGACGGCGGGCCCGACGCCCGCATCGTCTTTCTCGGCGATCTCGTGGATCGCGGCCCCGACAGCCGTGCGGTGATCGAACGCCTGTCGCAGGGCCAGGCCGAGGGCCGCCCCTGGACCGTGCTGCGCGGCAATCACGACCAGATGTTTCTGGATTTCCTCGATACGGGCGGGCTGCAATTCCGCCAGATCAAGTCGGGCCTCTCGTGGCGCGACCGCCGTCTGGGCGGGGCGGCGACGCTGGCCTCCTACGGGGTCACGGACCCCGACGACACCGCCGCATGGCAGGCCGCGCAGGCCTCGGTGCCGCAGGCGCATCGCGACTGGCTGGGCACCCTGCCGCTCTGGCATGAGGCGGGCGATCTGTTGTTCGTGCATGCCGGCATCCGCCCCGGCGTGCCGCTCAGCCGTCAGGACCCGATGGACCTGATGTGGATCCGCGAGGGCTTTCTCGAGTATCAGGGCGCGCATCCGTGGCTCGTGGTGCACGGCCATACGGCGCTGGAATTTCCCCAGTACTTCGGCAACCGCGTCGATCTCGACGCCGGCGCAGGCCACGGCCACCCGCTCTGGCCCGCAGTGTTCGAGGGCACCAACGGCTGGCTGCTATCCGAGAAAGGCCGCGTCGCGCTCTGCCCCTGACTCCTGTCCCCACCGCACCGCCCCGCAGAGCGAGGAGGGCCGCGCATCGACGGGCCGCGGTGCGGCGATCCAACGGGTGTTCTGCGCAGTTTATCGCGCCAAATCCGAAAAACCTCATGGCGAAGCGCCGGTGGCAGCCAATCGCCGTGCCGGGGGGCGGCATCATGCCGAAGGCATGCTTCCAGCATGGCGATGCGCGGCGGCGTGCAAGCACGCCTCGATTCCGCGCGGCGCGCGGTGCCCTCTTCCCCTGACCCTCACTCCCGCCGGATGATCCCTGTGATCGCGGCAGCCCCCACGGCGGTCACGATCCAGCCCAGTACAATCAGCGCCCAGCGCGCCCACCACAGAATGCAGCCCCAAGGGCCGCGCATGGTTGAGGGCACCCATGCCTCACCCTGCCCGATCATCACGGTGGAAATCATGAAAGGTCACAGACCCTTGCGTCAAAAACGACACTAAAGCATACACCCATAGTTTTCGTGCGTGATTAGAAAAGGAGATTTGTAAATGGCGAGCGAAGAAACCGACCGTGTGAAATTCCGAAAGCAATTTTTCTTGTGCCGAGATCAACAAACCCGCCTGCCCTCCAAGTATTGGATCAGCCGAAAACTTCATGACGGATGGCACCTTTGCCATCACGAAGACTTGGAAATTTCGATCAAAGAGTCTTGCAATTACAGAGTGGCCTTGCTTGGAAATGCATACGATCTGGATTTCATCAGCAGGACGAATAGTGACGTAGCGGCCTCGCTTGTTGATGCGGTCGACGCGGAGCCGGCATCGTTGTCCGGATTCGAAACGCGCCTGTCCAGATTATCCGGTCGACATGCCGTGTTGGTATTTGGCCAGGACGATGATCGCATTTACCATGATGCGGGTGGCCTGAAATCAGTATTCTTCGCAAAAGGTGCAGACGACGATCTTTGCGTTGGTTCGCAACCGGCATTGCTTGAACATTTCGGAAAAACAAGGCGGGATGACAGCGCGTATGATGCCTTCGTTGAAAATCCGCACAGCGCGAGCTTCTCCGCATACTATGTCCCTTATGAAAATGTGACGCAATTACTTCCCAATCGCTTTCTCTCCCTGCGGACAGGTTGGGTCCATCGGTTCTGGCCAGTTGACGAGTGCCAAGAAATATCGATGCAAGAAAGCGCAGATACCATCTCTCAGTTAACAAAAGCTTCTGTAGAAGCGCACTGTTTGCGGGGAAAGCTTGCACTCACACTGACGGGTGGCTTCGATTCTCGGATGATACTGGCGACGGCCGATCCCGAAATTCGTGAGCAGTTGAAGATTGCCACATCCATTTCGAAAGGCACGCCCGACCACGACCGTTGGATTCCGAGACGGATCTGTAAAGTGCTCGGGTTGGATATCCATCAAACCCGGATAGATGAGGTGAAGGAATCGGACTTGATACAACAGCTTCACCGTAATGTCGGAGGAATGTCTTCCGATGCATCCCTGCCTCGTGTTCTGGGCGTGTCCGACACATTGGGGGATCATGTTCAAGGTGCGGGACTTTGCGCGGAGGTATTCAGGGACTTTTACCCAAGCACCTCCGTGGACACCGAAGGGCTTACGCCCCAAATGCTTGCTGATGTTTCAGGATTTCGGAGAAACAATTTGGCTGTTCCGGGACTTGAACGATGGATGTCGGAACTGCCTGATGGCTGGACGTCAAGACGACTGGATCTCCTTTACTGGGAGCAGAGGTTGGGCGTTTGGGCCAGTGCGCATCTGGCCTTCAAGGAGGCGCTTTTCGATGTGAGCCCTCCGATGAACAACCGGAGCATTCTCTCGGCTGGGCTTTCTGCGCCGGGTGATACGCGATGCAAGCCGTATCATCTTGCCCGCGAAGTCATTCGCCGGGGAGATCCACGCCTCCTCGATATCCCGTTCAATCAGGATCGAGTGCACATCAGATTGCGACGCAAGCTTCGCTACAGGATCAATCGGTTGAAATCGGCAATCAAAGCAGCCTGAATTTCGGAGAATTGGCCAGCGAGAACTCAGCCTGACACAAGCTGGGGCTCCGCTGTCACAGAATAACCGACCAAGCATGTTGGGCAGCAGTTTGGAAAGGTCAACGACCGCGTGCGGTGGCAAGCCACCCTCGCACCCCCCCGATTTGCGTACGCAACGGGGGTAAAAACGTACGCGGTGTACGCAACCGTCCACGGAATCGTTGCCAATCGTGGCCCCCTGCGGCTAGGGTCGCCGCGAACATCAGAGGAGGACTCCATGACCGATATCGTGATACTCGACGGTTGCCGCACCGCCATCGGCACCTTTGGCGGCAGGCTGGCCGGCACCCCGCCCACGCAGCTTGGCGCGATCGTGGCGAAAGAGGCGCTGAAACGCTCCGGCGTCGAGGGCGGACAGATCGGGCATGTCGTCTTCGGCCATGTGATCAACACCGAACCGCGCGACATGTATGTCAGCCGGGTCGCCGCCATAGACGCCGGCATCCCCGACAGCGCGCCCGCGATGAACGTCAATCGCCTCTGTGGGTCTGGCGCGCAAGCCGTTGTTTCCATTATACAATCATTGATGCTCGGGGATGCCGATTTCGGCCTTGCCGGCGGGGTCGAGAACATGACCCGCAGCCCCTTCATCGTGCCCGAACAACGCTGGGGCGCGAAGATGGGCGACATCAAGTCGCTCGACATGATGGTCGGCACGCTGACCTGTCCGTTCGGCTCGGGGCATATGGGCGTGACCGCCGACAATGTCGCCAAGGAACATGACATCAGCCGCACCGATCAGGACGCCTTCGCGCTGGAAAGCCAGCGCCGCGCCGGTGTCGCGATCGAGGAAGGGCGGTTCAAGTCGCAGATCGTGCCGGTCGAGGTGCGCGTGAAACGCGACATGGTACCCTTCGACACCGACGAACACCCCAAGCCCACCACCGCCGAAGGCCTCGCCGGTCTGCGCCCCGCCTTTCAGAAGGAAGGGTCCGTAACTGCCGGAAATGCAAGCGGAATCAACGATGGTGCGTCGGCGCTGGTGCTGGCCCGGGCCGAGGCCGCCGAGGCTGCGGGCCTCAAGCCGCGCGCCCGGATCCTCGGCTACGCGCATTCCGGCGTGCGCCCCGAGGTCATGGGCATCGGCCCGATTCCGGCGGTCGAAAGCCTGATGGCGAAAACCGGGCTGAGCGTCGCCGATTTCGACGTGGTGGAATCCAACGAGGCGTTTGCGGCACAGGCACTTGCGGTCAACAAGGGCCTCGGGCTCGATGCCGGCCGCGTCAACCCCAATGGCGGCGCGATTGCGCTTGGTCATCCCGTCGGGGCCACCGGTGCCATCCTGACCGTCAAGGCGCTCTACGAGCTGGAGCGGACCGGCGGCAAACGCGCGATCATCACCATGTGCATCGGCGGCGGCCAGGGCATAGCGATCGCCATCGAGGCACTCTGATACGCTATTCCGCCACGCATTAACCGCCTGTTCACGACGATGCCGGATTGTGGTCCCCACACGGTCCGGCAGGTCGGAGGATGCGCATGACGCTTGCCAACAAGCTGGCAGAGGAACGGCGTGCCAGACTGGCCGCCGAACGTCTGCTGGAACAGAAACAGGCGGAATTGCAGGCCGCCAACCGCAAGCTGGGAAACCACGCGCGGGCGCTGTCGAACGAGATCCACGACACCCGCGCCGAGGTGCAGACCGTGCGCGACGAGAACCTGCGCGTCAAATCGGACCTCAGCGTCGCTCATGAAAAGGTCGAGATCGCCGAACGGCGCCTGTGGCATTCGATCCAGACCATCCAGGACGGGTTCGCCTTTTTCGACGCCGAAAGCCGGATGATCGCCGCCAACGGCGCTTGGCTGGCTGTGTTCGACGGCGTCGAGGCGGTCAAGCCCGGTGTCAGCTATATCGAGATCCTGCAGATCCTCACCGAGGAAGGCATCGTCAATATCGGCGACCTGCAACCCCATGAATGGCGCGAGCGGATGCTCGACCGGTGGCAACAGGACAACCCCGACTCCGAAGTCGTCCGGCTCTGGAACGATCATTACATCAAGCTCACCGATAGGCGCGGACATGGCGGCGATGTCGTCAGCCTCGTGCAGAACATCACCGCCTCGATCCGCTATGAGAAGGACCTCAAGGAGGCGCGCCGCCGCGCCGAGATGGCCAATCGGGCGAAATCCACCTTCCTCGCCAACATGAGCCACGAGATCCGCACACCGATGAACGGCGTCGTCGGCATGGCGGATCTGTTGCTGGACGGCGACCTTTCGGAGGAACAGCGGCTTTATACCTCGACGATCAAGCATTCCGGCGAGGCGCTTCTTGAGATCATCAACGACGTGCTCGACTATTCCAAGATCGAGGCCGACAAGCTGGTTCTGCAGGCGACCCCCTTCGATCTGGAGCATACCATTCACGAGCTCGTGACGCTGATGCAAGCCACCGCGCGCGACAAGGGGCTGGATCTGCTCGTGGATTATGACCTTTTCCTGCCCACCGGTCTGATCGGCGATCCGGGCCGGATCCGCCAGATCATGACCAATCTGATGGGCAATGCGCTCAAGTTCACCGAGGCCGGGCATGTCCTCGTGCGGGTCACCGGCGTGCCCGTCGCCGAGGGCAAGAGCGCCACGGTGCATGTCAGCATCGAGGATACCGGCATCGGCATTCCGCCTGAGAAGATCGAGCATATCTTCGGCGAATTCAATCAGGTGGATGACGAGCGAAACCGCAAGTTCGAGGGCACCGGGCTTGGCCTCGCGATCTCGCAAAAGCTCGTGCGCATGATGCAGGGCGACATCTGGGTCGACAGCACGCCGGGCATGGGGTCGACCTTCGGATTTTCCGTGACCCTGCCGGTGACCCACCCCGAAACGACATGGGAGCCGCGCCTGCCCACAGGTCTGCGCCGCGCCCTGATCGTCGATCCGCAGGAAACGAGTCGCGCCATTCTGATGCGTCAGTTATCGGCCCTGCGCGTGGACGCCGTCGGATGCGGCAGCGCGGCCGAGGCGCTCGATCTGGCCGGCGACGGGATCGACGTGGTCCTGACCGAACACGCCATGAGCGACATGGACGGGATCGAACTGGCCGAGGCGCTGCGCGCAGCGGAGCACAGCATGCCCGTCATCCTGTTCAGCCGGAACACCGGCCAGGCCGAGCGGGACCCGGGCCGCGCATATCTCCAGGCTGTGCTGCACAAACCCGTCCCACGCCACGCGCTGATCGACGCGCTTTGCGCCATCGCGCCGGCGGATGCGTCGGCCGACCCGATAGAGCACCGCGCGATGCGCGTTTTGGCCGCCGAGGACAACAAGACCAACCGGCTGGTCTTTTCCAGGATGCTCAAGGCGCTCGATATCGACCTGCAATTCGCCGAAAACGGGCGCGAGGCGGTGGACCTTTATCAAAGCTTCGATCCGGATGTGATCTTCATGGACATTTCCATGCCTGAAATGGACGGAAAGCAGGCCGCCACCGCCATCCGCGAGATCGAGGCAGCCACCGGCGCGCATATTCCCATCGTCGCCATGACGGCGCATGCCATGCAGGGCGACGATGCAGATATTCTCTCCGCGGGCCTCGATCACTACCTGACGAAACCACTGCGCAAGGACGCGATTGTCACGCGGATACTCGAGGCCTGTCCGCCCGGTGCGCGCCCGCCCGTCGCCGACATGGCCGACGTTCAGGTCGGATAAAGCAATGTCGAGGAACGTGAGAACACGTTCCGACCCGGAAATTGCGACATTTCGGGGCTTTAGGCGCGCAGGAAAACGAAGCTGTCGCCGTCCGACATCTCGTCATTGTACCGATAGCCGCCCGCGTCGAACGCCTTGAGCGCCTCGGGATCGGTCAGGCGGTGCTGGATCACGAAGCGGGCCATGGCCCCCCGCGCCTTCTTGGCATAAAAGCTGACCACCTTCGGCGTGCCAGCCTTTTCCTCCATGAAGACGGGCGTGATCACCCTCAGGTTCAGCGCCTCCGCGTCCACCGCGCCGAAATATTCCTGACTGGCGCAATTGATCAGCGTGTCGGTGCCGATCGCGTCGGCCTGCGCGTTCAGCGCCTTGGCGATCCTGTCGCCCCAGTAGTCATAGAGCGTCTTGCCACGCGCCGTCTTCAGGCGGCTGCCCATTTCCAGACGGTAGGGCTCGATCGCGTCCCGCGGGCGCAACAGGCCGTAAAGCCCGGAAAGAATGCGGAAATGATCCTGGGCCCAGTCCATCTCGTCGGGCTCGAGGCTGTCGGCCTCAAGCCCCTGATAGGTGTCCCCGGCAAAGGCGAGCGCGGCGGGCTTTTGCGGCATCGTGCCGAATTCCGCGAAGCGCTCCGCGTTGAGCTTTGCCAGCGGTTCGCTGATCTTCATCAGCTTTTGCAGGTCGCCCACGGTCAGCCTGTGCGCCACCGACACCAGTTCCTCTGCCTCGGGCTGGAATGCGGGGCGGGTCGGCTCGACGTCCGTGGCGGGGTTCATGTCGAGCTTCTTGGCGGGGGAGACGACAACCAGCATGCATACATTCCTTTGCAACCATACAGGGTGTATCTAATCCGCCATGCGCAGGACGTCCAGAAAAGCGGGGCCAAAGCGCTCGGTATATTTCTCGCCGATGAGCCGGGCAAGCTCATGGCTGTCGCGCGGACGCTGCCGCGCCACCTTCGCGAGCGCCGAGGCCGAACAGCTCAGCGGTTTGTCGATGCCCTCGGGTCCGCGCGCAAGCTGCGCCTGCACCTCGATCAACTGGTCGTAGACCTCGCCCGCAGCGCCCCCGGCCAGTTTGCGGCGGGTGGGGTGCACGGCCTCGGTTCCGCCGTTGATGACCGTCAGAAAATCCGCGCCGTAGCGCTCCAGCTTGGTGGCCCCCACCCCGCCGATCCGGGCCATCTGGTCGAGGTTGGCAGGCCGGGTTTCGGCCATCTCGATCAGCGTCCGGTCGTTGAAGACGATATAGGCGGGCACGCCGGCGGCCTCGGCGAGGGCGCGGCGTTTCGCTTTCAACGCTGACAGCAGCGGCGCATCCTCCTCGGACACCAGCGCCTTGACCGCCGGGCGCGGCGCGGGCTGTGCTGTCTCGCGGCGCAGGGTGATCGTCGTCTCGCCGCGCAGGATCGGGCGCGCGGCCTCGGTCATCACCAGCGCGCCGTGGCGTTCCGGGTCGGGGCGCACCAGATCATGCCCCATCATCTGGCGAAACACACCCTGCCAGCCGCGCTTGTCGATATCGCGCCCCACGCCGAAGGTGGGCAGCTTGTCATGCCCGCGCGCGGTGACCTTGTCGGTTGCGTTGCCCATCAGGATGTCGATCAGGTGGCCCGCGCCAAAGCGTTCGTCAGTGCGAAGGATGGCCGACAGGGCCTTGCGCACCGCCGCCGTGCCGTCGAATGTTTCGGGTGGCGTCTCGCACAGATCGCAATGGCCGCAAGGTGCTGTCTCTTCGCCGAAATAGCCCAGCAGCGCCACCCGACGGCAGGTCAGCGCCTCGGCCAGACCCAGAAGCGCGTTGAGCCGCCCGTGATCGGCCATCCGCCGGTCCGGCGGGGCCAGCCCCTCGTCGATCTGGGAGCGGCGGAGGCGGATATCGTCGGGACCGAACAGCGTCAGTGTCTCGGCGGGCGCGCCATCGCGGCCCGCGCGCCCGATCTCCTGATAATACGCCTCTATGGATTTGGGCAGGTCGGCATGCGCGACCCAACGGATATCGGGCTTGTCGACGCCCATGCCGAAGGCCACGGTCGCCACGACGATCAGCCCGTCCTCGGTGTTGAACCGCTGTTCGACATGGCGGCGGCGGTCGGCCTCCATCCCGCCATGATAGGCACAGGCGGTATGCCCGGCCTGCCCGAGCGCCTGAGCCAGGGTTTCGGTGCGGGCGCGCGTGCCGCAATAGACGATGCCCGACTGTCCCTTGCGGGCACCGGCGAAGTCCATGATCTGGCGGCGCGGCCCGTCCTTGGGCTGAAAGGCGAGGTGGATGTTGGGCCGGTCAAAACCGTGCAGAAATATCTGCGGCGGCTGGCCGTCAAAG
>Ga0306907_1001037_pt1 | contig 10101 bp, 6 predicted proteins | sample AntRauTorcE11898_FD_190415 | JGI IMG/M metagenome (GOLD analysis project Ga0306907, IMG submission 190415) | Saline lake microbial communities from Rauer Islands, Antarctica - Metagenome Torckler E11 #898 (v2) (version 2) | ecosystem: Environmental > Aquatic > Non-marine Saline and Alkaline >... | reverse complement strand
GACAGTGACGCAGTGATGCTGGGTGTGGATACGTCGAGCACAGAGATTGCGGACACTGGGTGGTGTCGAGCGTTCATCGACACGTGCGAGTCACAGACCGCAGTGGACGTCGAGACGCTGCTCCAGCAGACACGAACAGCGAATGGGGACTACCGAGGAACCCCGCAAGAATCGATCGCGGCGTTGCTCATCACGCTCGCGACGTCCAACGATAAGGTCGCGCTCAAGCAGGATACCGACTACGTCACCGACCCAACGGCTATCGGCCGGCAAGTCCGGACGAAGGGAGGGCTCACGTCGTTGCAGGTTCGGTTTGGTGTCGACACGGTCAATCCCAAAGAGATTCGCACGGTCGTGTCGACGGTCCTTGGCCACGATCCCGACGGGAGCGACCCTGACGCGTGGGTGGCCGAACTGGGCTCATGGGTCGAGAACGACAGTGTGCTGGTCAAGCGGACGTTCAAGGGCGTTTCCCGAGCGTTCGACGTCTCCCTGGACGCGCTGGAGGCCGTCTTGGAACCGGCGTACAGTGGTGGTGACATCACCACGTCAGAGCTGGTGGAAGACGGCGTCCAGTCGGAGGCAGAGACGTTCGCAGATGCACGCGACCTCTTCGCTGTCGAAGGTGGAGCGAAGGCGCTCTGGCAACAGTTCACCGATACCCTCGAGCTGCTGGAAGAACGCTATCCCAATGCGACCATCACGTCGCGGATGCAGACGACCGCGGAGAGTGGATCCGTCCCAACAAAGACGACAGTGAGTTCACGGCTGGCGGATGCGACGGGACACCGCGTCGACGCACTCACGACGCAGTACCGTCGGGTGACCGGGGAGAGTTGTGACCTCTCTGACCCCGAGGAGATTTGTGCGGAGCTAACCGAATGGATCAGCGAGAACGAACCGGAGATACAGGCTCTACTCGACGATGCTACTGCCACGTTCGACGGCATCTCCTTCGGCGACCTCGAAGCAGTGTTCGAGACGGCGTGGAACGACGGTCAGGTTGGCGAGGGCGAACTCGTCGCCTCCGCCGTGCGTCAGCAGGCCGAAGACTACGAGACGGTTCGAGAGATTCTCGGAGGCGAGCCGAGTCCGTGGGCGCAGTTGCAGTCGGCATACGACGATCTCCAGGCAGAGCATTCGGACTCACCGACCACTGAATCGATTGGGACGGTACTCGATTCCTCGCGGCCCCCGTCGATTCAGCGAATTCGGCAGCTCATCGACGAAGCAACGGATCCCAAACCGGCCGGAGCCGACGACGATGCGTGGGCAGAACTTCAGCGCGTTGCCGAAGCGCTCAGACAGGAGCTTCCGAACGCCGACGTTACCGATGACGTGACAGGCTTGGTCGATGCAGATGACCGGCCCACTGACGAACGAGCGACCGAACTCCTCGACGAAGCAGAGGAACTGCTGGGGAGGATTCGTGAGGTCAGAGAGGCACTGGACGATGTCGATGAGGGAAGTATCGTGTTGGTCGAGGAGTAGACGATACGAGTTGGAGTGTGTCCCCGTAATTTATTAACCCAGGAGCGTCAATATACTATTATGAGCGCAAAGGGCCAGCTCCAGCGGTTCGAGAATAAGGCGCAGTTACTGCGCCACATCTCCGAGGAGACCGGCACGGACATCGATACGCTATGGGACGAGTACGAAGCCCAGGTCGAATAAAGCCCTTTGCAGTTTTGATGCGTGTGTGACGATACTGACCTCGATATTTCATTCACCATCGACTCAGAGTCGGTATCTCTGAGTCCCATCGGTGAATATCAGGTCCTCGATCTTGAGGGCCAGTAGTTATCGTTGGAGATGCGGATGCGTCATACCGCGTTGTGCCAGCCGAGGATGAGTCAGAACAGTCAGAAGATCTTCGAGAACTGAATGTCGATGAAATTCGTGCTGCACTCAATGAGCTATCTGACGACGACGACTTCCAGTCGATCGTAGACAACTGTCCGACGAATACGCCGCTGGTCTACGACGACATCGATTATCTGACTCGCCATCTCCCCACAACGTCACTTCAGAAGTGCCAAGAATTGAGCGAGAGCACCCCCTTCAAGAAGGAATTACTACTTCAGGTTGCATACGTAGAACGCCAAAACTCACTGGTTGGACACTCGGATAACGTCCTCGAATATTATCTCGAACAGCGCGACGAGATCGCTGGAAAAATTCGGTCCTCTGACAAAATCGACAGCGAAATTGAGCGGTCGTTCTTCTCGTATTTTCTCCTTGCTTCAGCACTCATCGAGGAGCTAACGACAGAAACAGTCCTCAACGAGCTCTTTCGGGAAGAAGCGCGCCTCGATAGTATTACTGAACACGTCCGGAGCTTGGGTCACGCAAAGCGGCTGCAGATACTCTGTGATATCCAGATCCTGACCGACGGTGATCACGGAGCGCTGGGAGATGTCAAGGACCGTCGGAACAACCTCGTTCACGACGCACAGAAGCGTGCAGGCCTTGACGAGCTCGAATCACGCCGCGATGTCGTACAGATTCTCAAAAAGACGGATCGATGTGCGTCCGTCCTCCTGGCAATTTCAGGAAAGAATATCGAGTCGACTATTGCTCGCCGAGGATGTGACCCGTACATTGACCATGCCCAATCGGAAGCCATCGCAGACACCATCACGACGTGGGAGCGCGAGCAGGAAACCCGTCTGTCAACGCTTCAAGGCTGCGAACGAGCGACCCTCGAAGAACTTCGGTGGGACGTTGAAGAGAGTACATCAAACCGATACACGATCACAGCTGGCTTCGAGTTCGATGAGTTTGACGATGATGAGCTGGATGCTACATTGATGGATTTCATTGGTGATGCTGCAGAGGCATTCCTCGATCGCATCGACGCTGACGCGAACAAGAGTAATCTCGACCGATTCGATTTCGCGTTGTTAGTGCTGCTCTGTGCTGGCCATCGTTACGAAGACATCGCTCGCTGGCTGAATACCGACGCAAAGTACGTCCAGCGAAAAGAGAACGTTATCGCATGGCGGGCATCGCAGTTCGAAAAGGACCTCGTGGAGATGATACCTCGGCCTGAAAAGCCAGTGTGGCCAGCTATCGACGACTCAGAAGCTGAGGAATAGTCGCGTCGGTATCGGGAGTGCGATCCAGTCCTCGACAGAATCGCCACCGATTCGGGAAGATTAAAGACGCTCCTGTCAGTCGGTGTTAGCATACTGGATTACGTTCTATGGATGCCGATTCACTCTCTCAGCGGACGGCGCAACTTGACAAAGCCGAACGTGAACATCTCGAAGACGTCGTCGAAGTGCTCCGCGAGCGTGTCGAGGACAACGTCCGATACCAACTCACGCAGAAGAATCTCGACGACGAGCCTTCCCTCGCTGACGCTCGCGAGGACGACGACACACAGCAACTCGTCGAAGCGATCGAACTCGAATCCGTCGACGGCAACAGCTGGGACGAAGCGTTCGAGCAGTACGTCGATGGCGTTGGCTACACGATTGTCAACCGCCTCGCCGCACTACGCTGTATGGAGGTCCGCGACTTCGTCGACGAGGAGGTCACGGTCTTCAAGGAGAACGGCTTGACGCCTGCCGCAGAAACGCTCGTCCACGAGGAGTTCCTGCTGGAGGACGAGGCGATTCTGGAAGCCTACCACAACGCTTGCGACGACCTCGCCGAGGAGATCGAGATTCTGTTCGACCGCTCGTCGGCCTACAGCCTGATCGACCCGGACGACGACACGTTCGAGGAACTCTGTGGGATGCTCGACGACGTTCCGGACGAAGTCTGGCGAGCCGACGATGTCCTCGGGTGGGTGTATGAGTACTACAACCGTCCCGTCGTCGAGGCGCTGGACGCCAAGAACACGCTCGAACCCGAGGACATCGGGCCAGCGAACCAGTTCTACACGCCACACTGGGTCGTTCGGATGCTCACCGACAACTCGCTGGGAAAGCTCTACCTCGAAGCTACCGGACAGGAGTCCACGGTGCCCGCGCCCGAATCGCTCTCGCCCGACGAGCGCAAGGAGCGCCTCGTCACGCCCGAGGACGCCCCCAGCGTCGCGGAACTCTGCACCTACCTCATTCCCGACGAGGAGGCTGGCGAGGCTCCCGAGTTCGACCACCCCAGGGAACTGCGTGTCATCGACCCGGCCTGTGGCAGCGGGCACTTTCTCCTCTACGCGTTCGACGTGCTCGAACGCATCTGGTGGGCGGAGACGGACCTCGACCGCGCGGAAATCCCCGCGAAAGTGCTCGAACACAATCTTTATGGGGTTGATATCGACCTGCGTTCCTGTCAGCTATCGGCGTTCAACCTCTATCTGAAGGCTCGCACCCGCGCGGAGGCCGAGGAAAACGACGACTTCGAGATGCCGAACATGGGCATCGTCTGTGCGGACTCCCGCGTCGCGGAGGTCGAGGAGGCCGCCGCCGTTCTCGACGACATCACTGGCGAGGGGACCGATCTCCGGGACGCGCTCGACGACGTCATCGACGAGTTCCAACAGACTGAGGCACTGGGGAGCCTGCTGGACGTGAGCGGCACCCTCGCGGAGGCGTTCGACGCCGACGAGACACAGTCGGGACTCGACGACTGGCAGGACGACGGCCACAACTCCCTGAACGCCTTTCTCCGGGCGCTCCGGGCGGCCGTCGAGGAGCGGACCAGCGACTCCTTCGGCGAGCAGAACCTCAAGAGCTTCCTACACCTGCTGGTGGTGCTGACCCAGGAGTACGACGTGTCGCTGATGAATCCACCGTATGGATCACGGGGACGGATGCCAGGGGCCGTGAAAGACTACATAAAAGGCCACTACGACTATACACCCGAATACTACGTGAACTTCTTCGAGGCCTGTGATAGACTCGTCACGCCGAGGGGAAGAATCGGAATGCTCGTTCCTTGGTCGTTCATGTTCAACCAGAGTTTCGAAGGATTTCGTGAAGACTTTGTTGGAAGTCAGGGGTCATTTGATTTCTTCGCTGAGTTTGGGTACGACATACTTGACAATGCAACTGTCGGCACAGTTGGGACAGTTGTCCGATCAAGAACAACAGAGGAGACGATGGGCACGTTCATCCGATTGCACGATATTGAGAAGAAAAACAAAGAACAGAAATTCCTCAATTCTGCCTTTATATCGGCGCATGACGATGAGATTCAGCGACGCTACCGAAAGAAATTATCTAACTTTGCTAGTGTTTCAGGAACACCCATCTCATACTGGGTTCCCACAGAACTGCGATCTCTTTACCAGAACGAGTGTATCTTAGACAAGAAGCGTTCGGGTCCTGAACAGCGCGGGTTGGGCGATATTCGACAGGGACTTGCGACAGGGGATGATAATCGGTTCCTCCGATTCTTCTGGGAGACCAACTGTAGTGGATGGGTTCCGTTCGCTAAAGGTGGTGCAGATGCCTGGCTGTTGCCCCGGATTAAGAATAGTCTCCTGTGGGGTGAGCACGGAACCGAAGTGAGACACTACGACGGTGGAAACGGCACACCTAGCGAAGAGTTGTACTTTGAAGAGGGTTTAACGTACACAGTCGCAAAACGGAGCGGTCGTCGGTTTGGATACTTCCCTGCGGAGTCAATATTCGGGCACAAAGGCTCTGTGCTCATCCCGGATAAGGCTATTTGGAACGCTCTTTCGTACACGAACAGCCATCTCTTCACGTACTTGATGCTCGCACAGACCTCCGAGCGGATGTGGGAAATCGGCTTCGTCTCCAAAGTCCCATGGCGCGAGGAACTCGAAGGCATCGACGAACTCGAAACGCTCTCGAAGGAGGCCGTCGCCCACCTCGTTTCGAAGCGCCAGTACGATTTCGTCTCGCCACACTACGGCGGTCCGGTCCTCCTCGACGCGCTGGGCATCGAGGACCCGCTGGCGCGGTACGACCATCCCCACCGCGAACTCCGCGCGGACCTCGACCTCGACACGCCCGCCGAAACCGTCGATGCTGGTGCGTCGCTGTCGGCGTTGGGCGTCGCCGCCGCCAAACACCTCGAACGCATCGAGGCCGACCTCCAGACCTGCGCCGATACCATCGATGAGGCGGTGTTCGACTGCTTCGACATCACTGCCGAGCAGCGCGAGACCATCCTCCAAGAAATCGCCCTTCGCACAATTGAGGACCCACGCGAGCGCGAGGAGTACGACCCCGAGGCTATCACCGAACCGAGCGACGACTTCCCGGACATGGTGAAGGACCTCCTGTTGCACTTCACCCTTCGCACTGTCGCCGAGAGCGACGACGGCATCGTCCCGCTGTCGGCTGCCGAGGACGAACTGGACCTCCTCGACCGCATCGAGGCTGAGTTCGAGCGCGTGTTCGGCGAGCACGCGACCGACCGCCTCGCCGAGGCCGACGCGGTGCTGGGGGCCGAAAGCGCCGACGAGGAGGCCTACCCCAACCTCCGGGCATGGCTCGAAGCGGACCTGTTCGACTACCACGTCTCGACGTTCGACCGGACGCCGATCCTGTGGCGACTCACGACCGAGCGGCTGGTGTCCGACCCCGAGGGTGAGGGCTTTGCCTGCCTCGTGGACTACCACGGAATCGATGAGGGGCTGTTCGACCGCCTGCAGCATCGGTATCTGGAGCCACGCAAGGGCCTGCTACGCGAGCGCCGGAGCGCGGCGAACCGGCGACGCGGCGACGATTCCCTCCCCGCGAGCGAGCAGGCCGCGGCCGCCGAGGAGTACACCCGGTGTGAGAGCGGGCTGGAGCAGATCACCGTCCTCGAACAGAGACTCGGCGAGCTTGCGGATTCCTCGCCGCGCGACTGGCCCGAAGCGAACCAGCAAACCGCTGGCGAGGCCGCCGACCGGGTGGCCGAGTTCCGCGAGCGAACCGAATCGCGCCTCGCGACCGTCGACGAACTCGCCGCCCGCGACGACGTCGACATGGCCGAGTTGTTCACGGGCAATTTCTACGGGAAAGTCGAGGAGCAGCGCGGAGAGTGGATCGACGCGCTTTCGGACCTCGAAGACGCGTTCGACGCCTACGCTGGCGACGCCGACGAGCCCGTGCCGGCGCATCTGTACGACCTGTTCGACTACTACGTTGAGGACCTGCTGGGCAGTTCCCACTTCGCGAGCAACGGCATTCTGTACATGATCTACTACTTCGACGACCTCGAGCAGGCCGAACTGGGTGATTTCGACAGCGACGATGCCTCAGGTCGACAAGCGCTGCTCGGACAGCTGAGTGGTGAGTTAGACGACTACATCGAACTCGGCGAGACGATTGCTGCGGACTGCGAGCGCGTCTCCTCGAACCTCTCCGCAGAGTGGGCGGATCGAGCCCTTTCGGAAATCACGACTGCTGGCTACCAGCCGAACCACAAGCACGGCGTCGAAATCAACATCACGCCGCTGGCCGACGCTGAAATCGTTCCCAAGACTGTCGACGACCAGGTGCTCTAATGCAGGCACACATCTTCGCCGAAGGCTCGAATACGACGGCCGATGAGCACGACCAACCTGTCACGGAGTATTACGAGGGACTATTCGGTATGGTTGCGGGCCTCCACGAGGAACTCGCTGCGGTCAGCGACGCTCACCTACACGTTCTATCGGAGGAGTTCGGCGTCGCAAGCGGCGAAGAAACGGTCTCGACTATCTACGAGAACGGACAGGTCCCTGTCGGACGCGACGCCATGCTTGAACAAGCGAAGGCTGGCCTTCTCGACGCTGCGACGACTGCCGACGTGATGGTTATCCTGCTGTCGGCGGACGTGTTCGACGAAACAGTCGGTGCTGTCTGGGACCAACTCGTCGGTGCAGCCAAGCCAGAGTCGATATGGTGTCTCGGCGCAGCCCGAAGCTCGCTCGACGGACTCGATTTTGACGCATTGGAGGCCAAGGAGTGTACTGTACTCACCTACCAACGTGTTGGGGTCGCTCGAATCGGCACGGAAACGAGAGACGAACTGCTCGAAGCTGTGAAACAGCAATCAGCCCACTAACCACTGGCAACAACCCATGCGTTGTACTTTACCGGGAAAAACCGACTCCATTCTGTGGATTAGACGTGTGAGTTGAGGACTGACGCGAACGTACACGACCAAGATGCCCGAGACGGGTGGACTCTCCACCCACCGGAAGATTTACTCTCGTGTGCGTGCAATCTTGTAAATATGACACAGGCAGATAAGCGGGTTCCCGTTCGCGAAGACACGTTCGAGAAGCTCGGTTCGTTCAAGGGCGCCGGAGAGACGTGGGACGACGTCATGCAGGAGCTTATCGACGCTCGCCAGCAACAGAACCGCCAGGAGCTTCTCGAACAGACCGACGACGACGACTACGTACCGCTCGACGAGGCATAGGGCTGGATGGCCTATCAGGTCCTCCTCGGTGAACAACCGCAGGGCTTTCTGGCCGACGCCGACGGGAAGACAGCGCGGATCACCCGCGACAATCTCGAGAAACTTGCCGAGGACCCCCACCCTCGCCCCGGTGCCGGGAGCGGCGACCGCGAGAAGCTGACGGTCGACGGTCGAGAGATGTACCGGCTGCACATCGGCCGGACATACACCGCGCTCTATACAATCGACGACAACGCCGGTGAGGTGCGTGTTCGCGAGATTTTACCCATAGACGACGCTCACAAACGGTACGGATTTTAGCCGAAGGGTGGTGGTCGAACCAGAAAAGAAAGCACCAACCTCTCTAGCGAATTCGGCGGTGAGTAGTCATTCTGGTTCTCAGTGCCTGGAATCCGTTCGGTTCCCCGGGCCACTGGCGTTTGAGACACATTAAAGTCAATTGTGTGTTCTACTACTAGACAACCAACCACAGATGGTATGGTATCTGTTTACCCCCACAGAGAGGGTTCTCAATCCCCTGAAACGCCCGAAAATAAGGGGCAAAATAGCATTTATAAGTGATCCTGTTTGGCGGTGAATTCAAAAATCGACAGACGGCGCTGGTGTTAGTGACGTTACGCCGTTGAGCGGTGAAGCTGGGCGCTAGCAAAAGCCTCTTCTGTCTTGCGATTTCTGGGGGTAAACACATACATGGTATGTAATGCCTCTTCGCGACAGTTTTCTCCCCGGGTCAGAAGCATACCGACTTCTCAATTGATGGTGACCAGCAAGACTGTCTATCCGACGAACGACAAGAGATGGTAACTATGCCCGCAACTACTACTCTCCCACAGTGCGCCCACGACGCTATCGAGACTGCCATCGCCGACGCGTCCGACGATGACCCGGTCGTACTCTGGTGGGACGACGGTGGCTATCTCCATGATGTCGTCGAGACCATAAGCCGGTCGCTGGGCTGTGATTTTCACGCTGCCGAGCAGACACCCTTAGAACTCCGGGCCAACCCACCACGCGACCAAACTGTCTGGTACGTCCCCCAAGCCAGCAGCGACGACGTGGACTGGTTCAAGGACGTCGAACACACTGGCGCAGTCGTCGAACAGCACATCGGCAAGCTCGCCGCTCGCTGCTTCGAGACCGACCGCCTCCAGGCCGCGACGATTCGCACCGCCTACGAGGATGCTGAAAACCGTGAGAAGGTCGCCCAGACGCTCTACGAGGAACTCAACGGCGAGGGCGGCCTCCCGTCGCTTCAGGGTCTCCAGACGAAGATCGTACTGGACGGCCACGACGACCCCGTCCAGTTCGTCCTCGAACACGGGACGCGGAACCTCCCCGATGGCGACGACCTGCTAAAAATCCGTGACCTGCTGGTCGACGACGGTGTCACGGCCGTCGAAAGAGAGTCTGACGCCAGGACTATCGTCGAACGAACACGCCGCTGGGCGGTCGCCGAGTGGCTCGTCGACGAAGGACTCGACAAATCCCTGCTCCCGAAGGAGTACCAGCCCGAACCCAGCACGGGATTCGGCGTCTCCAGACCCGAACTCCGGTCGATGCTGAGCAAGACCGAACGAAGAGGCGAGCTGGCGACCGTCTATCTCGACCCCGATCAGCGGTTCTGGCACGACGTCCTCCGCACCCGCGACGACCCGTGGGAACTCGTCGACTGTCCCGTCGACGCCTCGCTCGAACACCGGCTCTGGGACGAGTGGACCCAGTCGTTCAACGCCGGCGAGTACGAGACGTGCGCGTCGCAGGCGACACAGCGACACGACCGCC
>Ga0306907_1001036_pt1 | contig 10112 bp, 9 predicted proteins | sample AntRauTorcE11898_FD_190415 | JGI IMG/M metagenome (GOLD analysis project Ga0306907, IMG submission 190415) | Saline lake microbial communities from Rauer Islands, Antarctica - Metagenome Torckler E11 #898 (v2) (version 2) | ecosystem: Environmental > Aquatic > Non-marine Saline and Alkaline >... | reverse complement strand
GCGGCGACGATGCTGTCGGCATCGAGCGAGAGTTCGGATACGGTGCGGGCGACCGACAGGGGATGGGTGATGTAGGCCTCGCCCGTCAGGCGCTGCTGGCCCTCGTGGGCACGGGCACCGAAGGTGTAGGCGCGGCGGATGCGTTCGAGCGCGTCGGCATCGAGGCGGGGCTCGAGTTCGGCGCAGAGGTCGTCGATGGTGTAACGATCTTCGGCGACCGGTGCCATGCGGCGACCGGCCGCTTCCTTTTCGGCCATGCGGCGGGCGGTCGGCGACATGTCTTCCGTCTCCGACCCGCGCGCCCCGGTGGGCGGGGCGGCGCTCAGGTCTCTTCGGCGGGCCCCTCGTCCGGGCCGTTGGCCTCGTCCGACGGTTGCGCCGCCTCTTCGGTGGATGCGGTCCCGGTGTCCGATGCCTCTTCCGTGCCCGCGGCTTTTTCCGTGGCCACGGCATCTTCGGCGACGGCCTCGGCCACCTCTTCCTCGACGGCGGCCTCCGGCACGGCATCCGTCTCCGGCTCGTCGAGCACCTCGCGTCCGATCAGGCCTTCCGAGATTTCCCGCAGGGCGATCACCGTCGGTTTGTCGTTCTCGCGCGGGACGCGCGGTTCGGCCCCGAGCGATATCTGCCGGGCCCGCCGCGAGGCGGTCAGCACCAGCTCGAAGCGGTTATCGACGTTTTCCAGACAGTCCTCAACGGTAATGCGGGCCATGCGCCCCTCCTCGTTACATCCAGCCGCGCGGTGAACCGCACGGAATACTAATCGGTTCGCTAAGCCCTCCGATTCTACCGGACGCCGCCCGCCGGTGCCAGCAGTTCGGCGATCAGATCCGCGCAGCGCGCGGCTTGGCGCGGCCGGCGAACGCGCCCGGCGCGGATGATCGCGCGCAGGTCCGTCAACGCCTCATCGAAGTCGTCGTTGACGATCAGGTAATCCGCTTCCGTGTAGTGCGCCATTTCGTCGATCGCGGCCTCCATGCGCCGCTCGATCACCTCGTCGGCGTCCTGACCGCGCCCGCGCAGCCGCTCGACCAGGGCCTCGCGCGACGGCGGCAGCACAAAAATGGAGACGGCGCCCGCAACCCGCTCGCGTACCTGGCGCGCACCCTGCCAGTCGATCTCCAGCAGCACGTCGTGCCCACCGGCCAGCGTTTCCTCGACCGCCCGCGCCGAGGTCCCGTAGCGGTTGTCGAAAACCCGCGCGTGCTCGAGGAACTCGCCGTCTCCGATCATGCGCTCGAACACCGGGTCATCGACAAAATGGTAATCGACGCCATCGGTCTCACCGGCGCGGCGCGCTCGGGTCGTATGCGAGATCGACAGCGTGAGCTGCGCATCGGTATCGAGCAGCGCGCGCACGAGACTCGTTTTGCCGGCGCCCGAGGGCGCGGAAAGGGTATACAGGCAGCCGCCGGTCACGCGGTCTCCATGAGCTGTTGTTCGCGAAGGCGGCAGGATAGCAAAGGCGGGCGACGGACGCCCCACTGCCGAGCGCAACCTGATTCCGGACACAAGCGGATCGATCCGGGCAACGACCCCGCCCATGGATACCCCGGATACGCTGTGCTAGCGTCGACTCGCGCTCAGCGCACACGACGACAATCCGGACGGGTATGGAAGCGGCTGGAGTTCGATCGCGCGGGAAAGGAAAAATGGTCGGGGTGGCAGGATTTGAACCTGCGGCCCCTGCCTCCCGAAGGCAGTGCTCTACCAAGCTGAGCTACACCCCGACACCGGACACGACTGGCGCCGCGCCGAGCCGCGGAGTCTAACGCAAAGACCAACGTGCGACAAACAGCCGCCGCCAATCCGGCGGCACAATGGAGGGGATTCCATGAAGAGACGTACGATCCAGCGATCGGCCCTCGCCGCCGCCCTGGTCGCGGCCATCCCGGGCACCGCCACCGCAGCGTCGTTCTACATCATTGAGTCGAGCGTCTCGCGCCTCGGCAACGCCTTCTCCGGCACCGCCTCCGCGGCCGAGGACGCCAGCACCGTCTACTTCAACGGCGCCGGCATGACCCGGCTGGATGGACCCACCACGCAGCTCGGCGGGCACTTCATCATGCCGGAGGCGGATTTCGAGAATAACGGATCCACTTCAGCGACGGGCGCGCCGCTCTCGGGGCCAAACGGGACAACGGACGATTCCGCGCTGGTACCGAACTTCTACTACTCGACCCCGCTGAACGACACCGTGTCATTCGGCTTCGGGATCAACGCGCCGTTCGGCCTGACCAGCGAGTACGACGACGACTGGGTTGGCCGCTACCACGCGACCAACAGCGAACTCCAGACGATCAATATCAACCCGAGCATCGCCTTCCAGGCAACCGACAGCCTATCGCTGGGCTTCGGAATCAACTACCAGTCGATCGATGCGACGCTGGAGAACGAAGTCGATTCAGCGTCGGCCTGTACCGCCGCGGGCGGCGGTGCCGCAGCCTGCGCCGGCACGCATGGCGGCTTCGGCAACCGGGCTGCTGACAGCAGCGTCGAAGTCACCGGCGATGACCGCAGTTTTGGTTTCGACCTGAGCATGCTCTATGAATTCGACACGGACACCCGTGTTGGTCTTTCGTGGCGCCAGGGTGTCGATTACACGCTCACCGGTCGGGTCTCCTTTGACGAATCCGCATCCTGCGCCTCGGATCCTTTCTGCAATGGCGCGACGACGGATGGTCGGATCCAGGCCGACGTCGAACTCCCCGACATCATCACCCTGAGCGGCACACACGGGGTCGGCGACGACTGGCGCGTGGACGCCGACATCTCCTGGTACGAGTGGGACTCGATCCAGCAGCTGCGGATCGAACGGCCCAACGGGCAGGAGGTCTCGACACTCGATCTCGAGTACGAGAACACCGTGCGCTACGCGGTTGGTGGCACCTACACCGGCCTCGGATCGACGACACTCCGCGCTGGTGTTGCTTACGACGAAAGCCCGATCACCAGCCCCGAAACCACGACCCCGCGGGTACCGGACGGTGACCGTACCTGGGTGACGGTCGGCGCGACCTTCGAGATGTCCAACACCTCATCGATCGATGTCGGTTACGCCCATCTGTTGGTCGACGAGGTCAAGGTGAACAACACCGAACAGGGCAACACGCTGAAAGGGGAATTCGACCCGACGGTCGACATCCTGTCCGTCGCCGCCAACTGGCGCTTCTGATCCGACCTGTCCCCGGGGCCACCCACGGCCCCGGGGTTGGCCCAGATCCCCCGTAACACGCAACCTCGTAGCCCGGATGCAGGGGAAGCCGGGATCCGGGATGTCAATCTATACGGTCAACGCGGTCGGCCCCCTCGGAACATCAGGTTTTTCGACGCATGGAGGTGGTCCCCCGGATTCCGCTTCGCTCCATCCGGGCTACGTAACTATTTACATCGCTACCAACAATTCTCAAACCACGTCACGGAACAGCACTGCACCGCTTGACGGATTCCCCCGTCCATCCAAGAATCGGGTTATCGCTTGAAGGAGAACAACCATGACCCATCGTTCCGCCCGTCAGCGTTTCGGCGCCATCTGCTGCGCCCTGATGCTTCTTTTCGTGGCGACCGCGCCGGCCCATGCCGGGATGGTCGGCACCGATGAAGTTCTGGGCACGGTCGAGGCAAAGGATCAGCGTGCCGAACTGGTCGCACTGATCGAGCGCGATGACGTGCGTGACCAGCTCGTGGAATACGGCGTCGATCCGGTCAACGCCCAAATGCGTATCCAGAACATGACCGACGCCGAGGTCGCGCAACTGCACGGCCGGATTGACGAACTGCCGGCCGGCAGCGCTTCGGTCGTAGGAGCGGCCCTGGTCGTGTTTATCGTGTTCGTCGTCACTGACGTCATCGGCGCGACCGACATCTTCCCGTTCATCCACCCGGTCAAGTAAACGACCGGGAAGACCCGGATGCACACTGGCGCGGGGCGGGTCAGGGCCGCGCCGATCGCACTGATCGGCGCGGCCCTGTTCCTCGCGGGCTGCGCCGCGCCGCAGACGGCGGGCCTTGAGCGCGACCCACCCGCCGACCTGCCGCCGCGGGCGGAACTCGAGACAGTCCCGTTCCACCCGCAGGAACGCTGGCAATGCGGCCCGGCGGCTCTGGCGACCGTATTACCCCCCACCGAGCGCGCCAGCACGCCGGACGATCTGGTCGACGAGGTCTATGTCCCGGCCCGTAAAGGGACCCTCCGAAGCGAGATGCGCGCGGCGGCGCGGGCCCGTGGATTGGTGTCGTACCCGCTGGCCCCCGAACTCGCCGATCTGCTGCGTGAGATCGCCTCCGGACGGCCGGTACTGGTGATGCAGAACCTCGGGCTCGACTGGTTCCCGCGCTGGCATTACGCCGTGGCCGTCGGTTACGACCTCGCGGAGGAAGAATTGATCCTGCGCTCGGGGACGATGCGTCGACGAATCACGGCGTTCAGCGCCTTCGAGCGGACCTGGGCCCGTGCGGACCGCTGGGCGCAGGTCGTCGTGCCGCCGGATGAACCGCCCGCGACGGCGACAGCACTCGACTGGCTGCGCGCCGTGCATGAACTGGAGACGACCGGCCAGATCGAGGCCGCGCGGCAGGGCTTCGAGGCCGCCACGGACCGCTGGCCGAGGGAGACCGCCACCTGGATGGCGAGGGGCAATGCGGCCTTCGCCGACGACGACCCGAGAGGGGCGCGCGACGCATTCCTCGAGGCCATCGAACTCGCACCGCGCGAGGCCGCCGGCTGGAACAACCTTGCCTATGCGCTCGCGGCCAGCGGCGACCACAACGCCGCCATTGCGGCCGCACGCTGCGCCACCCGCCTGGCCCCCGAGGCCGAAGGCCCGCGCGACACCCTGCGCGAGATCAAAGCCGGCAACGACGGCAAATCCGAAAGCACGACCAACCTGCCCGAGTGCCCCGCCCCGTAGGTTGGGTCGAGCGCCAGCGACACCCAACGGGTCGGCGCATCGAACGTCGACATGCGCTCCATCTCCCGGCGCATCACCACAGGAAACCGATCCGCCCAAGTCCGGCCTCGTCCCGTTGGGTTTCCTTCGTCAACCCAACCTACGGACCATGGCCGAACGCCAACACGCCTCATCGCACGACGCAGGTTGGTCGAGCGCCAGCGACACCCAGCGGGTCGACCCATCGGCCGTCGATACGCGCTCCATCGGCCGGCACCTCGGCACGCGATACCGATTCGCCACAACCCGGCCTCGTCCCGTTGGGTTTCCTTCGTCAACCCAACCTACGGACCGTGACCGAACGCCAATACGCCTCATCGCACGACGTAGGTTGGGTCGAGCGCCAGCGACACCCAACGGGCCGACGCATCCGCTGTCGACACGCGCATCATCAGCACCGCTCAGCGCTCCGCCCCCAGAGCAAGCGCACGCTCGCGACTGGCCTCGAACGATTCGGGCGCTGCGGGTCCGATCGCGGCATCGGTCTCCGGCCAGCCCCGCGTGTGGCGCAACACCAGATCGGCCAGCGCCTCGATGTGGTCCTCGCGATCGTTGAGCGCGGGGATGTAATGGAGTTCCCCGCCGCCGGCCTCCTCAAAGATCTCGCGGTTCTCCCCGGCGATCTCCTCGATCGTCTCGAGGCAATCGGCGGGGAATCCGGCACACATGACGTCGAGTCGTTTCAGCCCGCTCTTGCCGAGCGCCTCCACCGTCTCGTCGGTGTAGGGCCGCAGCCAGGGTTCGCGGCCGAAACGCGACTGGAAGGTGACGCGGTATTCGCCTTCGCCCAGCCCGAGGCGCTCGGCGATCAGCCGCCCGGTCTTCTGGCAGAGGCAGTGATACGGATCGCCGTTGAGCAGGTAGCGCTTCGGCACGCCGTGGAATGACATCAGCAGTAGATCCCCGCTGCCGTGCTCCGCGCGATAATCGCGCACCGATTGCGCGAGCGCCTCGATGTAACCGCTATCGTCGGCGTAATGCTGAATCCAACGGAACTCGGGGATCCAGCGCCAGCGGTTGAGTTCCCGCGTCGTCGCCTCGAACACGGAGGCGCTGGTCGAACCCGAGTACTGCGGATACATCGGCAACAGTAGGACCCGGCGGGCGCCGGCCGCGCGTAGTTCGTCCAGCGCCTCTGGAATCGAGGGATGCCCATAACTCATACCGAGCGCGACCTTCACCGGCCCTTCCGCCCGCGCCGACAGCTTCTCCTGCAGTGCGGCGGCCTGTCTGCGGCTGATCGCCATCAGCGGCGAACCGTCCTCCGTCCAGATACCGGCGTAGCCTTTGGCGACCCGGCGCGGACGCAGCCGCAGGACGATCCCGTGCAGGATCGGGCGCCACTTCCAGCGCGGCAGCTCGATCACGCGCGGATCGGCCAGAAACTGACCGAGGTAGCGGCGCAGCGCTTTCGGCGTCGGGGCCTCCGGCGTGCCGAGGTTCACCATCAGTACGCCCGTGCATTCGGCGGAACCGTGGGCGTAATCGGGCTCACTGACGTAACGGGAATACTCTTCGGCCACGGCGATCTGCTCCGGAGCGGCGCTCTATGTCGGTGTTCGGGTCGGGCGATCGCGGCGGGAACGGCACGCGCCACGACGATCGGCTCGGGTGCGTTCGCACGGCGAGCGGATAACGATGCAGCGGCGTGCCACGGAACCTCTGATTTTCGGGAATGCTGTGGGTCGGGCTTCCAGCCCGACACTCGTAGGCCACTGATCTGTCGGGCTGGAAGAGACCGTGTAAAAACCCCGGCGCCTACTGCGGAAGCGCCACAGTGGACGCTTTTGCCGATCCTTCTCGTCACATAAGACCCACTATGTTCCTCGAATGATCGGCAAAATCGCCTCGCTGTGCCACTTCCTCGCTACGACGCGGGGTTTCTACACGGTCTCTGGAAGCCCGACCTACATTGTTCCCGAACGCGCTGGCTGTAGCTGATCAGCGTTTCGCGAACACTGGTAAATCCACACTCAGCGGACCGCACAACCCCCGGCCGTCAGTGGAAATGCGACCGTTGGCATTGTAGGCTCGGGGTTTCCGGGCCGCAACGAAGCACAAACAAACGGCGTCCGGAAAACGCACACGTCCCGCCCGCTTCGCCGTCGCCTGGTGATGTCGCATCGCCGGCAGACGTGCACCCGCGTGCCGGTACGTGTCCGTCGACCCATCCATGGAGCCACACATGACCATCACCGTAGCCCTGGTGAAGGAGACCACCCCGGGCGAGCGTCGCGTCGCCCTGGACCCGGGCGCCGTCGCCAAGCTGGTCAAGCGCGGCGTGCGCGTGGTCGCGGAGAAAGGTGCCGGCGATGCCGCGCGCTATCCCGACGACGCCTACGCCGACATCGAATTCGTCGACGACGCGACCGCCGCGCTCGGCGCCTGCGACGTGCTCGTGAAGGTCCACCCGCCGAGCGAGGCCGAGATCGATGCCTTGCCCAAGGGCGCCATCTTCGCGGGCTTCACCGAGCACGACCGGCATCCGGAATCCATCGCCCACATGCGCGATCGCGGCGTCACCGCACTGAGTTTCGAACTGGTGCCGCGCATCACGCGCGCCCAGACGATGGACGCGCTGTCCTCGCAGGGCACGATCACCGGCTACAAGGGCGCGGTCATGGCGGCCGAGCTGTCCGGCCGCCTGTTCCCGATGCTCACGACCGCGGCCGGCACCATCCGTCCGGCCCAGGTCATCGTCATCGGCGCCGGCGTGGCCGGCCTGCAGGCGATCGCCACGGCGCGCCGCCTGGGCGCCCAGGTCGAGGCCTACGACATCCGCGCCGACGCGCGCGAGCAGGTCGAGTCGCTGGGCGCGAAGCTGATCGACACCGGCGTCGACGCGACCGGCGAGGGCGGCTACGCCCGCGAGCTGACCGACGAGGAAAAGGCGAAGCAGACCGAAGTCCTGGCCAAGCGGCTCGAGCGTGCCGACGCCGTGATCGCCACGGCCGGCATCCCCGGCCGGCCCGCGCCGAAGATCATCAGCGCCGACATGGTCGCGAACATGAAAAACGGCGCCGTCATCGTCGACCTGCGAGCCGAGAACGGCGGCAACTGCGAACTCACGCAACCCGGCGAGACGATCGAGCACGGCGGCGTACTCATCGCGGGACCGAACAACGTTCCGAGTCTCGCCGCGGTGCATGCCAGCGAGATGTACGGGCGCAACCTGCTCGCCCTGCTGGATCCGGTCCTGGGCGAAGACGGCGTGCACGTCGATCTGGAGGACGCGGTGTTCGATGCCTGCGCGCTGGTCCACGACGGCGTCATCCGGCATGAGGCCACACGCCGGCAGATCGAGGGAGAAGGCTGATGGAAGGCTTTATCGCACTCTATATCTTCATGCTCGCCGCGGTTGCGGGGTATGAGGTCATCTCCAAGGTGCCGGTCATCCTGCACACGCCGCTGATGTCCGGATCGAATTTCGTCCACGGCATCGTACTGGTCGGCGCCATGGTCGCCATGGGCCACGCGGAGGGGCCGCTGGAACTGACCATCGGCTTCGTCGCCGTGTTCCTGGCGGCGGGCAATGCGGTCGGCGGCTACTTCGTCACCGAGCGCATGCTCGATATGTTCAAGTCGAGCGGCGACAGGGAGAAGCGGGCATGACGCTGGATACCCTCATCCAGGCGGCGTATTTCATCGCCGCCATCCTGTTCATCCTCGGCCTCAAGGGGATGAGCTCGCCGAAGACCGCGCGCCGCGGCATCGTCTGGGCCGGGGCCGGCATGGTGCTGGCCACGCTCGTGACCTTCCTGCATGAGGGGCTGCACAACTACGCGCTCATGATCGTGGCGATGGTCTCGGGCGGCGGGGTCGCCTGGGTCAGCGCGAAGCGCGTGGCGATGACCGACATGCCGCAGATGGTCGCGCTCTACAACGGCATGGGCGGCGGCGCGGCCGCCGCGATCGCGGCCAACGAGATGCTCGGCGACAACGTGCTCTCGCCGCTGGTGCTTGTGCTCGCGGTGGCCGGCGCACTGATCGGTATGATCGCGTTCACCGGCTCGCTGGTGGCGTTTGCCAAGCTCCAGGGCATCGTGAAGAAATCCCCGCGCTCGGCGGCGCTGCAGATGTTCAACATCGGTCTGGCCGTCGCCACGGTGGTCGCGGCGATCGCCGTCGCGGCCGGCGTGGAATCCGGGACCGTCCTGCTGCTGTTCTTCATCGCGGCCGCGCTGATCGGTGTCACCGTCACGATGCCGATCGGCGGCGCCGACATGCCGGTGGTGATCTCGCTGCTGAACGCGCTGACCGGTCTCGCCGTCGGCTTCGAGGGCTTCGTGCTCGGCAACCCGGCCATGATGATCGCCGGCATCGTCGTCGGCGCCGCCGGCACGCTGCTGACGCAGCTCATGGCCAAGGCCATGAACCGCTCGCTCGGCAACGTGCTGTTCGCCGGCTTCGGCACCGACGAGGGCGCGGAGGCGAGCGGCGAGAGCGGCGGCATCATGAAAGAGATCGATGCCACCGACGCCGCGATCATGCTGTCGTACGCCAGCAAGGTCATCATCATCCCGGGCTACGGCCTCGCCGTGGCACAGGCCCAACACAAGATCTGGGAGCTGACCGAACTGCTCGAGGAGCGCGGCGTGAAGGTGAAGTTCGCGATCCACCCGGTCGCGGGCCGCATGCCGGGCCACATGAACGTGCTGCTGGCCGAGGCCGGCGTGCCCTACGACAAGATCGCCGACCTCGAGGACATCAACGCGGAGTTCGCGCAGGCCGATGCCGCCGTGGTCATCGGCGCCAACGACGTGGTCAATCCGGCCGCCCGCACGAAGAAGGACAGCCCGATCTACGGCATGCCGATCCTCGACGCCGACAAGGCTCACCAGGTGATCGTCGTCAAACGCGGCCGCGGCGCCGGCTTCTCCGGTATCGAGAACGAGCTGTTCTTCGCCGACAACACGCAGATGCTCTACGGCGACGCACAGACCGTGGCCGGCGAACTCATCACCGGCGTGAAGTCGCTCTGATCGGTATCCGACCGGCGCGGGGTTTTCCCCGGGCCAAGGTCAAGACCAATTCGGTTTCTCGCGGAGGCGCGGAGAAAGGCGAAGGCGGAAGATAGAACGGGCTTTTTCTGCCTTTGCTCTCTCCGCGTCCTCAGCGGCTCTGCGAGAGAATCGACTTTTCCGGTTTGGGCGCACGTGATGC
>Ga0306907_1001031_pt1 | contig 10128 bp, 10 predicted proteins | sample AntRauTorcE11898_FD_190415 | JGI IMG/M metagenome (GOLD analysis project Ga0306907, IMG submission 190415) | Saline lake microbial communities from Rauer Islands, Antarctica - Metagenome Torckler E11 #898 (v2) (version 2) | ecosystem: Environmental > Aquatic > Non-marine Saline and Alkaline >... | reverse complement strand
GCGTTGCGCGGCGTCACGCCGGCGGACGAGGCCTCGAAGAACATCAAGCGCCAGAATGCCAGCTCGGCCATGGCGGCCGGGATGTCGACCGAGGCGTAAAAAACGCCCCGCCGATCGCCACGGGCCCGAAAGCGCGAGCCGTTCGGTGGCGGCGCTCCGTAGCGAAAGGGAGTCTGCAACAGATAATGCAGACCCGCACAGGAGTCCGGGACCCGCGGCTTGGTCTCCTCGAGGATATCCTCCAGCAGTTCCTGCTCGGCGGCGGTATCGGTGAGACGACGCGTGGTCGCGCTGTGCTGATCCTCGACCGCACGCCAGCAGTCGCCACGCAGCGGCCGCGCCTCAGATGCGAGCGCGGAAGGCGTCCACATAAGCCAGGGTATCCACCAGCCCCTCGACGCTCGCGACGTGTTCGCGCGGAACGGCCTGCAGGTGCTCGTTGTAATTATCGAACCAGGCGCGGGCGGCCTGCTCGTCGTCGGCGGTAATCGTATCCAGCCCGCGCACGAGGCGGACCAGCAGGGTCGCCAGTTCCCAGGACTTGTGCTTCGGATCGAGCGTGTACTCGCCGCGCATCAGGCGGGACACGCTCGCCGGGCTGAGACCGAGGGTGGCGGCCAGTTCGCGGCCGCTCAGACCCAGCCGTTCCGCGCCGCGGACAACGGCCTTGCTGAGCACATCGCGTCGTTCGGGCCGGTCGGCGGAACGCGTAGCCAGATTATTCATGGAGATATCCTTCGTTTCCCATGGAATATTATATAGTAACAATTTCCACAGAAACAACTCATGCAGGACCCGTGTACAACAGAGCGTGGGCATCACCGCCCGTCTTCTCACGTGTCACCGCCCACTCGACGGGCACCACCGGCCGGTCCGCATGCGCCGCCACTTCAAGATAGACAAGGGCGCCCGGCGCCAGCCATCCACCCTCGGCCAGGCGGCGGCACGCATCCTCGGCGAGCCGGGGCTGCGCGAACGGCGGATCGAGGAAGACGACATCGAATGTCCGCGGTGCCCGGTTGAGATAGCGCGCCATCTGCGCGTGCACGACCTCCACCGTGTCGGCCCCGAACGTCTCGCGAGTCGCGGCGAGCGCCGCGGCCACCTCGCGCGAGGCCTCGACCATTACGACCGAGGTGGCGCCGCGCGAAGCCGCCTCGAAGCCGAGCGCACCGGAGCCGGCGAACAGATCGAGACAGCGCGCGCCTTCGAGATCGAACGCGAGCCAGTTGAACAGGGTCTCGCGGCGGCGGTCGGACGTCGGCCGCAGCCCCGGCGCACCGGGGAAGTGGATCCGCCGCCCGCGCCAGGCACCGCCGATGATGCGCACGGCATTACTGCGCTGCCGCGCCATCGCCCGAGTTCCCGCTATCGCGCGCCCGATCACCACCGACGATGACGGTCACGCGGGGACGTTGTCCGAGCGCGTCAAGGAAGGCCGCATGGGCGCTGTCCGCATCAACGCCCCGGACCTCTTCGGGAAAGCTTTCGAGGTAGTCGGCGGGCAGACCGTAGAAGGCCATCATCGCCAGATAGCCGGTGATGTCGTCGTTCGAATCGATCCGCAGCGGGAAGCCGCCGGTGATGTTCAGGATCGAGTCCTCGACTTCCTCGGCGGACGGGCCCTGTGCATGGAACTCGTTGAAGACGTCGTGGACCACGTCGAGGGCCTCTTCGACCTGATCGCCGCGCGTCTGCAACTGGATCTGGAACGGACCGGTCTGCGCCATTGGGCTGAAATGGCTGTAGACGCCATAGACCAGCCCCCGCTTCGAGCGGACCTCATTATAAAGACGGGAGGTGAAGCCGCCACCGCCGAGGACATGGTTGGCCACGTAGAGCGCGGGCCAGTGGCCGTAGCCCCGTGCGACCCCGGGGCGGCCGATCTTCACGTGCGCCTGGGTCGAGGGGAACGACCGCTCTATGGTCCGATCCTCCTCGAGTTTCGGTACCGGCGGCAGCGCCGGTGCACCGTCGCCGGCCGGCAGATCGCCCACCAGCGTTCGTGCGAGCGTTCGCGCCCGCTCGATATCGATATCGCCGACGATCGCGATACTGGCGTTGGCCCCCACGTAGTACTCGTCATGGAAACGACGGGCCGCTTCGCGATCGATGGCGTCGAGCGACTCCCGCGTCCCGAGCGGGTCCCCGCCGTAGGGGTGCTCGCCGTATACGGCCTCGCGGAACAGCTTGTCGGCGATTCCGCCCGGCGACTGCTCCTGCTCGCGCAGGCCGGTACGCTGCTGTTCGACCAGTCTGTCGAGTTCGGACCCGGGGAAGGCGGGACGAGCCAAGAGATCACCCACCAGCGAAGCCACCGGGTCCAGACGTTCGGGCTCACTGAGCGAGCGCAGCTTGATCCACGCCATATCGCGGGCCGAGCCGGTCGAGACCTCGGCGCCCTCGCGCTCCAGCGCCCGGGCCACCTCATCCGTATCCCGCTCCTCGGTGCCGGACATCAGCAGATTGCTGGTCAGGCGAGCGATACCCGGGGTGTCACCGTCACGCGCGCTGCCGGCATCGAAGGTGACGCGGGCGTCGACCATCGGGATCTCCGGCGCCTGCACGAACAGCACGCGCGCGCCGTTGTCAGTGGTCCACTGCTCGATCTCCGGCGCGGCGAGCGCCGGCCCCGTCGCCAGCACCAGTGTCAGAGCGATCGCGGTGTGGATGCGGGGGAATCTACTGCGCGACTGCATCTTCGCCTCCAATCGGCCCCTCGCCACCGTTCTCCGGCCGGGAACCGCCATCGACACCTTCGGGAACCAGCTCGGCGACGGTCAGGCGCCGATCCGTCAGATACTCGCGGGCAACCCGATGAACATCCTCGGCCGTCACCCGTTGGATACCCTTCTGGTAGGCGTCATACGCACCCTGATCGACGCCGACCATCTCGAGCATCCCCATCCGCATCGCCTGGTAGAACATCGAATCGCGCTGGAAGACGTCGTTCGCGCGCACGTTGGTCTTCACGCGCTCGAGTTCCTCAGTGTCGATCGAACCATCCTTGAGACGCTCGACCTCCTCGCGCAGCGCCGATTCCAGCTCGCCGATTTCGCGGTCGGATGCGGGCGTTCCCCCGATGCTGAAAAGCGTTTCTTCCATCCGGTCGAGCGGCGAGTAACTGGCCCCGGCCCCCGACGCCACCTGCTGGCCGCGCACGATGTTGCGCTCGATCCGCGCGCTGCGCCCGCCGTCGAGCACGCCGGCGAGCACGTCCAGCGCGTAGATATCCTCAGGGCTGTCCAGACTGCCGAACGCCGGCACGCGCCAGGCCATGGCGAGATACGGCAGCTTCGCCGGCGCATGAACCCTGAGGCGGGTCTCGCCACGAGGCTCGATCTCCGCGGGCGCTGGCCGGCGCGGCAGATCGACCGACTCGCGATCGCCGAAATGTTTTTCCGCGAGCTCACGCACCCGCTCGGGCTCGACATCGCCGACGACCACGAGCGCCGCGTTATTCGGCGAGTACCACTTGCGATACCAGGTATCGAGATCCGAAAGGGTCATCGACTCGAGGTCGGCGCGCCAGCCGATGATCGGCGAGCGCTGCGGCGACGACGGGAAGGCCGCGGCCCGCAGGCGCTCCCAGGTCAGGGAGCGCGGCTGATCCTCGACCCGCTGGCGACGCTCCTCCTGCACCACCCGTATCTCACGCTCAAACTCCTCGGCGGGGAGCGTGAGGTTGGTCATGCGATCGGACTCCAGCCTGAGCATCAGGTCCAGATGCTCGGCCGCGATCTGCTGGTAGTACGCGGTGTAGTCGTGGCTCGTGAACGCGTTTTCGGAGCCACCGTGGCGCGCGATGATGTCGGACATCTCCCCGGGACCGTAGTTCTCGGTGCCCTTGAACATCATGTGTTCCAGCGCATGCGAGACTCCGGTGACGCCGCGGTGCTCATCGACACTCCCGACGCGGTACCAGACCTGCGAGACGACCACAGGGGCGCGGCGGTCGGTGCGCACGAGCACCTTCATGCCGTTGTCGAGACGATATTCATGGATGTCCGTCGGCGCTTCGTCAGCCCCGACGGCGAACGCCGGTACCAGCAGAAGCACGGACAGAAGGTTACGGATACGACCCATCGGTTTATTCCCCGGTTGGCGGGCGGCTGGTAGCATACCGCTTTCGCCAAGGTTGGCGGCAGCTGCGTGAACGCAGCGTGACCGCATCATGAACACGTTGTCATGCAGGCGCGCATCGGCGCGCCGCCCCGACCGCACCCTGCGAGTTTCCCCATCATGCGCCTGTTCGGCCTGTTCAAGGGCAAAAAGAAAGACGCCGAGAAGGACGCCCCCGCGACCGACGAGGCGGCCATCGAGGACGCGGCGGCTGGCGCCCCGGCCGAGCAGGACGACCAACCCGGCCTCGACGCCGGCCTCGAGAAAACGCGCAGCCGCATGGGTTCTGGTCTGCGCGCCCTGTTCGGCGGACGCGCCCTCGACGACGAACTGCTTGAGCAGATCGAGGAAGAACTGCTGCTGGCCGACACCGGTATCGACGCGACCCACGCCATCCTGGACACGCTGCGCCGCGAAGCCAAGCGCGCACGGACGGCCTCCGAAGTGCGCCAGATCCTGCGGCGCACCCTGATCGACATGCTCGTGCCGCGCGAGCCGGAGCCGTCGCAACCGCCGCCCGGTCAGCCCTGGGTGATGCTCGTGGTCGGCGTCAACGGCTCCGGCAAGACGACCACGATCGGCAAGCTCGCACAGCGCCTGCAGGCGGCCGGTCACTCGGTGGCGCTCGCCGCCGGCGACACGTTCCGCGCGGCCGCGGTGGAACAGCTCCAGCAATGGGGCGAGCGCGTCGGTGTACCCGTTATCGCGCAGAAGACCGGATCGGATTCGGCGGCCGTGATTCACGATGCCCTTGCGCATGCGCGCTCGCGGGGCATCGAGATCGTACTCGCCGATACCGCGGGACGCCTGCATACCCAGACCAACCTGATGGACGAATTGCGCAAGGTCCGGCGCGTGATCGCCCGCTTCGACGAGACCGCGCCGCACGAGACGCTGCTCGTACTGGATGGCGGTTCGGGCCAGAATGCGCTCGTGCAGGCACGCCAGTTCGGGGCCGCGGTGGACGTGACCGGCCTCGCCATCACCAAACTCGACGGCACCGCCAAGGGTGGGGTCGCCTTCGCCATCGTCCAGGAGACCGGCCTGCCGATCCGCTTCATCGGTGTCGGCGAAAAACCCGAAGACCTCCGCCCCTTCGACCCCGAGGCCTTCGTCGACGCCCTGCTCGGGGACTCGGGGACCACAAAATGAAAAAAGGGCAGCGGTCCGGAATGGCACTCGCTTACGACAAAGTAGCCCGGATGGAGCGTAGCGGAATCCGGGAAGCGCCCCGGCTGACCTCCCGGATTCCGCCCTTCGGGCTGCATCCGGGCTACTTGGGTTAGTAAACCGCCAATGATCCACTTCGACTCCGTCAGCAAGCGTTACCCCGGTCGCCAGGAGGCGTTGACGAACCTCTCGATGGAGGTACCGGAGGGCGAGATGGCCTTCCTGACGGGGCACTCGGGGGCTGGCAAGTCGACGCTGCTGAAGCTGATCGCACGCATCGAGCGGGCGACCCGCGGCACGCTGCTGGTGGGGAACGTCAATCTCTCCACCCTGCCCCGTCGGCGGGTACCCTGGCTGCGGCGGCAAATGGGCATCGTCTTCCAGGACCACCACCTCCTCTACGATCGCACCGTGTTCGACAACGTCGCGCTGCCGCTGGTGATCGCGGGATACCGCTCGGGCGAACTCTCACGACGGGTGCACGCCGCGCTCGACAAGGTCGGCCTGCTCGACAAGGAGAAGCAGATGCCGATCACGCTCTCCGGTGGCGAGCAGCAACGCGTCGGTATCGCACGCGCAGTGGTTCATCGCCCACGCCTGCTGCTGGCCGACGAGCCCACGGGCAACCTTGACCCGGCGTTATCGCGCGAGATCATGGATCTGTTCGTCCAGTTCAACCGCGTCGGCGTTACGGTCCTGGTCGCGACCCATGACATCGCGCTGACCGAGGCCTTCGGACTGCCGGTCCTCTCACTCGAGGGGGGCGCGCTCGCGCGCGACGATTTCCATGGGAGGGTCCATGGCGCGTAACGCCCGTCGATCGGCCCGCCCGGCCGCGTCCAGAAAGACCCCACCGAAAGGCACGAGGGAGGCACGTCCACGCGCACGCGCACGCGGGCGCCAGCTCGCGCGGCCATCCGCGTGGGTACAGGAACACGCCCGCGCCGCGCTCGGAAGCCTGGGCCGCATGTGGCGCAATCCCGTGGCCAACGGGATGACTGCTGCAGTGATCGCGATCGCCCTGGCACTGCCGGCCTCCCTGTGGATGCTCCTGCAGAATGTCGAACGGGCGACCGCCGGCTGGGATGCCGGGGCCCGCATCTCCGTCTATCTGGACCCCGGACTCGAGTCGTCCGCCATCGAGCGCGCCACCGAAACGATCGCCGCGCGCGAGTCGGTCCGTGTCCTGGAGCGTATTTCTCCGGACGAGGCCCTGGCCGAATTCCGCTCGCTGGCCGGTTTCGAGGATGCGCTGTCCGCCCTCGACGGCAACCCCCTGCCGGCGGTTGTCGTGATCGAGCCGGCGGCCGATACGCCACGTTCGGCCTCGGCGCTCGAGAGCCTCGCGAAGACGCTCGACGATATCGCCGGTGTCGATCGTGTCCAGGTGGATCTCGAGTGGGTGGAGCGCCTCTATGCACTGCTCGACCTGATCGAACGGGGCGTCGGTCTGTTCGCGGTCCTGCTGGCCGCGGGTGTGCTCCTGATCGTGGGCAATACGATCCGGCTGGACATCCTGAACCGGCGTCAGGAGATCGAGGTTACGAAACTGATCGGCGCCAGCGACGCCTTCATTCGCCGCCCGTTCCTGTATGGCGGACTCTGGTTCGGCCTGCTGGGCGCGCTAGCGGCGTGGCTGCTGCTCGCGCTCACCGGCATGCTGCTGGCCGGCCCGACGGCCCGGCTCGCCTCGGCCTACGGCAGCGGCTTCCGCCTGAGCGGGCTCGGCGGGGCCGAGAGCCTGGCCCTGCTGAGTGCCGGCGTGGCGCTGGGCCTGCTGGGCTCCTGGCTCGCCGTGGGCCGGCATCTGCGGGCCATCGAGCCCGGATAACTCCGCTTGACCGATTCGGGAAATTTCGCTGCGGGGTTGAAAACCGGTAATACCGCCCCCAGACGATAAGATTAGCCCATTTTCTCCCGTCTGGTGCGGGAACTTCGGGCGCATTTAGCAGTCCGATTACTGGAGTGCTAAAATGAGTCCGGAACGCAGGAGTGGAAACGCCCTATGAGTACAGCGCTGCTGAAACCGTCGCAACATCTGCCGGCCGTCACCGGGGACCTGAACGCGTATATCCACGCGGTCAACAATCTCCCCGTGCTCGATTTCGAAGAGGAGCAGCGGCTCGCGCGCGAACTGCGCGACGATGACGATCTGCAGGCGGCGCAGCGCCTGATCATGTCGCAACTCCGCTTCGTGGTGCACATCGCGCGCGGCTATCAGGGATATGGCCTGCCGATGGCCGACCTGATCCAGGAGGGCAACATCGGCCTGATGAAGGCCGTCAAGCGCTTCGATCCCGACGTGGGCGTGCGGCTGATTTCTTTCGCCGTGCACTGGATTCGGGCGGAAATCCACGAATACGTCATCCGCAACTGGCGGATCGTGAAGGTGGCCTCCACCAAGGCGCAGCGTAAACTGTTTTTCAAACTGCGCTCGTCGAAGAAGCGCCTCGGCTGGTTCACGCAGGAAGAGGTCGAGAACGTGGCCAATGACCTCGGCGTGGAACCGAAGACCGTAATGGAGATGGAATCCCGACTCGCCGGCCAGGATACGCCATTCGACGCCCCGGTCGATGCCGACGAGGAGGAACAGTTCTCGCCCTCCTCGTGGCTCGAGCAGAGCGATTCCGATCCGGCCTCATCGGCCGAGCGCGCTGATACGGTCGAGCATGAACACGAGCAGCTGCAGGGCGCGCTCGCCGATCTGGACGAGCGCAGCCGCGACATCCTGCGCCAGCGCTGGCTGGACGAGAACCGCACGACCCTGCAGGAACTCGCGGATCACTACGGCGTCTCGGCCGAGCGGATCCGTCAGCTCGAATCGAACGCGATGAAGAAAATCCGGCGGTCTATTACGCTCGACGCGTAACGATCATCGGACGACCCCGCCACCCGGCGCCACCGGGTGGCGCCTTCACGGCCATCCTGGCACCGGCGAACCCCGCAGACAAAAAGAAGACCCGGCACTGGGCCGGGTCGAATTCGCTTCTCTCAGACACGATTGCGTGGTCCTTACGGACGCACCGCTGCCGTATCCGTGCTCTGGCCGGCAGGTTCCGCGCTGCAGGCCCCCGAGGGGTCGGGGCATGTCGGCCTCACCGACCACTTGGCAGCATACGGTGTCTGCCACCCCCCGCCCGTGAAACACATCACACGATCTCCACGCGCCGCCCCAATGGCCCATGTGCAACGGCCCGAGGCCGGGCGTGAACACGCTCGGACAGGCGACCCGCTCAGTCAAGCAGCCGGAGCACCAGCGGCAGGTAATGATCGATCATCAGGGCGCCGAACAGCCCCATCAGGTAGGTAATCGAGAACAGGAAGGTGCGGATCGCCTGGCCCGCCTCATCATGGCGCCACAGCCGCCACGCGTGTTGCAGAAAGCGTGCGCCGAAGCCGACCGCGCCGGCGAGGTAGACGATCCCGGCCATGCCGACCAGGTAGGGCAGCAGCGTCACGACGAAGAGCAGCACCGTGTAGAGCCAGATATGCAGACGCGTGAGTTCGACTCCATGCGTCACCGGCAGCATCGGGATCTCGACCGAGGCATATTCGTCGCGTTTGTGCAGTGCGAGCGCCCAGAAATGCGGCGGTGTCCAGATGAACACGATCAGGAACAGCAGCAGTGCGTGGGCGTGGATCTCTCCCGTGATCGCGGTCCAGCCAAGTACCGGCGGCATCGCGCCGGCCGCCCCGCCGATCACGATATTCTGCGGAGTGGCGCGCTTGAGCCAGAGCGTGTAGACCACCGCGTAGCCGATCATCGAGCCGAACGTCAGCACCGCGGTAAGCACATTGACGCCGGCGGCAAGAATGAACATCGCGACCGCCGCCAGGATCGCGGCAAACGCGACACTGCGGCGGATATCCAGCGCGCCCGACGGCAGCGGCCGCCGGTCGGTGCGCTTCATGCGGGCATCCGCCTCGCGATCGACGATATGGTTCAGTGCCGCGGCGGCGGCCGATGCCAGCCCAATCCCGAGGGTGCCGAGCACGAAGGGTTGAATCGGCACCATCCCGGGTACGGCGAGCAGCATGCCGACGATGGCCGTGAACACCAACAGCGCGACGACTTTCGGCTTGCAGAGCGCCAGATAGGCTCGCCAGTTGCCGAGGATCGGGACGTTTTTCGGGAGCGCGTTCGCCATCGTGGAATCACCGCGCATCGGGAGGCGACCTTGAGAACGCGTGCAGGAGCGCGACCAGCGCCAGCAGCAGAAGGGCAGCCCCACCATTATGGGCGGTCGCCACGTACAGTGGAAGCAGCCAGGCGATATTCGCGAGGCCGAGCCCGATCTGCAGGCACAACAGCACCGCGAGTGCACCGCCCGCGCGACGCAACGCTGTTTGGCGCGCCGGGTGCATACAGGCGATTGCCAGCGCGCCGATCATCAGTGCCGCGATGATGGCACCCAGTCGGTGCGTGAGGTGGATCGCCGTGCGCGCTGGACCATCGAGGATACCACCCTCGTAATCGATACCGAGCCCGTGCCATGGCACGAACGCGCTGTCGAAATCGGTTTCAGGCCACCACTCGCCCTGGCAGGTCGGCAGATCGGGGCACGCAAGCGCGGCATAATTGGTGCTGGTCCAGCCCCCGAGCGTGATCTGGACGGCGAGCACCACGAGCGCCAGTACGGCGAGCCGGGACAGCCAGCGGGGATGGGGCATCGCCGGCAACCGCGGCGCATGCGTGAGCGTCAGCCACGCCAGCAGCGCCAGCAGGGTCAGGCCACCGAGGAGATGGGCCAACACGATCACCGGTTTCAGCAGGAGCGTGACGGTCCACATGCCGAGCAGGGCCTGAAAGATCACCAGTCCGACGAGCGCCAGCGG
>Ga0306907_1001021_pt1 | contig 10199 bp, 9 predicted proteins | sample AntRauTorcE11898_FD_190415 | JGI IMG/M metagenome (GOLD analysis project Ga0306907, IMG submission 190415) | Saline lake microbial communities from Rauer Islands, Antarctica - Metagenome Torckler E11 #898 (v2) (version 2) | ecosystem: Environmental > Aquatic > Non-marine Saline and Alkaline >... | reverse complement strand
TATCAAGGCATCGGTTTGCTTACGGCCCAGTGCTTCATAAAGCGCATCGTAGAGAGGTCTTAAATAGGGGTCGATTTTCTCTTTCAAATCTCCTGGTAAAAACCCAAGCTTCTCCCCAGCTTCAACCGCAGGGCGTGTAAGAATGATTTTTTTGACCCTGTTGGCTTTGAGCTCACGCACTGCGTGCATGACAGCTACGTAAGTCTTTCCAGTTCCCGCGGGTCCAATACTGAACACCATGTCGTTTTGTTCAATGGCTTTTAAATACTGGGTTTGCTTGATGGTTTTGGCGTACACCGGCTTTCCTAAAAAGGTCTTAGTGATTTCCCGTCTGTTGAGATAATGATCAATGATTTTGTCTTTGTCTGTTGAATCTATCATCTTAGCCACGTAGAGGACATCACGTTCTGTGATGTTGATGTGATTGTTCACGAGTTCTATCAACACAAAAAACGTATCTTCCAACGCTTTTTTTGTGTCTTTGTCATCGGTGTCTATCTTAACTGTGTCGCCTTTTGTGAAGATCTTGACATCGTAGTACTGCGTCAACACTTCAAGATGGGCATCTTTGGCACCGAGTATTTCAGTAAAGGTGTCGATGTTTTCGAATTTGATGTCGAGCGTAGTTAAAACCAAACGATCGTCTCCTTTTATAATTTATCGCGTATCTTTATTTATTATATCATATAAGCCTTCCATTTGTAGGCGTATAAGAAAAAAATAAACGGTGAATTTTCATCACCGCTTACATTATTACTTATTATTTTTCTTGTTTTTTGCTTTTTTTTCTTTCTTGGCTGCACTAGGTTTTTCATAATATTCACGTTTGCGAGCTTCCGCAAGGGTACCTGAACGTGATACATCCTTTTTGAAACGCTTCAGTGCGTCTTCCAAGGATTCATTTTTTCTAACGACTGTCTTTGCCATGAGGTGATCCCTCCTTCCGCTCTTTAAAATTTACGGTAATAATAATACCAAATAAATCAGCAGTTGTAAAGCCAAAAAGACAGTTTCCTGCAAATTTATTTAAAAAAGTCCTAATTCATCTTAAATCGATGGTTTTTATAGCTGTTTTCCCTTACTTACTGGATAGGCCGCGTCGATGATCATCACTTTTTGCATGGTGTTTTCTAAAGCATTTTCGCTTTCAATGCTCACTCTGATGTACTCACTTGAATGGCCTTCACATACACCATCTTTGCAGTGTTCTATTAAGACATCTAATACTTTTTCTTTTGCCTGCAAAGTGTCTCTATACGTTCTAGCCAGGGTTTCGCCTAAGGTGATGATGTCACCCACGCGCCGGGATTTGACGGCGCCGTTAACCTGGTGTTTTTCCAGGGCAGCTTTCGTTCCACCACGTTTGGAAAACGGGAATACGTGCAGTTGTGAAAAGTGCACATCTCTCACGGTTTGCATCATCGTCTCAAAGGCGTCTTCATCCTCGGTAGGGTAGCCTACAATCAAATCCGTTGTAATCGCGATGTCGGGTATCTTTGAACGGATGGAACGGATTTTATCCTTGTACTCACTGATTGTATAACGTCTTCGCATATGTCTTAGAATATCTGTCGCACCGTGTTGAAGCGGTATGTGAAGTTGCCTTGCGAAGATTTTTCTTTCCTTAATGAGTTCAAGGATTGGCTCTTTAAGCTGATTAATTTCAATTGAAGATATTCTCAGTCTGAGCAGGCCTTCTATGTCGCTTAAATCCTTTAAAAGATCGTAAAACGAGGTGCCCTTAAGATCGCTGCCATACCCACCAGTATGAATGCCTGAGAGTACGATTTCTTTGTAGCCTTTAACGACGAGGGCTTTCGCTTCACTGATGACTTCTTCTCTAGGTTTTGAGCGAATCGGCCCACGAGCGAAGGGGATAATGCAGTAACTGCAGAACTGATTGCATCCGTCCTGAATTTTAAGGAAGGCACGCGTGTTTTTCTCAAAGTAATCGAGTTTAAGGGCGTCAAAGGCTTTAAGTCCTTTGGTTTCACTGATATCCTTGATTGGGATTCGTTCCCTTAAGAAGCGTTCAACGTATTCCAAAAGCCTTGGACGGTTTACAGTTCCCATAACAATGTCCACGCCATCGATGGTGGCGATGGTATTTGAGTCCATTTGAGCGTAACAGCCGATGACGGCGATGACGGCTTCGGGATTTCGTCTTACGGCTTTACGAATCATTTTGCGGCTTTTCGCGTCACTTTGATTCGTGACGGTGCAGGTGTTTATCACATAGACATCTGCATAATCAGAGAAATCTGATAGGGCGTAGCCCCGTTCTTCAAACATGGCTTTCAAGGCTTCGCTTTCATAGTGGTTGACTTTGCAACCGAGTGTTTCAAATGCTACGTTCATCATTTCACCTAGTTTCTAGTTCATAAGGCAGTGTTAGGGCGTAAAGTGCGGCTGCCTCACTACTTAGTATTCTCACTCCAAGCGAAAAGGTGGGCACCACTTTTTTTGAGTGACTGAGTCGCTACCAGAAAAACCCCTCTAGTCCGGTGATGATTAGGACAGTCCAAAGCTTCAATGGCTTTGAAGGGTTCCTTTTTGTGACATGCATGATTTCATGGATAAAGTAGTGTTGCAGGAATTCTTTATTTCATAATATATAAAAGGCCGGTGGTACTCGGGCCGCAGTGTGAGGAAATGACGCGGCCAGCTTCGGTCTCATAAATCCTTTTGAAGTGGTTTGTCTCTTCAAGAACTTCTTTTGTGTATTTGGCTGCTCTAAGGCTTCGGTATGGGTTATCATGATGAGTTCTGGAACGATTGATTCAAAACGTTTTAAGACTTCCTTGAGTAGTATTGTCATGCTGTTTTTGATAGAACCGCGGGCTTTTTTACCTACAGCCATCTCCCGTTAATTACGCGGATAATTAAATTTATCTTGAGCATCGTTTTTATAAACGCGGAAATGGCTTTGATGAGTTTGAGGCTGAGGTCACAGGTACTGTCGGTTATCAGGTTTATTTTTTGCACAAGATTATCACCCAACGTGTAACAGTATAGCCCAAAGCATAGGTTTTTTCAATCGTAATCGCATAAGGAAAAAGTGGCATACGCCACTTTTACTTTTTGAATTTGTTTTTTACTTTGTCCCAAATGGTTCCATCCGTTTCGAGATTGGTGTCCGCAAGGGATTGAAGTAGTTTTTCTTGTTCTTTGGTGATGTTTGTCGGCGTCATGACTTTGACGATGACATGTTCATCCCCTTTGCGTTTGCTTCTGAGGTTTTGAATCCCTTTACCTCTTAGACGGAAGGTTTTATGTGATTGAGTGCCGGCTGGAATTTTAAGTTTGACGTTCCCATAAGGCGTCGGTACAACGATTTCATCGCCGAGCGCGGCTTGGGGGAAAGTGATGGGCACTTCTACAACCACATCGTCTCCGTGACGTTCGAACGCATCGTCATCTGCGACGTCAAATACAATATATAAGTCGCCAGGAGGGCCTCCGTTATGGCCTTTGTGACCAAAACCGGGCATCCTTAGTTGGTTGTTGGTGTCCACGCCCGCGGGGACATTGACGGTGACGGTTTTTTCCTTACCGACTACGCCTTCGCCTCCGCAGGTTTTACACTTGTTCTTGATTGTCTTGCCTGAGCCACCACAATCAGGGCAGGCAGCCTGGGTACGCGTACGACCAAAGAGGGTTTGTTGTTCCATGGTCACAGTTCCACTGCCACCGCATTTATTACAAGTCTCTACGTCTTTCTTGCTTTCTGCACCGCTTCCGTGGCAGGTTGAACATTCTTCGTAGACCGTGGTTTTGATTTTTTTCTTGGCTCCATGAACGGCCTCGTCAAAGGTTACGCGCATACGACGTTGCATGTCTTGGCCTTTTCTTGGCCTGTTGGACTGCTGGCGTGCGCCACCACGTGCACCCCCACCACCGAAGAATTGTGAGAAGATGTCTTCAAAGTCGAAGTCACCAAAGCCGCCCTGTCCGCCGCCGAATCCACCTTGGCCCTGCTGGTTAGCTGAATGGCCAAAGCGGTCGTACTGACCTCTTTTTTGCGGTTCTGACAAGGTTTCATAGGCTTCTCTTACTTCCTTGAATTTTTCTTCTGCTTTGTCTTCACTCGATACGTCTGGATGGTATTTTTTTGCGAGTTTTCTGTAGGCTTTCTTGATGTCCTCCTGTGACGCGTTTTTGTCGACGCCCAAGACTTCATAGTAGTCTCTTTTACTCATGTTTTCACCTCATTGAAATGAGAGAAGCAGCCAAGGCTGCTTCAAACATCTTACTTGTCGTCGTCTACTTCTTCGTAGTCTGCGTCGACTACATCGTCTTCATTGTCTGCGTCGCCTTCACTGTCTTCGCCTTGTGCTTGTGCTTCGCCTTGCTCAGCTTGTTGGGTTTTTTCATACGCTTTGCTTGCGAGTTGTTGCGCTACTTCTTCAAGGCTATCCTTTTTGGCTTTGATGTCATCCATGTCTTCACCTTTGAGCGCTTCTCTTAGATCTTTGATTTTGGATTCCGCGTCTTCTTTTTGTGAATCATCAACGTCATCCCCGAGGTCCTTGATGGCTTTTTCTGTTTGGAAGAGGAGTTGGTCGGCTTCGTTTCTAGCTTCCGCTTCTTGTTTCATTTGTTCATCTTTTTCCTTGTTGTCTTCTGCATCTTTGACCATGCGGTCGATATCTTCTTCACTAAGACCTTCGTTGTTTTTGATGGTGATGTTTTGGCTTTTGCCTGTACCTAAGTCTTTAGCGGTTACGTGTACAATACCGTTGGCATCAATATCGAATTTAACTTCAATTTGAGGGACACCGCGTGGGGCTGGTGGGATGTCAGTCAATTGGAACTTGCCAAGGCTTTTGTTTTGGTTAGCCATTGGTCTTTCCCCTTGAAGGACGTGAATGTCAACAGCTGGCTGGTTGGCCTGCGCGGTTGAGAACACTTGTGATTTACTTGATGGAACGGTGGTGTTTCTTTCGATGAGTTTCGTGAATACGCTACCTAGGGTTTCAATACCGAGAGAAAGCGGGGTCACATCGAGAAGGAGTACGTCTTTGACGTCCCCTTGAAGCACGCCTGCTTGAATGGCAGCGCCCATAGCAACGACTTCATCAGGGTTTACGCCTTTATGAGGGTCTTTGCCTAGTTCTTTTTTAAGCATATCTTGTACGGCTGGAATACGCGTTGATCCACCGACTAGGATAACTTGGTGGATATCGTTGTTGCTAAGGCCTGAATCCTTCATGGCTCGTTTAAGAGGGCCACGGGTTTTTTCTACGAGATCATCGGTCAATTCGTTGAATTTTGCACGGGTTAGGGTTTGATCCATATGCATCGGTCCGTCTTGACCTGCGGTGATGTAGGGAAGCGAAATGTTAGTAGTAGTTACAGTAGACAATTCTTTTTTCGCTTTTTCAGCGGCGTCTTTGACACGTTGAAGTGCCATTTTATCTTTTGAAAGATCGACTCCATTTTCTCTTTTGAACTCTTTTACGAGGTAGTCAATGAGACGTTGGTCGAAGTCATCGCCACCAAGACGGTTATCACCGGCTGTAGATACGACTTCGAAGGTGCCTTCTGAGAGTTCCAAAATAGAGACATCGAAGGTACCTCCCCCGAGGTCATACACGAGGATGGTTTGGTCTTTGTCCTGTTTGTCGATACCATAGGAAAGACTTGCGGCGGTAGGTTCGTTGATGATGCGTTTGACTTCGAGTCCAGCGATTTTACCGGCGTCTTTGGTGGCTTGTCTTTCTGCATCGTTGAAGTAGGCTGGTACGGTAATAACCGCTTCGGTCACTGATTCCCCGAGGTATTGTTCAGCACTGTCTTTGAGGTCTTGCAAGACCATGGCTGAAATTTCTTGAGGGGTGTATTCCTTGTTGTTGACTTTGACTTTCTCTTTGGTTCCCATTTTACGTTTGACTGAACTTACAGTCTCGGGGTTAGTGACGAGTTGTCGTTTGGCCACATCTCCCACTTGAATTTCTCCGTTTTTAAACGCTACTACACTTGGTGTAGTACGTCCTCCCTCAGGATTCGGGATGACTTTTGCTTCGCCGCCTTCCATGACTGCGACGCATGAATTTGTGGTTCCTAGATCGATTCCAATCATTTTTCCCATTATGTAACACTCTCCTTAATATTTTCTATTCACTTACTTTGACCATGGTCGGGCGGACCAGGCGGTCCTTGAACACATAGCCTTTTTGGAATTCTTCGATGACGATGTCGCTTTCAACACCCTCACGTGGTTCTTTCATGACCGCATGGTGATAATTCGGGTCAAACGGTTCATTTAATGCCTCAATTTCTTTAAGTCCTGAATCCTCGAGCGCCTTCATAAGGTCGCGTCTGATCATGGAAAAGCCTTTGAGGGTTTTTTTGATGTTCTTGACATCTTTTTCTTTATCAAGGGCCAAATCGAAGGTGTCAATGATTGGCAGCAAGGCCTTAATCAAATCGACGTTTGCGAGTTTGCGCTCCTTGATTTTTTCATCAGTCATGCGGCGCTTAAAGTTTTGAACGTCCGCTTGCTGGCGAAGCATTTTATCTTTTAAATCGACCACTTCTTGTGTCAAAACGGTGATTTGTGCTTCCTTTTGTTCGAGGGGGCTTATTTTTTCCTCGATTGGCTCTTCAGCGTCTGGGGTTTCTTTTGGGTCTTCTTTTACTTCTTTAGGCGCTTCTTTTACTTCTTTTGTTTTTTCCTTTATTTCTTCAGTGTCCGGCGTTTCTTTCAATGGATCATCTTTTTTTGCCATGATATGCCTCCTAGTTTAAATCTTCGATAGATGTTGTGCAATGTATTGAAGCAGTGGAATGACTTTTCTGTATTCCATGCGGGTGGGCCCTACGACCGCTATCGTTCCCTTGTCGCCTTCATTCACTTCATAAGGAACCATGATGACCGAACAGTCTTTCATCGCATTGATTTGGTTCTCGCGGCCAATGCGTACGGTCATGCCGTTTGATTCACTGTGTTCGATGAGTTTCAAGATGTCGTTCTTCTCAAAGAAATTCATCAGTTCACGTACACGATCAAGATCCTTGAATTCGGGTTGATAAAGCATGTTCGATTGACCCGACAAATAGAACTTAGACTGTGTGAAGCGTGTGAACGCCTCCAAAAACGCATCAATGATTTCCTTATTGTAAGAAAGAAGTTCCTTGATTTTCCTTTGGTTGATGTCGTAGTTGAGCTTCTGCGATACCTGTGAGATGGGCACATTGTATAAAATATCGTTCAATATGCGCATGATATGGGTGAGTTCATCCATATCCGTATTCTCAGGCAGTGAGATGTTCTTGCTTTCTACGTGACCGAGGTTCGTAATCACGAGCAATACACTCATATGACCCGACAAGGGAATCAACTCGATTTTTGTGATTCGTGAATTGCCAGCGTTAGGTCCAAGTGCGATGGACGTGTAATTGGTGAGTTGGCTGAGCAATTGAATCGCACGTTCAATCATTTCATCGCGTGCCATATCCTTGTCAAACAAGTCATCGATGAGCGTCATGTCAATCGCCGTTTTTGTACCTTCTTGCATCAGGGTTTCCACATAATAGTGATACCCTTTTTCACTGGGAATACGTCCGCTTGATGAGTGGGTTTTCTCTAGATACCCTTCTTCCTCCAAATCCGCCATCTCGTTTCTGATGGTTGCTGGGGAATAGGCAAGCACTTTCGATAGCGAGCGTGACCCAACGGGTTCTGCGGTTTGGACAAATGTCTCCACAATGAGTTTAAGGACACGTTTTTGTCTATCTGTAAGCATGATTTCACCTCGTTAGCACTCATAATGATTGAATGCTAAATATATTATAAATGATATAGATAGCACTGTCAAGTGGTGAGTGCTAAAAATATTAAATCAATAAAAAACCGCGTATTTATGCGGTTTTAAGAAATGGATTGTGAGTCATTTCATGGGCCAAAGTAGTTCGAGGACCATGCCCGGGATAAATAAGTGTGTTCGCGTCGACTTCCCTCATAATCCGCTTGATCGAATCGGCGAGTTGGTCTTTATTGCCTGTAGGAAGATCGGTGCGCCCTACGGCTTCACGAAATAGTGTATCGCCTGTAAAGACCACGTACTTGTAGTGAATAAGCACGCCCCCGCGCGTGTGCCCGGGTGAATGGGTAAAACGGATTGTGTCATTTCCAAGAGCGAGCGTGTCCCCTTCCTTGACTAGACGCACCGCGTGTTTTTCCTTCAGTTTGAACCGTGCGATGCTCCCTGCCATTTGAATCGAGAGATTTAAGCCTGGATCAAAAAGGAAGTCGCGATCATATTCGTGAATGTATAGGGGCACTTCGTAGGTATCAAGCAGCTTGTTGAGACCATTGATATGGTCGAAATGTCCGTGGGTGAGAAGGACCCCTTTAATCGTTAGTCCGTAATCTTCTATAATCTGCACGGTGCGCTCGTAGTTGGACCCAGGATCGACGATGTAGGCATCTTTCTCGTTGTAAAGGATATAGGAATTTTCAGCAAAATTGTTGTAAATGGCTTCAACCATGGTGTTTCACCAAAGCGTACCCACCGTAAATATTGGCTTTTTCTACAAGTGTGGCTTGTTTGATTGGGGTCGCTTTCACGTTAGGAAAAGCGAGACGCTTGAAATGCGCTTCAATTTTATCAATGAAGAACCTTCCGGCTTTCGAGAGTCCTCCGCCGATGTAGACAACGTCAGGGTCAACCGTCACCGTCACGATTTGAATGGCCCGCGCGATATAATAACTCGCCTTATCGATGATTTCAAGCGCGAGCTCATCGCCCATCTTTGCTGCATCGAACACGGTCTTAGCACTGATTCTATCCGCTTTCTTCATTACGGTGTCTCTGCCCTTAGACATTTGTTCTTGGGCTTTTATTCTTATGGCTTTCGCACTGGAAAACGTCTCAAAACACCCGATGTTTCCGCAGGCACATTTATTGCCCGAGGTTCTTAGTTTCATGTGACCGAGTTCACCGGCGGCCGCATTGGAACCAGTCCAAATTGTGCCGTTGGTAATGATGCCTCCGCCAATACCTGTCCCTAGTGCGATAAGCACCATGGACGAAATGTTTTTGTGAGTGTAGTATTCGCCAAGCGCCGCAAGATTTGCGTCGTTTTCCACGTAGATAGGAATGTCTTTGCCTAAGGCTTCGCCCACTTTCACTTTGACATCCAATGTGCCCCATCCGACGTTAACCGCATTGAATACAGTCGTGTCTTTTACGGGGCCTGGCACACCCACGCCGATGCCTTCAATGCTGCTTAGATCTGGGGTACGCACCGTAATGGCCTTGGCAAGATCCCTAAAGACATTAGCACCTTTATCGCTTCGGTCGGTTCTAATTTCAAAAGTTTCTTCAAGAGCTCCCCCTGATTTAAAGCGGGCAAGCTTGATCGTGGTGCCGCCGACGTCAACTGCGTAAATAACTTTATTCATGACTAACCTCCATGTTTAAAAAAAACTTCTTTTAAAAGAAGTTTTTATTTTTTCTCTTTGTGCATGGTGTGAATATTGCAGTTCGGGCAGAATTTTTTAACTTCAACACGCCCAGGTTGATTTTGTTTATTTTTAGTAAGCGTGTAATTTTCGTGTTTACATTCTGTACATTGCAATGTGAATTGTACTCTCATGATTTAGCCTCCTCATAAAAACTCGTTGATATAATACCATTAAAATTGTAAAAAATCAAGTTAAAGCCGTGCATTAAGGAACCTTTTTAAGTATAATGAACCCGGTGATAATAATGAATAGACGAGAACTTACAAGAAAAATCATGGTGGGCAACGTTCAAATCGGTGGACAAAATAAAGTGGTCATACAAACCATGGCCAGAACGAAAACCGAAGATACTAAAGCCCTGATAAGAGAAATCAACACCTACGCTACTGAGGGAGCACAGATTGTAAGGGTTGCCATCTTTGACGACGCAGACGCAAGCGCACTAAAAACCGTCATTGAAGGTACTTCAGTGCCAATAGTCGCAGACATCCACTTCAATCACACTTACGCACTTAAAGCCGTGGACGCAGGCGCTGCGAAAATTAGAATCAACCCCGGAAACATCGGCTCCAAAGAAAAAATCAAGGCCGTCGTCGAGGCCTGTAAGAAAAAATCAATCCCAATCAGAATAGGCATCAACGCAGGCAGTCTTGAAAAGGATTTGCTTAAGACTCATGGGCGCACCGCAAAGGCCATGGTAGAAAGCGCTAGGCGCCACGTCAAGTTG
>Ga0306907_1001015_pt1 | contig 10225 bp, 10 predicted proteins | sample AntRauTorcE11898_FD_190415 | JGI IMG/M metagenome (GOLD analysis project Ga0306907, IMG submission 190415) | Saline lake microbial communities from Rauer Islands, Antarctica - Metagenome Torckler E11 #898 (v2) (version 2) | ecosystem: Environmental > Aquatic > Non-marine Saline and Alkaline >... | reverse complement strand
GATTGCTGGAATAATTGAAATCAATGATGAGGTTGTAGAGATGTTCGATATTAAAGTTCGACCCCACCCGCGTGCCGAGTTTGATGAGGGGGCGCTGCGGGTGTGCGGGAAGACTCGGGACGAGCTTTTATCTTATCCTAGCATGAAAGAATCCCTCAGGGAATATAAGGGCATATTGGGCAAATACATTGACCCATTCAACCCAAAACAAAGGGCTTGGAACGTAGGTTACAATATCCGACGCTTCGATGATAATTTCCTAACGAAGTGGTTTGAATTATGCGGGGATAATTTCATCATGTCTTGGTTCTGGCCTGATACCATAGATGTGCTGGTCTTAGCTTCTCAGCACCTTATCCAAAGGAGAGCCGGCATGCCATCTTTTAAACTTTCAAGCGTGGCAAAAGAATTAGGCCTCTTGATAGACGAGGATAGGATTCATGAGGCCGGCTATGATGTTCACTTGACCAGGGAGGTCTACAGGATTGTGACAGGATCGCAAATCGAGATGTAAAATAAACATTTTTTCATTTTTTATTAGAAAATGTTTTTTTATTCGGAATAAAAGGCTTATTTTTGTAACATCAAACACAAAAAAAATGAAAACAATAAACATTAAGGGAATTATAGAAAGGCAAGGCCTGGATGTAAAGGAAATTTCCCAACAACTTTTTCCGAAAAACAAATACCCCCGATTAGCACTCAATCGTGTCATGTCCGGGGGTGCTGTTTTAGATGCAAACCAAATTAGTAAATTTGCTCTGCTTGCGGGGATTGATATATCAGATCTCTACTCAGGAGCAAATTGGAACGCAAAGAGTAAACAGGGGGTTCACATATTTACCAATGGGGATTTTAGAGCCGAGTTAAATGCAGATACTTGGATCACAAAAATCTTCCATAAGGATTCACTGTTTCACGAATCTATTATCCACTCTGGGTCGACCCCTTTGAGTGCATATCTGAATGAAATCGATTCAATAATCATTAATTTTAAAAATCATGAAGCAAGTAAAGATTGAAGTGTCTATTAATGTAAAAAGCCGCCACCAAGTGGAGGCACTAAATTCTTTTCTAACCGCCATTGGGGATGATATGGATTTAGATGTTGCCAGCAGGGAAATTGATACCCATTCTCCGCTAACGGAGACCCCAGAAGTCGAGGATGAACCCAAGATTGAAGACATCCGTACACTTATAGGTAAAAAAATACAGGGCCACCGGACAGAAATCAAGTCCAAGCTTACAGCCCTGGGGGCTAACAATGTTACCTCCCTAGAAGAAGGTAAATACCAAGATTTTATAGAATTTTTAAAAGAGTTGAAATGATGGAAAAAGAACATGCTTTGCTGTCTGCTTCCGGCGCTTTTCGATGGATGAATTGTACCCCAAGCGCAAGGCTTGAGGAGAAGTTTGACGAACAAAAACAATCCATTCATGCGGCTGAAGGCACTTTGGCCCATGAGTTTGGAGCCATAAATCTAAAGTCCGGTCAAAGCTCTAAAAAGGTTTTTGATACCGAAATCAAAAAACTTCGAGAGAATACGCTCTATACAGATGAAATGGAGGGGGAAGTCGATAAATACGTTTCCTATGTGATGCAAACATTTACAGACGCTCAAAAAAGAACCCCTGATGCAGTCCTATTAGTAGAGGAGAGATTGGATTTCTCCCATCTGGTTGAAGAGGGTTTCGGCACAGGTGATGCCTGTATCATTGCGGATGGGGTTCTTGATATTATTGACCTTAAATACGGCATAGGCATAAAAGTAGATGCGACCGAGAACCCCCAACTTAAACTTTATGGCACTGGGGCTCTTAGAGCTTATGAACTAATATATGACATCCATACAATTCGTATGACGATTGTTCAACCCCGGTTGGACCATATATCTGTTTGGGATATTTCTGTTGAGGATTTGAACAAATGGGGGGAGAAAGAAGTCAAACCTAAAGCCAAAGAAGCCTATCTGGGGGAGGGGCTTCAAAAAACGGGAGACTGGTGTAAGTGGTGTAAAGTAAAGCCCATGTGTGCCGCCCAGAGGGCCGAAAATATGAAACTCGCTCAATACGATTTTCAGGACCCCCACCTTTTAACAGATAAGCAACTGATTGATGTATTTAAGCAACAGCCCAAGTTGACGGAATGGGTAAATGCAGTTCATCAACACCTGCTGGACAAAGCCTTAAAAGGGAAAAAAGTAGAGGGCTATAAACTTGTCGAGGGTAGGCGGACTCGTAAGTGGTTGGAGGATGAAAAAGTTGCTAAGGTTCTTATTGCCAATAATTTCTCGCCGGAAGAATTTATGATATCCAAACTTGCAGGGATTCCGGCAATTGAAAAACTGATCGGGAAAAAGAACTTTATACCAATTTTAGGGGACTTAGTCACCCTACCTCCAGGCAAGCCTACCTTGGTCCCCGAGGCTGATAAAAGGCCTGGTATGGGGATTGAACAGGCCAAAATAGATTTCAATTAATTTACAAATCTTTAAAAATTAAAAATTATGTCAGAAACAAGAGTTATCACAGGTAAGGTGCGCTTCAGTTACGTACAAGTGTTCGAACCGAGGGCTATGAACGAAAGCTCAGTCCCGAAGTATAGCGTCTCTTTAGTTATCCCTAAAGAGGATAAAAAGACACTATCTAGAATCGAGGCCGCGGTTGAATCAGCTAAGGCTGTAGGGGAGAAATCAAAATGGGGTGGAGCTATCCCTAAAAATCTCAAATTACCTTTGAGGGATGGGGATACTGAAAAGGATGATGACGTTTATGAGGGTTGCATGTTTATCAACGCAAAGTCGTCTCAGAAACCCGGTTTGGTTGATGCAGACCTCAATCCAATTATGGATAAAGACGAATTTTATTCTGGTTGTTACGGACGAGCCTCAATCAATTTGTATCCTTACGATTCGAATGGAAGTAAGGGGGTTGCTTGTGGGCTGAATAATCTTCAAAAGCTTCAAGATTGGGAACGTCTTGGCGGTGGAGGATCTACCGCTGAAGAAGACTTCGGTTCGGATGATGATTTATTATTCTAAAATCTAATAAGCGGGCCAGAACCCGCTTATTTTAAGTATTAAAAACAAGCCCTTGGATAAAGGGTTTGAACCACCTCTCGTCTCTAAAAAAAATCCCAATGGCTCGAAAATTACATATAGATATTGAAACATTTAGCTCTGTTGACATTAGATCCTCAGGAGTTTATAAGTACACAGAATCAATCGATTTTGAGATCCTCCTAGTAGCTTATGCTTTTAACCAGGAGCCCGTCCAGATTATAGATTTGGCTCGCGGTGATAAATTATCTCAAGTTTTTATTGACGGGATGAAAGACCCTCTTGTGGAAAAGCATGCCCATAACGCTACTTTCGAACGCAGGGCCTTCATTCAATACGGGTTTGATATTCCGATCGGGCAATGGCGATGCTCTGCCGTCAAAGCGGCACAATGTGGTCTCCCTTTATCCCTCGATTTAGTTTCAAAGGCTTTATCCTTGGGAGACAAGGGAAAAATGTCTACTGGCAAAGCTCTCATCCGCTTTTTCAGCATTCCTTGCAAGCCAACAAAAACTAATGGTTTTAGAGAAAGAAATTTTCCCATTCACAATTTGAAAAAATGGGAGGAGTTCAAAAGATACTGCGCGAGGGATGTGGAGGCAGAAAGGGAGATTGACCTTCAGCTTCTCAAATATGAGTCCCCCCAGTTTGAACGAATCAATTACATTATTGATCAGCAAATCAACGACCGTGGGATTTTAATTGATTTGGCGATGGTAAAAAGCGCCCTCAAAATGGATAACCGTTTTAGAAAAGAAGTCATTCAAAGGCTCAAAGATACAACGGGAATAGAAAATCCGAACAGCGCATCCCAGATGAAGGAATGGTTGAGCAACGCCTTAGGAAAAATAATAAAAACCCTGGCAAAAGACTCAGTTATTGAACTCCTTGATGAATCTGAGGATGCCGCTGTATCGGATGCTCTTAAAGGCAGAATGGAATTAGCGAAAACATCTACCAAGAAATATGCATCTATGATGGATTGCGTATGTGAGGATAGGAGAGCTCATGGATTATTCCAATTTTATGGAGCAAATAGGACGGGTCGTTGGGCTGGTCGATTAATCCAATTGCAGAATCTCCCCCGGAATCACATGAAAGATATAGAGAGCGCAAGGGGGGTAGTCGCCTCGGGGGATTATGATTTGGCTAAAATGCTTTATGAAAGTATCCCGAATGTTTTATCGGAATTAATCCGTACCGCTTTTGTAGCTGCTAAAGGGAAAACATTTGTTGTAGCTGACTTTAGTGCAATTGAGGCCCGGGTTTTATCTTGGGTGGCTCAGGAGAAATGGAGGATGGACGTTTTTGAAAAGCATGGAAAAATATATGAGGCCTCAGCAGCAATGATGTTTGGAGTCCCAATTGAAACCGTGACTAAAGGTTCGGATTTAAGGCAGAGAGGGAAAATAGCAGAGCTTGCCTTAGGGTATCAGGGCTCTGTGGGCGCGATGGGTAAACTGGATGTAAAAATGCCACCCGATGAGAGACAGGAGTTAGTTTACAAATGGCGGAAAGCAAATCCCCGGATAGTTAAGATCTGGCATGAGGTCCAAGAAAATTCGATTATAGCGATTAAAACCCAAAGGGGGGTCCAAACCCAATTTCTAAATTATGACTGTGATGGAACTGTTTTCACAATCCAATTACCTTCAGGCAGGAAGCTATTCTATCAGAAACCCCGTATAGTCATTAACAAATTTGGGAGAGAAGCAATGGAATTTATGGGGATAGACCAGGCAATCAAAAAATGGAAAGCAATAGACACTTATGGGGGCAAACTGGTCGAGAATATTGTTCAGGCAATATCCCGAGATCTATTGGCCTATTCCATGCAGAGGTTAGATGCGGAGGGTTTTGATATGGTTATGCATGTCCACGATGAGATAATTTGCGAATCCCCGGAACATAATTCAAAAGATGATCTGCAAATGATGTGTAACATAATGGGAGAGGCGGTACCATGGGCCAAAGGGCTACCTTTAGTTGCTGATGGATACGTTACAAAATTTTATAAAAAACAATAAATTATGAAATATGACGGTCCAATAGATTTGGCGTTTGGAATGAGTGCCAAATCAAAGATTTGGAAAAATAAAAAATATCAGTGGTCAGAGCTTGTGCAGCGTCTTTCAAAGGAGCATAAAACTACGGAAACATACAAAGAGTTTATAGCTTCAACAAAAGAGGAGCAAACAAAAATCAAGGACGTAGGGGGATACGTTGGGGGGTATATAAGACAGGGGCGACGAAAGCCGGAAAACATAGTTCACAGACAATTGATAACTCTGGATATTGATTTTGCTTATAAAGACTTTTGGGATGATTTTTGTATCCAATTTTCAAATGCAGCTGTCCTTCACGCCACCCACAAACACCATGAGACAAGCCCAAGGTATAGGCTCATTATGCCCTTATCCAGGGAAACAACCCCGGATGAATATGTTGCGGTCTCCAGACAAATAGCAGGACTTTTAAATATAGAGTTATTTGATAACACTACATTTGAGACCAATAGGCTCATGTTCTGGCCATCAAATCCAAAAGATATTGATTACTATTTTAGATTCCAAGATGGTCCATTTGTGGACGTCAATGAGATTCTAGCAACATACAACGATTGGCCTGACTCAAGCTTTTGGCCTACTGCTGACAAACAAATGCAGCAGGTAAAATCTGCAACTGAGAAACAAGAAGACCCAGAGAATAAAAGAGGGATCGTGGGTGCTTTTTGCAGGACGTATTCTATTTCGGAGGCGATCGAAAAATTCTTACCTGAGATTTATACAGATGCAGGCGACGAAAGATTCACTTATTCCAAAGGAACCACTGCAGCAGGGTTAATTGTATACGATGATAAATTTGCATACTCTCATCATGGTACTGATCCATGTGGTGGAAAGCTATGCAACTCGTTTGATCTGGTAAGGGTCCATAAATTTGGTTCTTTGGATGACGGTAATGCAAGACCTGGGGGTAAACCAAAAAGCTTTTCCTCCATGGAGGGGCTTTGTAGGTCAGATAAAAAGGTAAAAAAAGTCATAGCTACTGAAAATCTACAGGACGCAAAATACGATTTCAATGAAGACCGGGATAGTGGCTATACTATTGATAACGACGACATTGAATGGATGCAGGAACTAGAAGTGGATGCGAAAGGGCATTATCTTTCAACCGCGGTTAACTTAAATTTGATTTTTCAAAACGACATCCGATTCAAAAGATTATTCAGGCAAAACGATTTTGATGGGAAAAGGTACGCCTTTGGAAACCTCCCCTGGCGCAAGGTATCCAAACCAGAACCCGTTAAGAATGTAGATTATTCCGGGATAAGAAATTACATCGAAAGCCTTTATGGGATCTCTGGGACTTTGAGGATCGATGATTCTATAGCCCTGGAATTTGAAAGGAACCACTTTCACCCGATTTTAGACTACCTACGCTCTATTGAATGGGATGGTGTCAAAAGATTGGATATGCTTCTAATCGATCTACTTGGGGCCCATGATAATATCTATAACAGGGAAGCGATTAGAAAAACATTGGTGGGCGCAGTGGCCAGGGTTTTCAAACCCGGAGTTAAATTCGACCTAGTCCTCACCCTGGTTGGGGAGCAGGGCACCGGCAAAAGTACATTAGTTAATGCCTTAGGCAAGCAATGGTTTTCTGACACATTTCTAACTGTTCAGGGGAAGGAAGCTCTTGAACAAATCCAGGGGGCTTGGTTAATTGAAATGGCTGAGCTATCAGGATTAAGAAAGGCGGAAATTGAAGCAATCAAACATTTTATTTCAAAACGGGAGGACACATTCAGACCCGCGTATGCTAGGACCTCAGAAACGTATCTAAGACAATGCGTTTTTATTGGAACCACTAACAACAAATCGTTTCTGAGAGACCCCTCCGGGAATAGGCGCTTCCTTCCCATCGCCATCCATGACATTAAACTTGTGGATAACCCCAAATTGAAAGAATTTGTAGATTCACAGGAAGCTATAGACCAAATTTGGGCCGAGGCAGTTCATTATTACAGGGGGAAAGAGACTCTGTACCTCAGCGAGGAAGCGGAAAAAACAGCCTATCAAGAGCAAAGGAGCCACAGTGAAACAGATGAACGGATTGGTTTGATTGAGGCCTATCTGGAAAAGCCCCTTCCGGAAGATTGGGATAAAAGGGACATGTATGAACGCAGATCTTATCTGAATGATCCATTATCCCCTAGAGGGAAAATGGAAAGGGACTACGTTTGTGTAGCCGAGATATGGTGTGAGTGCTTGGGTAAGGAAAAGGAGGACATGGATAGGTATAAGACCAGAGACTTGAATGAAATTCTTAGAAGTTTAGAAAATTGGGAGCAATCTATTTCAACCCGTAATTTTAAGTGGTATGGAAAGCAAAAGTATTATTCGAAAAAAAAGGATTGATGAGCGTTTTGTCATGCGTCAAGTCTCATCCCTCCGCAAAGGGTATGGGGTCCGACTCCTTTACAATAGATTATTCCTAGACATTCTGGATGTGGTTTTGGCTACCGGATTTGAAAGGTATAAAATTGAGATCACAATCCAGGAAGGAGTTATGGATATTTCACCGATCACATTAAAAGAATGAAAATCGAGAAAGAAAAGATATTAGAAAAGAAATTATCCATGGAGATTGAAAAGTTAGGAGGCTGGAGCCTTAAGCTTTTATCAACTCATGTTACCGGACTCCCGGACCGGATGTGTTTGCTCCCTGGGGGGCGGGTGTTTTTTGCGGAGGTAAAAACTACAAAAGAGAAGCCCAAAAGGATTCAAATTTGGGTTCACAATAAAATCCGGGCCTTAGGATTTAGAGTGGAAATAATAGACCAATCAGAAAAAATAAAAGAATTGATTAGATATTATGGATGAGAGCAATTTACACGGATACCAGGCCACGGCTGTCGACCACATTTTAAATAATACGCATTGTGCATTGCTTCTCGAGATGGGGCTGGGGAAAACGGTTGCAACTTTGACGGCAATAAATCAATTGATGTTTGAAGAGTTAGATATTGTGAGTGCTTTGGTTATTGCTCCAAAAAGGGTAGCGGAAAGTGTATGGGATGATGAGATCGAAAAATGGGAACATCTCGAAAAAATGACTGTCTCTAAAATAATTGGTTCAGCAAAGGAAAGAAAGAAAGCCTTGTCTGTGAAAGCTGATATCTACATAATGGGGAGGGATAATGTCGCATGGTTATGCGGTCAATACGGGGGGTTAATGCTTCCCTTCGATATGCTTGTGATTGATGAGCTTAGTAGTTTTAAGAACCATAAGTCTGTCCGTTTTAAAGCGCTCAGGGGGGTGCAACCCTCCTTCAAAAGGGTTGTAGGACTTACAGGAACACCAACCTCAAATGGTTTGATCGATTTATGGAGTCAAATCTATTTATTGGATAGGGGGGCACGATTAGGAAGATTTGTCAGCCATTTTAGAGAAGGCTATTTCCACCCAGCTAAGAGGAATGGCGCAATCGTGTATTCCTGGGGCCTCGATAAGGGGGCAGATGAAAGGATTCATAATAAAATCGGGGATATTTGTATGAGTATGAAATCCGCGGACTATCTAAAGCTTCCGGGTCGAATCAGTAACATTATCAAAATAAAGCTCCCCCCAGATATACAAGCTAAATACGATGATTTTGAAAAGGAACAAGTCTTATCATTAGTTGAAGATCTTGAGGAAGGAAAAGGCATCCCTGCAGCGAATGCGGCTGTTCTGTCAAATAAGCTCCTCCAATTTGCTAACGGAGCTGTTTACGACGAAAATAAGAAATCCCATTCGGTTCACGACCTGAAAATCGAAGCAACTAAAGAAATTATCGAGGATGCTAATGGCAAACCCGTTCTAATAGCCTGGACATATAGACATGATGTCGAGCGCCTGAAAGTAGCTTTAAAGAGATACAACCCGCGAGAGTTAAAAGTAGACGCGGACATAAAGGATTGGAATGCAGGGAGTATTCAAGTGCTAATGATGCACCCAGCCTCCGGGGGCCATGGATTGAACCTTCAATCTGGAGGCCATACCATAATTTGGTTTGGGCAAACGTGGTCCTTGGAATTGGAGCAACAGCTCAATGCAAGATTAGATAGACAGGGGCAAAGGAACGTGGTGGTTATTAATAAATTAGTAGCCGCCAAGACAATGGATCAAGATGTAATCCGCGCTCAGCGGATAAAGAGTGCTGAGCAGGATGGGCTTATGGAAGCCGTAAAAGCTAAAATAAAAAAATATGAAAAACAGAAGAAAACAAGCATTAAAAGCGTTTAAAAAGGCAAAGAGTCAAAAGGAGCTTGACCGATTAATTAGAATGTATCCAGATATAGCGGTGCTCGAGGAGGTTGATAAGCTTTTGTATGAAATCAGGTTAAAAATAATAAAAAGTTGAGAGGGTATGGTATGAGAGATTTAATGAAAATCCATGAAAACGTACAGGCTGCGGGGTATAGCAATCCTTTGGAATTTTACAAAGCAAACCGGGATTCGATTGAGGAGCATCACAAAAAATTTCAAATAATTCGATATACGTGGAAAAACCCTCACACAGGGGAGCAAAAGGCTTTTAGTATGCGATTAGATGATTTGAAGTTGGCGTGCTTTCAAATGTTTGTATCCCACACCATAACAGAGGGGGATTATAGAGTGATAAAATCGGCTCTATTAGAATTATTAGGTTGGAAAAGCTTTAGTAACGAGGAAGGAGTCAATTATTTCACTAATCAGTTGGATGAGATACTAAAATTAATGACAATGCCTAATAATGAAGGATGATGTGGAGCTATAACCAGCGCTCTTATTTTTAATGATTATAAATTACGTAATTTCTTAAAATAAATGTTAAAATAAATGTTAAAAACTTGGATAAATATCAGTATATGCCTATCTTTACATCATGATAAAAAATACAACTATAACAAAGCAGTTAATGATCGGCGGACAGGCTCTTGTAAAATTAGGAAGCAGCAGGTCTACATTTGATACCGATTACCTTATAAATGATGTTAATTCTAAAGTAGCGTTCATTCATGACCCTGAAAAAAACATTGACTATTGCAACGCAAACGGTAATGATTTTTTTGCAGACGTTTGGGAAATGGAAAAAAACAATAATGGAGAGATCGCAAGTCCACAGGCTCTTTTAG
>Ga0306907_1001004_pt1 | contig 10305 bp, 7 predicted proteins | sample AntRauTorcE11898_FD_190415 | JGI IMG/M metagenome (GOLD analysis project Ga0306907, IMG submission 190415) | Saline lake microbial communities from Rauer Islands, Antarctica - Metagenome Torckler E11 #898 (v2) (version 2) | ecosystem: Environmental > Aquatic > Non-marine Saline and Alkaline >... | reverse complement strand
AGAGATGGGTTTAAACCCGAAGGGGAAAGTAAATTGCCTGTCGGGGTCTGGTAGTTTGTTTGTTGGTTTAAACCAACAAAATAATTGACAATAAGTCTAAAAGAGGGGTGTAGGGGTGGGTTATAATGGAAGGAAATTATTTTAGCGTATCTTATTCTCGTTGATACCCCGATGGCTCTGCCTCGGGGTTATTTATTTGATGCAATTAACGAAGTTCCTTTTTTAAAATTTTGCCCGTTGCGCTGGTTGGCAGGGCATCCATAAATTGAATGGTACGCGGATATTTATAAGCGGCTATGCGTTCTTTGGTCCATTCAATAAGATCATTTTCTGATATATCAGCCTTTTTATGCAGCACCACGCAGGCTTTAACTTCTTCGCCCAATTCATCGTGGGGTACGCCAATAATAGCCACCGACGAAACGGCCTCGTGTTTTATCATCACTTCTTCTACCTCTCGGGGATATACATTTAATCCACCTCTGATAATCATATCTTTGGTGCGGTCAACAATGAAGAAAAATCCGTCCTCGTCTTTTACAGCCACATCACCCGAGTAAAGCCAGCCGTCTTTTAAGGCCTTTTTATTGCCGTCCGGTTTATTATAATATCCTTTCATAACATTGTGGCCACGGTATATTAATTCGCCCTTTTCGTCAACAGGTACCTCATTTCCGTCTTCATCTACGACTTTAACTTCAACCCCCCAAACAGGGGTACCTACACTTCCCGGCTTTCTGCCAATGCCTTGATGATTAAATGTTACCACGGGTGAGCCCTCCGACATGCCGTAGCCTTCTAAAATGGGTACTTCAAATTTTTCCTCAAATTTTTCAAGAACTTCCACCGGAAGAGCAGCTCCCCCGGATACACAAATTTTGAGATTATCGGCAATGGCGTCCATGTCATAATCTTCTTTGTCTGAATTGAGTAATCCCATGTACATAGTGGGAACACCTGCGAAAATGGAAATTTCATGCTTTTGTAATAATCCCCACACGGCATCGGGTTCAAAGCGTGGGAGCAAAACGCTGGATGCGCCCTTATATATGCCGGCATTCATTAACACCGTCATTGCGAAAATATGAAAAAGGGGCAGTACAATAAGCTGAGTATCCTCGGGCTGTGTATTTGCAATACCAGATTCTGATGAAAGTACCGCATTGAGCAATAGGTTTGAATGGGAAAGTTCGGCCCCTTTGGGTTGGCCCGTTGTACCCGAGGTGTAAATGATTACGGCGGTATCTTCGGCGCCGGTACTAATGGTTTCTGTTTTTGCTGATTGGTCGGCCATCAGTTGGCCTAAGGTTTTTGTGCCATCAATAGGTGAGGAGGCGTCCGGCTTTCCGGTAATAACAAAAAAGTGCTCGCATGCATCTGCTTTTTGAAATCCCTCGTACCCCTGTTGACCCATCGGCAGCTCATCGGTGCCTTCAAAGCAAAAGTAAGCCTTTGCATCCGAGTCATTTAGTTGATAGCCGACTTCATCTTTTTTGAGCAGCACGCTTAGAGGTACTACAATAGCACCGGCTTTTAATATCCCAAAATATACCATGGGGAAATAGGGTAAATTAAGGCAGCTCAAAGCCACCTTGTCCCCCTCTTCGATGCCCATAGATTTCAGCCCGTTGGCAATTTTGTTGGCCGCACCATTGATCTGTGCAAAGCTGAAATGGTTATCTCCGAATACAAAAGCATCATTTTTGGGATATCGTTGGGCACTATCTTCTAAGATTACGGAAAGGTTCAACATAATATTTTCGGTTTAATCGGATAAATATTCAGCACAATTTAATTCAGTTTAGATGTCTGAATTTGTTTGCAATTGTTTTGATATGGATGATAAATTCAAAAAGTAAAATGAATATACCGAATGTAATTTGCAAGCTTAACAGAAAATTGACTTGGAATTATAGTAAGGCCTCGATAGGTAATAAATTTCGACGGATAATTTATAGCATATTCTATGCGTAAAATCATGAAAGAAGAAATTAACACCTACCGGGAAGACGGTGTTGTTTGCCTGTGATAAGCTTTTAACCAAGAGTGGGTGGAACTGCTTCGGGAAGCTGCCGAGGAGTCGATGCAGGATCCGGGAGAACTGCATGCAGAACTTTCAGAGGAAAAAAAGAGAAAGGGGCCGTTACTTTCATGATACGTTTGTATGGCGGTATAATGAAGCGTGCCGCAAATATGTGTTCAATTCGCCGGCCGGGCAGTATCCCGGCAAAGTGATGGAGTCTGAGAAAATAAATATTTTCTTTGACCAGTGGCTGATTAAAGAACCGGGCACCCAAACTAAAACGCCGTGGCATCATGATATGACCTACTGGCCCATAGATGGGAATAAAATCTGCACGTTATGGCTGGCGCTGGATACCGTAACGGCCGACAGCGGGGCGGTGGAATATGTAAAAGGTTCGCATAAGTGGGGCCAGAAATTTAAGCCCGAAAGTTTTAGCGGGGGGAACCAATACACCGAAAATCTGCCGGAGATACCCAATATTGAGCCCCAGCGGGATGAATTTGAGTTTATAGATTATACCTGGAACCCGGCGATTGCACCCTGCATCACGGATTAACCGTTCACGGCTCGTCCGGAAATAAATCATTAAAAAAAAGAAGGAGAGCCCACGTTTCGCGATGGGCCGGTGATGATGCGGTATTTTATATGCGCGAAGGCCTGCAGGAAATGCCCACGCTTCCCGACCTTTCCAACGACGATCCCATTGATTCACAACTTTGGCCCCGGGTGGTGAGCTAATGGAATCATGTATTACCTTTAGTCAGCCTTAGCTGAATGTGATCCAACGGTTTGAATAAACGCTGTAGCGGTTTATATGCACCAGTTTTCGGTTTATAACCGACCTTTGTTTTATTCATCTACTTTCGCTTCGTTCCTTCCCCCGCTACTGTGTTTATACATTATTGCCAACAGTTGTTCAATGGGTTGTTAATTAGATTTTTAAAAGAGCTTTATCAAAATCAGCAATAATATCTTCTATATTTTCTATCCCTACCGCACAGCGTATTAAGTTTTCAGGAATACCCAACTGTTTTCGTTCTTTAACTGTGGCTTCAACATGACTTGTTACTTTTGGAGGACCTATTAATGTACTTACTGAACCTAAACTTGCTGCTAAATGAGCCAGCTCCAAACTATTCAAGAAAACTTTCACGTTCTCGAAATCTCCTTTAATAGAAAATGCTAATACTCCTCCGAATCCTGTCATTTGTTCCGATGCGATTTTGTGTCCGGAGTGTGACTTCAGTCCCGGATAAAAAACCTGTTCAATTTTATTATGTTTTTCCAGATGTTCAGCCAACTTCATGGCGTTTTCATTTTGTCGCAAAACCCGTAACTCCAGCGTTTGAATGCCCCTCAATAACATGTAGGCAGTATTTGCATGCAAGCTGGCACCGTTGATTTCCCTATAATGAAATATTTGTTGTATTAAATCTTTATTACCACAGGCTACTCCTCCCATTGCATCGGAATGACCTCCCAGATATTTTGTAGCGCTATGCAAAACAATATCAGCGGCAAGCTCCAGAGGCTGTTGATTGATTGGAGTAGCAAATGTATTATCTACAACAACCAATGCCCCTACTTCGTGGGCAGACTTAATGAGCCTTTTTAAATTCAGTATTTTTAAGGTGGGATTTGTAGGTGTTTCCAGGTAAAGCATTTTACAGCCTTTTTTTACTTCTGCCTCAATTTCTTCATGATTTGCGGTGTCACAAAGGGTTACCTCAATTCCATGTTTAGGAAGAAATTCTAAAAATATAATACTCGTACCACCATAGGTATCTTTGATAGAAACAACTCTATCTCCTTGGGATAAAAAAGTTGACAATGTGTTACTTATCCCGGCGATTCCTGTTGAAAAGCTGGTAGCTGCTTCGGCATTTTCGAGAACTCTTACTTTTTCTTCGAAAACTGCTACCGTTGGATTGGTGTTTCTACTATAGATATGTCCTTCTTTTTTCCCAATGGCCACATCAAACCAGTCATCCACATTGTCATATCCAAATGTTACACTATTTACGATAGGTACCTGGGTTGCTCCTTGATAAAACAATTCGCTTTGCCCTCCCCATACCGCTTTTGTTCCTTGTTTCTTACTGTTCATTTTGTTGCTTTTTATTTTTTATTTTGTTGCGTTAATATTCTATCAATTATTCCTTTAAACATGTTCATTCCAGTTTCTATTATTTCCTCAGGGAAGTCATAGTTGGCTTGATGTAGGGCAGGGGATTGTAACCCGGCTCCAATGCCAAACATAGCTACCTTGTATTTTTCAGAAAACCAGCCAAAATCTTCTCCAAATTTAAAAGGCATGCTTTTATTAATTATATCATAATTGTACGTTTTTGCTGTCTCTGTAATAACTTGGTTACAGAATCCGTCATTAACAACGGCGGGAAAATAATCAAACCATTTTGCTGTGTGAGGCAATTTGTGTTTTGGGCAAACTTCGGATAGAATACTGTCAACGTCCTTCTTTAGCCTTTCCATTTTCTCTATACTTTTGGTTCTTAAGGTGTAATGTATCTCGCCAAACCCGGCAGAAATGCCATAAGATTTCATTCCCATGCTGGAATAAATTGGTACACATAACCTAAAATCTTCTTTCTCGGGGTCATTATTATTTAACTTATTAAATTTTTGTATAAGCTCAGCAATGCACAATGCCGGATTCACTCCATGTTCGGGTTCAGAAGAATGCGACTCTTTACCTTTCAGTTGGATAGCAACACTCTGCACAGTAGAAGAAAAATTACCGTTAAGGGTTATAATAGAATTAATTGGCTGACGGGGAATATTATGCAATGCAAATATATAATCTGGATTTAATTCACTAAACCTATCATCGTTTAAAACATTAGGTGCACCGGTACCTGTTTCTTCAGCAGGTTGAAAAAGCAATATCATTTTTCCATTCTTAAAATCCTGTTCTTTTAACCAAAAGACCAGTCCGGCCACAATGGCCATATGACCATCGTGGCCACATTTGTGGGATATGCCATTATTAATAGAACGGTGCTCAAACTTGTTTGCTTCTTGGATGGGAAGAGCATCCAATTCGCAGCGAATTACAATATTGGGACCGCTATTTGAAAACTCATTAATAACTGCTAATCCATTCCCTCCAATATTTTCAATGATTTTGGCATTATGATATTTTTCTATGAATTTCTTAATCCGTCCAGCCGTTTCTTTCTCTTGCCCCGACAGCTCAGGATATCTGTGGAGTTCTTTTCTGAGCAATTTTATTTTTTCGATAGTCATCTATTTTACTTTTTCTGCACCCTGTCTTAAATTGTTTACAACGGCCGTGGCTATAGCAAGTGTGGGATTTCTAAGCCGCTTTCTTGTCCGCCTACCGTAAATTATATTAGTTGCAATATCTTCATTTTTAAGCAGTCAGCCCGCATTTGCTATAGCCGATGTTGTGCTGTGTTTTTAATATGTTCATGACTCTTTGTCAAGATAGGCTTTAACTTCATTTTTTATATTTTCCCATTGAGATTTATCTCCTTTAGCTGCCTTAAGAAGCTCTTTCACTTTTGATATGCCAAAATTCTTAGCCTGGTGAAAGTTTATATGAGGAGGTAGTGATAATTCTCCACCGGTAACATGTGCATTAAGGATAAAAGGGTTTTTGGATTTTTGAGCCTGTTCTATAGCCGGGATGATGCCATCATTTTTAGTAACGTTCACCCCGTCACCACCCACTAATTTTGCATATTCTGCAAAATCAAAATTCTTAATGCCTATGGCGTCATAATTGGGTGCCAATCCGGCTTCTTCCATCTCAATTTTTACAAACCCAAGTTCGGAGTTATTTAATACAATAATCTTAATGGGCAATTCGTATTCTACAGCCGTTGAAAAATCCTGTAGAGACATATTGAATGCGCCATCTCCGACCAAAGCCCATACTTCCCGGTCTGGAAACTGCAGTTGAGCGCCAATTGCAGCCGGTAGTCCTACAGCCATAGATCCGTGGTTGAAAGAGCCGATAATTCTTCTTTGGGAATGAAAATTCATAAAGTTGCTGGACCAGATTGCTGAGGTACCAGTATCAATGACGAATATAGCATTATCTGCAGCAATATCACTTATTTCTCTGGCTACTACCTGGGGATGCATTTCTTTAAAGTCCTTTTTACCATCGGAGGTTTTGCAATTATGATCCAACCACTTACGAAATTCAGCATTTAATTTTTCAACCAGGGCCGAATCTTTCTTTAATGCGCAATTTTGGTTGACATGATTCACAAAATGTTTGATATCAGCATGCAAGCCTAGAGTTACCGATGTGCGATTGCCAATATTTTCCGGACGGATATCCACCTGGATGGTTTTGGTGTTATCAGGCAAGAAATGGGTGTAAGGAAAGTCCGTGCCCAACATGATTAATAAATCGCATTTCATTATTGCATCATATCCTGATGGATTACCAATAAGTCCCGTAAGCCCAACTACATTTTCACTACTATGATCAAAAATATCAGATGCACGTAAGGTGTGCGTGATCGGTGCATTTATTTTTTGTGCAAACTCCAGAACTTCCTCTCTGGACGACCGGCATCCCGCACCTGCTAAAATTCCAATTTTTTTTGCATCATCAATTAGCTTAACAGCTTTATCCAAACTCTCCTGATCTGGCATCACTGTGGCACGAGAGCGAAACACGCGATGGACAAAATCAGAATTTTCTGCAGACATTTCAGCTATATCAGCAGGCAATTCAATACGGCACACACATTTGTGATTAATAGCAATACGCAGCGCCCGCAGTATCACCCGTGGTGCTTCTTCAGGTGAGCGGATAACCGCCTGGTACTCACAGATATCATCAAAAACTTTGGTTAAATCCACTTCCTGATGATAATTTGTCCCAATGTGTTCGGTTGCCACCTGTCCGGTTATCGCTATAACGGGGGAACGTTCTTTTCGAGCATTATATAATCCATTTACTAGGTGCAAAGCTCCAGGCCCAACTGTACTGGCGCATACACCAATGTTTTCATTCAGCTCGCCTTGCGCAAATGCAGCAAACGAAGCATTTCCTTCATGCTTCATTTTTACCCATTTCACCTCAGTTTGATCGGCCATAGCCGAAATTAGAGGATTTAAAGCGTCACCAGCTACGCCAAAAATATGCTTTACACCTTCAATGGTTAATATTTGCAATAATTGTTGAGATACATTCATGTTTAGATACTTTAATACAGCACAACGTTTGGTATATGGTTTGTTGCGTGTTTAAGCAACTAATTTAGTAAACAAATCACAGATAGAAAATTCCAGCGGAATTTTCGTAAGTAGACGAGAACTATCAATAAATTATATACTTTGTTGTGCTTTCATTATTTTTTAATTTCTCGATTCAATAATCTCAAAATTTCATTTATATGTTTGTTCAATGTTTGAGATTCGTAACTACTTGCCAAATTCATTGAGTAAGCACTAGATATTATGCTTTCGAGTTGAGCACTTTTTAATAATGATGTTGTGTTGACTGAAATACTCGAACTCTTTAAATTCATCAAACTACCATTCTGTTTTTCCATTAAAAAACTTGTTTTATTCTTATCTTCCCAAAAACGTTTTACAATATTCCTTACGATTCCAGTTTTTTCAAAGTAAGGTATGATTGAATTTGTGTAGTGGGTTTCAAATAATTTTTCTACTTCACGTAGTTGATATACGTCAGATGTCCAATTAGTAAGAAGTTTTTTTAATGTGTTATTTTTAATTATTTTAATATTTCCAGAACTTACTAATTCGTTTTGAATTGGGTCAAATGTTAGTGGCAGTAATAATGAACTCAATTTAGCTTCAAATAAAGAATCATTATCAACTTTTTGAATAGTAAAATAATTTAAGCAATCTTCAAAATCAGTCAACATCACATTTCGTATCTCTATTTTTGAATTTAACTGATTCAGATTACTTTTAAATTCATCTCGTAATTGTTTTAAAATTACTTTTTCTTGTAAATTTTCTTTTCTTTGTTCATTCAAGTTGTTTATTTGTAGAGCAATCAAAATTCCAATTACAACAAGAATAATTTCTCTAAAGGCATATTTAAAATACTTTCCAGTTTTATTTTTTTCCATAAGGTCGTAACGTATTTTCCTAAAGAATTTTATCATTGGTTTATTGGTTGGTCGTATTTCCGCTTAACTTTTTCTCATTTTATTTTGAAGATCGTTGCAAGATAATCGAAAGTTATTAAGTATCTTTTGCCTAGTAAAAGCAAATTCTCTCAAGATTAAAGTTCAGTCGTCTAAATCAGGCTAATGAAGCACAACGTCTGGCTATGATGAGTGGGGATTAGAAAGCACTAATCTTTCAGTCTTCTTAAAGCCACTCCGTTGTTCAAATTTATTAAAAGTGGCGGACTTTCCATGTTACTAATGTTTCAGTACTGATAAACCCCCATTCAGTCATAGGTTTTGTTAGCCCTCGTTTTTCCAGTTTCCGTTCCACACAATGCGATATTTTCCGTGAGTCTCCACTTTTCCTCCAAGTATATCTGGTGCTTTAATTTGTTTTGATGTATTTACTTCAATTGTACAAATCAATTCAGGAGGAAGTCCGGAATTTCGTAAGGCTCTTTTTCTTAGATCTTTTTCATATACAAAAACCCTTAAGTATCGTATTGGGAGATACCGAAGAATAGACAGTCTACTGCATGATTTTTTCGAATGCCTTTTTACTTGTCTCACTATTTTTTTGAAATCTGATCTAATTAAAGATTCTATATCAAGACAAAACTCAGGTCTAATAATTACACTTGGATCTGGGACAGCTGAAAACCTACCCTTTGAATGGATTATAGTCTCTCTTATCAAGAAAGGATTCGGAAAGGCAGTGTCGATATGGCTTTTCCAAACTAAAGGCATATTTACTTTCATGGCCATATAAAACGAGCCAAGAGTGTATAAGATTTTTGGCATCTTGATTTTAGGTAAAAACATGATCCCATTGTTCTCTAGTACACCTTCATATCCTGCCAGTGGAGAGTTGATTGTAATTAATTCCTTCATCTTTTTTCCATCGAATGCCGCCCAACCGCTCTTTTCAAATTTTGAATGCTTTGAATCTAAATGAATAAAAATTCGATCATAATCGTTTGTAAACTTTGCAGCCAAATACGCAGTTCTGAAGCAATTGAATTGCACTTTATTGTAATCCCAGAATGTGTTATTTGCATACACTATAAGTTGAGTCCTACTATCTATTGTTTGGCTATCTGAGGTAGCGAGAACTTCCCAAGCTGGGCCATCGACTTGAAATTTTAATTCTCTTATTAATATTGATTGAGGTATTGATATAGATGCAGTAGTCAGGAAATCTGAATTCGAGAAAAGGAACACTTTTAATGCGAGAGTTAGACCATTGCACAAATCCAAAATCTGATCAAATTTTTTAACAATATTTCGCTTCGAGATTTTTTTTGTATTTTCTTTCTTGTCGGTATAGATCAAGTTATGATCTTGAAATATTACGCTTCCGTGAGCTATTCCATTTCTGATATTATTGTCATAAACTTGAATTAAGCAGCTGTAATTTTTTTCTATTTCTTGAACGCAATTGAATAGATCCAATCCTTCAGTGTCTTTTCCTCTTCTTTTTCGTGAGTAAATCGCTATCAGAAAAATGAAAAGGAAATAAGGTCCTTCAAGTAATTTCAGATAATTATAATGGATGTCCTTGTCAATGAATTCATAGAGTTCTAAATCTCCTTCGGGAAAGAATGTGTCATGAATCTGCTTTTGATTGACTTCATATAGAGCGTTAACTCCTCTGTTTATAGAGTTTTGATTCTCGTTAATAAAATTCTTTAGAATTTCTGGGTTTGAATTTTTAAGTTCAGATAGCAGGTCAAAGAAGGTATCAAATGCTTGTTGAGAGTAAAATTTTTGAGGAATGCCTTCTATGTAATCGATTAATGAAAGAAAAATGTCATCAGTAAAGTTTTGTTCTTCGAATCTTTCCGTGATTTTGCTTTTCCAGTATTCATGCTGGGGTTTCGTTATTGGATTTTCAAATTGATCCATGCATAAGATTCTAATATATGAGGGCTAACGACCTGCTAAACGCAGTGACGTTCGATGGTTTTGGGGAATTGAGTGGATGTGCTCAATTCCCTAAAACCATCTATAGAACGTTGCCCAATTGCTGTTAGCTCCTGTTGGGACACGTTTTCCCTCGAGGGGCAGGCTGAAGCTGCCTGTTGTAGTGGTAGCTCTTCCAGCAATTGGGTGTAGCAGGTCGTTGGATCA
>Ga0306907_1000997_pt1 | contig 10357 bp, 9 predicted proteins | sample AntRauTorcE11898_FD_190415 | JGI IMG/M metagenome (GOLD analysis project Ga0306907, IMG submission 190415) | Saline lake microbial communities from Rauer Islands, Antarctica - Metagenome Torckler E11 #898 (v2) (version 2) | ecosystem: Environmental > Aquatic > Non-marine Saline and Alkaline >... | reverse complement strand
AACCGTGACTCGGCGAGAACCCAAAAAAACGGCCCGGGCCGCCTGTTGCGGGACCGGGCCGTCTGGCACGTTCTGGTTGCCGGCCGTCATCGGCTTACAGCGCCGTCATTACCACCATCAATGCGGCGGTAATCAGGAACGAACCGACATACGCCATTGCTACCTTCAGATTCACGTCACCACTCATTGCTCGACCTCCACGATCGTTACTTCACTGACATCCCGGTGGCGTCCATGCCCGTTCCGGGTCCTGCGCCTTCGCCGTTCCGATACGCATAAAAAAGGCCGCTGGAAGCGGCCCGTTGGTGACACTGCTGTCCATGCGGACAGCATCACTGTACGGGCCGGGTTCTGCACCATTTATGCGTTATTCGAATGAGGTGGCCCATTTTTGGGCTCCTTCGGCTATCTGGCAAGGGTGTTGTAGGGGCTGGACGGACGGAAATCAAGGGGGGAACGCGAAAGACAGGATCTTTCTTCTGGAGGTGCCAAAACAGAATAAACCCGCTTTGCCGTTACTTCTGAAAAGAATAAACGGACACTTCCATTCACGGTATCAGAACGGTTCTTGGCCGGCGCCGCCAGGCTCGAACGCCGTGGACGGATCGATGCCGACCTCGTCTTCCGTGGCCGTTGAGAGGTATTCCACGATGCGATCCTGAAAGATGGCGGTGTGCGAGCGCGCGACCGCCTCGGCCGCGTCCGGATCGCGGTTCTCGATCGCGGTCACCAGCGCCTCGTGGTCCGCAAGGACGCGTTCGAGGTGGCGCGACTGGCTCTGCGCGCCGGAGCGCGCGCGTCCGAGTGCCAGGTGCAGGACCCGCATCCCTTCCTGGTGAAGCTGGCGGTAGGCGGCGTGGAGATAGGTGTTGTCGGCGGCCTCGGCAACGGCCATGTGGAACTGGCGGTTGTCGGCGGAGATCGCGGTCGGCACGCCATCGCGCATGCATTCGGCGAAGCGCTCGTGGGTCGCCCGGATACGCGCAAGCTGGTCCGCTGTCCGGCGCTCCGCGGCATAGCGGTTGATCGCCCGAGAAACGAGATCGATGGCCTCGATAAACCGGGGCAGTTGCAGGAAATCGAAGTGTGCCACCCGGGCGCCGCGATTGGGCAGCAGTTCCACGAGGCGTTCGTTGGAGAGGTTCAGCAGGGCCTCGCGGACCGCGGTGCGCGAGCGGCGGAAGCGCTCGGCGAGCACGGCCTCGTCCAGTTCCTGGCCGGGTCTGAGTTCGAGTTCGAGAATCTGTTCCCGCAGTTCCTGGTAGAGATGGGTCGCCCCCGGGGCCCGGCTCGATCGAACGCCGTCCTGCGTTGAATAATCGGTCGGATCCATGGGCATCTGCTCCCTGTATTGCCCGCTCGCCGTTGTGCCGAACACTACTCCGCGCGACGGCGTCTGGCCAGCCCCGTCCGCGATCCATGCCAGAAGGCGTCGCCATCGCCCCCGGCGACTGCGACGAACACGATCGGCGGACCCGGCATCCTCGGGTCACTCATTTTCGGGTTTTTCCATCAGGTGGTGCACGACCCACCATTCCTCGCCGTCGCGCAGGCCGAACAGCTCGGCGCAGGCCATGAAAAAGACCCGCCAGCGCTGGCACCAGCGCTGGGCGTCGGTGCCGTAGGCGGCTTCCAGCACCGGCATGACGTCGGCCCTGCGGGCGTCCAGGTTCGCCAGCCACGCGTTGGCCGTGGCGGCGTAATGACGGCCGTTCCAGCGCCACTGCCCCCGATGGCGCAGATGATCCTGGAAGGTGGTCATCAGGCCGTCGGCCGGCATGATGCCGCCGGTGAAGAAGTGCCGGCCCATCCAGTTGGCGTCGCCCTCGGGCTGGAATTCGTAGCTGCATTCGCGGTGGCAGAAGACGTGAACGAGCAATTGCCCGCCGGGCCGCAACCAGCCACTGATCCGTTCGAGCAGCAGGCGCCAGTTGCGCATGTGCTCGAACATCTCGATGGACACGACGCGGTCGAACGGGCCGTCGTCCGGATCGAAGTCGTTCATGTCCGCGGTCACGACGCGCACGTTGGCGAGGCCGCGCTCGGTGGCGCGCGCCTCGATGAAGGCGCGCTGGGGGGCCGAGTTGGAGACCGCCGTGATGCGGCTCGACGGGTACTGCTCCGCCATCCACAGGGTCAGCGAGCCCCAGCCGCAGCCGAGCTCCAGCACCCGCTGACCGTCGGCCAGGTTGGCGTGTTCGCAGGTCGCTGCCAGCGATGCGTCCTCGGCCTGGTCCAGCCCCGCATCGGGCGTTTCGAACCGACAACCGCTGTACTTGAGGCGATGGCCGAGCACATTGAGAAAGAAGTCGGCCGGCAATTCGTAGTGCTGCTCGTTCGCCTTCTCCGGCACCGGCGCGATCGGCCCGGCATCCATGCCGCGCATGAAGGCCTGCTGCCGCGCCAGCCGCTGCTCGCAGTCGCCGGCGGTTTCCTGCCGCCGGCGGGCCTCACAGAGTCTGCGGATGCCGGCGCGGATCGCGCTGTCCGGGATCCGCTCGCGTTCCATCCAGTCGATCGCCGTCGCGAGCAGCGGGCTTGCGTTCATCGGTAACTCCCCTGCGGATCGGGTCGCGGTGGGCCCGGGAAAGTGGCTTCCGCGGGCACGGGCTCACCCGTCCAGCGCCCGATACGGGCGGCCCCCGCGAGGACCAGTGGGGTGGCGATCGCCCATTGCACCGCGACGGCACCCACCAGAACAGTGATCCCCTCAGGGGCGACCAGCCCACCGAACCGGACCCCGCCGAAGTAGGCCATGGGCCCGCCGATCGCACCCAGCAGCGCGGCCAGCAGGTATCTATGCTGCAGCCAGTGCAGGGCCACGTTGAGGGCCATTGCGAAATTGATCCACAGCGCGACCATCCAGACCGTCGACGGCGCGCCCAAGCGGGCGTGAGCCGGGAAGTCGAATACGCCCGCCAGCACCATCATCGAATCGATCGTATAGCCGAACGCCGCGGCCGCGGCCAGCGTGGCCAGTTCACGCCGCCGCGCCGGGATCAGGTTGAGGTGGATCATCACCAGCACGGCGACGAACGCGGGCCCCAGCCAGTTGTAGCCATTGGCCGCGCCGAGCACGCTGGTGAACCAGCCGAGATTGATTGAGCCGATATTCCACAGCATGAGCGGCACGGTCGGTTTACCGGCGGCCGTCATGCGGACTCCCGAAGGGCCGGGCGGATGGCGGGGTCGGTGTGGCGCGGTTTGGCGAGCAGCAGCTGCAGGTCGCCGATGTGGCGCTCCTCGAAGCCGGCCTCGCAGTACTGCAGATAGAAGTCCCAGAGGCGCAGGAAGCGCTCGGGGTAGCCGAGTGCCCGGACCTGATCGGCGGTTTCGTGGAAACGCCGGCGCCAGTGGCGCAGCGTCTCCGCGTAGTCCGCGGACAGATCCTCCAGGTGCACCGGGCGCAGATCGCCGACCCGGCCGATCGCGCCGAACAGGGCCTTCGGGGCCGGGCAATGGCTGCCGGGGAAGACGTAGCGCTGGATGAAGTCGACCGAGCGCCGGTAGGCCTCGTATTCCCGGTCGCTGGTGGTGATCACCTGCAGCAGCATCGCCCCGTCCGGGCGCAGCCGATCGCTGCAGACGCGGAAAAAGGTGTCGAGATATTCGCGGCCGACCGCCTCGATCATCTCGATCGACACGAGCCGGTCGTACTGCCCCTCAAGGTCGCGGTAGTCCGACTGCAGCAGCGTGATGCGGTCCTGGAGGCCGGCCGCGCGGATGCGCTCAGCCGCCAGGGCGTGCTGCTCGGCGGAGATCGTGGTCGTCGTCACGTGGCACCCGTAATGCTCCGCGGCGTGCAGCGCGAAGCTCCCCCAGCCGGTGCCGATCTCGAGTACCTGGTGTTCCGGCCGCAGGCCGAGTTTGCGGCAGATGCGGTCGAGTTTCGCGGTCTGCGCCGCCTCCAGGCTCGCGTCGGCGGTCTCGAACACGCCGGCCGAGTAGGTCATGGACTCGTCGAGGAACAGGCGGAAGAAATCGTTGCCGAGATCGTAGTGATCGCGGATGTTGCGGCGACTGCCGCCGGGCGTGTTGGCCCGCGCGCGCTGGGCGAGGCGGGCGATGGCGTTGGCCGCGCCGGCAATCCCGCCCCGGTCGAAACGGCCCGTGGCCGCGCGGCTGCGGATCAGGATGCGAAACAGATCCGCGAGCCGGTCGCAGTCCCAGTCGCCGTCGATCCAGCTGGCCGCCACGCCGAGGGCGCCGCCGGTGGCGGCGCGGCGGTAGAAACGGGGCGCATGCACCAGGATGCGGGCGGCCAGATCACCGTCGGTACCGAAGGTGGCCTCGCCGTCGGCATCGGCGATATGCAGCCGTCCTTCGCGCAGCCCGGTAAGCCGTCCATGCAGCAGGCGCCGTGCCAGCCGATCGAGGGGGCCGGTCGCGGCGGCCGAGGGTAGGGCGGTTGTGCTCAAGGCGGTGGTACTCCGTGTTCGAAATCTTCGCGGATCCGTTTCGCCGGCAACCGCCGGGTGGATGCACCTGCACCCGTTGGAGGCGTGGGGCGGAGCCGAGCACTCGTGTCCGTGTCGTAGGTTGGGTTGAGCGCCAGCGATACCCAACGGGTCGAGGTATCGGCCATCGGTACGCGCTCCGTTGGCCGGCGGATCCACGCGGAATATCCGGTGTGCCGCGATCCGGCCTCGTCCCGTTGGGTTTCCTTCGTCAACCCAACCTACGCGGAATGCGGCCCCGGCGCGTGGCCCAGCAGATCGCGGCCGATCTCGACCGACAGCGCGTTCAGGTATTGCTGGACGCGATCCAGATATTCATGCAGTCCGAATTCGATCACGCCTTCGACATCCGTATCGAGCAGGCCGCGCAGATCGTCGAGTCGACCCATGGCGGCGGTCGCGCCAGGGATGTTGTAGACCGACCGCAGCTGGGTCAGGCGCTCGCCGACCTCGTCCACGCAGGCCGCGACCGAGCGCGGGAAACCCTCATGAAAAAGCATGAAGCCCGCCACGTCCGCCGGCGTCATCCCGCGCGGATGGATCTTGCGGAAGGCGTGATAGCCGGCCGCGGAGCGCAGCAGGGCATTCCAGCGGCTGACATCGACCTGCGAACCGACCTCGTCGGGCGACGACGGGACGTTGTGGTAACGGCTGTCGAGCTGCCGTGTCGTCTGATCGGCGCGCTCCAGCTGTTTCCCGAGCTGGTAGAAACACCAGCCCTCGTCGCGATAGAACGTGCCCTCGGTGATGCCGGTATGGGTCTGACAGCCTTCCTTGATCATCGAGCAGAAGCGGGCCAGACGCGGTTCGGCGATCTCCTGGGGACCGAGCGCGCGCAGCCGGTTGTAGAAGATATTGAGCTGGGTCCACATCTCGGTGGAGATCAGCGGACGCAGCGTGCGCGCGTTCGAGCGCGCCATGCCGATGTTCGAGAGGATGGACGAGCCGTTGCGGTCATCGAGCGTATAGAACCGAATCACCGCCGCCGCCGAGGCCTCATTGTGTTCGCGGAAGAATTTCGGTTTGTCGTCGTACAGGTCGAGGATCGAGCGCCAGTCCTGGCCACCGCGTGAATCGCGCGAAAACGTCTCCGTGACGTCCAGCACGCGGGCGAGGTCCTCGGCCCGTTCGACGTAGCGCGCCATCCAGAAAATGGCGTCGGCGTAGCGCGACAGCAGGTTGCTCATCCGGTTCTCCTTAGCTTATTCGAGCACCCAGGTGTCTTTCGAACCGCCGCCCTGCGACGAGTTCACGATCAGCGATCCCTTGCGCAGCGCGACCCGCGAGAGGCCACCCGGCGCGACCCATGTATCACGGCCCGTTACCGCGAACGTGCGCAGATCGACATGGCGCGGCTCGATCCCGCCATCGACCAGCGTCGGTGCGACCGAGAGGTTGATCATCGGCTGGCTGATCCAGTTGTGCGGCCGGTCCAGGATCTGCTGGCGACAGTGTTCGAGTTCTTCCTTCGTGGCGTGCGGACCGACCGTGATGCCATAACCGCCCGCCTCGCCGACCGGTTTCACGACCAGTTCGTCGAGGTGGTCGAGCGTGTACTGCAGACCTTCGTGCTCGCGGCAGAGGTTGGTCTGCACGTTCGGCAGGATCGGGTCCTCGTCCAGGTAATAACGGATCAGCCGCGGCATGTAGGCGTACAGCGCCTTGTCGTCGGCCACACCGGTGCCGATGGCGTTCGCCAGCGCCACGTTGCCCTTGCGATAGGCCTGGAACAGGCCGGGTACGCCAAGCAGGCTGTCCGGATTGAACGCGCGCGGGTCGAGGGCATCGTCGTTGATGCGCCGGTAGATCACGTGGACCGGTTGCAGGCCGCGGATCGTCTTGACGAAAACGCGGTCGTTCTCGGTCACAAGATCGCGTCCCTCGACCAGCGCTACGCCCATCTCGCGGGCGAGGAAGATGTGTTCGAAGTAGGCCGAGTTGTACGTGCCCGGTGACAGCAGCACGACGGTGGGATCGTCGATGCCCTGCGGGGCGATCTCCCCGAGGGCCGCGCGCAGGCGCTGGCCGTAGTTCGAGACCGAGCGCACCGGCTGATCCTCGATCAGGTCGGGGAAGGTGCGCAGCATCAGATGCCGGTTCTCGACCATGTAGGACACGCCCGACGGGCAGCGCGCGTTGTCCTCGAGCACGTAGAAGGTGCCGTCGTCGTCGCGGATGAGGTCGGAGCCGTCGATATGGGCGTAGGTATCGAACGGGACCTCGAGGCCCTCCATCTCCGGCCGGTAGTTGGGGTTCGAGAACACCACGTCGGGCGGCACGATCCGATCGCTGAACGCGTGGCGTTCATGGTAGACGTCGCGCAGGAAGCGGTTGATCGCGGTGACGCGCTGGCGCACGCCGCGCTCCAAAGTCTGCCACTCGCCCGGCGGGATTGGCCGGGGAATCGCGTCGAACGGGAGGATGCGGTCGATCGCGTCCTTCTGCGTGTAGACCGTGAACGTGATGCCGAAGTTGTAGAGCTCGAGTTCGGCGTCGTGCGCGCGCTCGCGCAGGTCTTCCAGCGACATGCGCGTCAGTCGCTCGCGCAATGCCTCCGTGTGCGGGACAGGTGCCTGCATCCCTGGCGGGCCGAACATCTCGCAGTAGCGTCCGCCGGCATCGTAGTCGGCCAGCAGGCCGGTGCGTTCGGCGACTTCGTTCATGCGCGGACCTCCCTGGAGTTGGCACCGCCCGCGTCGTGCGACGCGGCGCGGATCAGTTCGTGGATGAAGCGAAGCTTCTCGACGACCGGAGCGACAAAGATCTCGGGGACGACGTCGAGCAATCCCATCTCGCGCGAGACCTCGTTCAGGCTGATACCGATCCGCCGGTAGGTCGACAGTGCCCGGTCGAAATCATCGAGCGGGCGGACGGTTTCCGCGAGGCCCTGGTGCCCGACCGTATCCAGCACGGCCGCCATGTCGAGATAGACGCCGAAGGTCTCGGCGAAATCCTCCCACGGATGCATGGTGGCGTAGGCCGACACGTATCGCGACGGCCAGTCAGCCGGTGGCCCGGCATTGTAATGGGTCTTCAACGCCTCGCTGTAGGGCGGATCGTCGTGATCGCCAAAGCACGCGCGGCAGGCATCCTCGCAGCGGCCGCGCACGAGCAGCTCCCAGTAGTAGTGCGCGATCTCATGCCGGAAATGGCCGATCAGCGTCCGGTGCGCCTCGTTCATGTTGATGCGCCGGCGCTCGCGCTCGGCGTCGTCGGCCTCGTCCAGATTGATCGTGATGCGCCCGGCCGCATGCCCGGTAAAGACCTGCTCGACCGCGCCGAGACGATGCCAGGCGCCCTTCTCGCGGACCATATCCGCCTTGAAGTCGAAGCACAGGGGCGGGTCGAAGCCCTCTTCGGCCGTGCCATAGGGCAGCCCGAGGTCGTCCAGGGTGTACAGCAGTCGCCGCTTCGCGGACTCGAGCCGGGCCCATTTCTCCCGGTTGCCCGGCACCGAGGTGTCCGGGACGGTCCGATTGAAACGGCAGCCACCGCACAACGGCGATTCCGGCACGTCCGGCCCGGCGACCACCATGCGATTGCACACGCCTTCGACCGCATAGTTGCGGCACTTGACCAGCGTCGCGCCGCAGCCCTCGCCGGTGCACCGCAGCCGGCCGTCCGCGGTCGGCTCCAGCGCGCGGATGGTCGCGCATTGAGGGCACCAGCCGACCTCACGGTTGCAGGCGAGGCAGCTCGTGTTATCGAAAAACAGCCGATTGCCGCAGATGCAGGCAAACGTCTTCATGGGGATTCTCCGTGCCGGGCTCCGGGAGCGGCGCTCCGGCCTCTATTCTTGCATACCCCGCTGTCGGGGCCGTGCAGTCGACGTGCAAGCATAAGGTGGTACGTGGTTTCTGTCAGCGTGGTCGGTATTTTTACAGCAAGTGCCGATCATCGGCGCTTTGCGATCAGGGTTCTCGCGGAGGCGCGGAGTGCGCTGAGAGCGCTGAGAGATCATGTTCGGGGGCCAGGACAGAGTCTGGAGTCTCCGTAGGCGCATTGCCGATCAATCCACTGTTTCGCCTTCCTCCGCGCCTCTGCGAGAACCCTTTACGAGCGTCCCCTGCCAACCCGGCCGCGATCGTCAGCCTCTCCCGGGATGTGGATAGAACGGCGTGCCGCGCAGCCACAGCCGCAGGGCCTGCCAGTAGATGGCGGTGACGACCTTGCCGGTCATGAACGGGTGGCGGGCGAGGGCGCGGGCCATGGTCGGGCCGTCGAGCGGTCGGCGTTTGAGGCTCAGGGAGGCGTCGAAGTCGGGCTTGCCGTCGCGTTCGTTACGCATGTGGACGGTCAGGCGATCGCCGGGATCCGTGAAGCGCCAGTCGTAGTCGTAATCCATGTCCAGAAACGGGGATACATGGAACGCCTTGCGGAACCGGAACCGATGGTGTGTGCCATCGCCGTCAACAGGCAGCACGTAGCAGTGGCGCTCGCCCCAGGGTGTGTTGTGGATCTCGGCGACGATGGTCTCGAGTTCCTGGTCGGCGGCATCGAAGCAGTAATAGAAACTGACGGGATTGAAGCAGAAACCGAAATAGCGCGGGTGGGTCAGCAGCCGGATCGGGCCGCTCGGTCGCCGGCCGGTGCGCTCCGCGACGAGATCGCGGATATTCTCGTCGAGCGGGCGGTCGTGGGGGCCCACATGGTCCCGCCGGTCGAACCGGACGACATTCGGGCGCTCGACCGACCACAGCCAGCGGCCCCGGAAGACCCGATCGAGTTCGCCGAGGTCGATATAGAGCATGAACACACGATAGGAAAAGGCGTGCGGACGTGGGGTGAACCGCCGGTGGCGGACCGTGCCGCTGTAGATCGCGCTGTTCATGGGCCATCCACGCCGAAGGCGGCCGCAACGGCGACCGCGCTGCGCACGCCGTCCTCGTGGAAACCGTAGCCCCACCACGCGCCGCAGTACGAGGTCCGGTTGGCGCGGGTCACTTCGGCGTGCCGCGCCTGGGCGGCGCCGCGTTGCGGCGTGTACAGGGGGTGAGCGTAGCGCATGCGGGCGTGGATGCGTGCCGGATCGATGCCGCCATCGTTGTTGAGCGTGACGCACCAGGTCTCGCGTGCCGGCAGGCGCTGCAGGATGTTCATGTCGTAGCTGATCGACACATGGCCGCTGTCGGCCCCCACGCGATGATTCCATGCCGCCCGGCAGCGCGGCTCGCGCGGCAGTACGCGGGTGTCCGTGTGCAGGATCGCCGTATTCGTCTGGTACGGGAATGCGGCCAGCAGTTCCCGCTCCAGCTGGGTGGCATCGTCGCCGAGCAGCGCCAGCGCCTGGTCGGCGTGGCAGGCGAGAACGATCTCATCGAAGGTCTCGTCGCCGGCCGCACTCGTCACGCGCACGTTTTCCGACGAGCGCGTGATGGCGTGCACGGGCGTGGCGGCGTGTACCCGGCCCGGGAAGTCGGCCAGCAGCGCATCGACGTAGCGCCGCGAGCCGCCGGGGATGGAGCGCCATTGGGGCCGGCCGCCGAGCCCGAGCATGCGGTGATGGTGCAGGAATTCGACCACGAAGCGGATCGGGAAGCCGGCGAAGCGGCGATCCGGGCAGGACCACAGGGAGGCGCCCAGTGGCAGCAGGTAGTGCTCGACGAACGCCTGGCCGTAGCCACGCTCGCGGGCGAAGTCGGCCACGCTGCGGATGTCGTCGGGGTCGTCGAGCACGGTGGGCGCCTCGCGCCCGAAGCGCAGGATATCGCGCAGCATGCCCCAGAAAACCGGGCTTGCGAGATTGCGGCGCTGGCCGAAGACGCTGTTCAGCGATGGTGAGCCGGCCCATTCCAGTCCACTGCGGGCGTCGCTCACGGAAAAGCTCATGGCCGTCGGCTGCGAATCGATGCCGAGGCGATCGAGCACGCGCGAGAACAGCGGATAGTTCTCGTGGTTGA
>Ga0306907_1000995_pt1 | contig 10361 bp, 8 predicted proteins | sample AntRauTorcE11898_FD_190415 | JGI IMG/M metagenome (GOLD analysis project Ga0306907, IMG submission 190415) | Saline lake microbial communities from Rauer Islands, Antarctica - Metagenome Torckler E11 #898 (v2) (version 2) | ecosystem: Environmental > Aquatic > Non-marine Saline and Alkaline >... | reverse complement strand
GAAGAATCCGGTCAGACCATTATTTCCGGTATGGGCGAGTTGCACCTGGACATCATCGTTGATCGCATGAAGCGCGAGTTCAAGGTTGAAGCCAACATCGGTAAGCCGCAGGTGGCGTATCGTGAGTGCATCCGCAAGCCGGTAGACGTGGAAGGTAAGTTTGTACGTCAATCCGGTGGTCGTGGTCAGTACGGTCACGTCAAGATCAAGCTCGAGCCGCTGCCGCTGGACGATGAAGAAGGTGAAAACTTTATCTTCGTCAACGAAATTGTCGGTGGTGTGGTTCCCAAGGAATACATTCCGGCGGTTCAGCAGGGTATTGCTGAGCAGATGCAGAACGGCTGTCTGGCCGGTTATCCGCTGCTGCGCATCAAGGCCACGCTGTACGATGGTTCTTACCACGACGTTGACTCCAACGAGATGGCCTTCAAGGTCGCCGGCTCCATGGCGATGAAGAAGGGCGCTCTGGAAGCCAGCCCGGCCCTTCTCGAGCCGATGATGAAGGTAGAGGTTGTTACCCCTGAAGATTACATGGGTGACGTAGTAGGCGACCTGAACCGTCGTCGCGGTCTTGTGCAGGGCATGGAAGATATTCCGGCTGGCAAGCAGATTCGTGCCGAGGTTCCGTTGTCGGAGATGTTCGGTTACGCCACCGACCTGCGTTCTGCAACTCAGGGCCGGGCGTCATATGCGATGGAGTTCGCCGGTTATTCCGAAGCTCCTTCGAACATTGCCGATGCGATCATTAAACAGGGTTGATCCCCAGAATTTAAGAAACAGGAAGAGGTGTAACCGTGTCTAAAGCAAAATTTGAGCGTAGTAAGCCGCACTTGAACGTGGGCACCATTGGTCACGTAGACCATGGTAAGACCACACTGACCGCCGCTCTGACTCGTGTGTGTCACGAAGTTTGGGGCACCGGTTCGGCTAGTGCGTTCGACCAGATCGATAACGCGCCGGAAGAGAAGGCTCGTGGTATCACTATCGCGACCTCCCACGTTGAGTACGATTCTCCGACGCGTCACTACGCGCACGTAGACTGCCCGGGCCACGCTGACTATGTGAAGAACATGATCACTGGTGCAGCGCAGATGGACGGCGCAATCCTGGTGTGTTCCGCAGCTGACGGCCCCATGCCGCAGACTCGTGAGCACATCCTGCTGTCCCGTCAGGTTGGCGTTCCGTACATCGTTGTGTTCCTGAACAAAGCGGACATGGTCGATGACGAAGAGCTGCTCGAGCTGGTAGAGATGGAAGTGCGTGAGCTTCTGGACCAGTACGAGTTCCCGGGTGACGACACTCCGATCATCACCGGTTCTGCGTTGATGGCGCTGGAAGGCAAAGACGACAACGAAATGGGTACTACCGCCGTCAAGAAGCTGGTAGAAGCCCTGGACGACTACCTGCCAGAGCCAGAGCGTGCCATCGATCAGCCGTTCCTGATGCCGATTGAGGACGTGTTCTCAATCTCCGGCCGTGGTACTGTTGTGACCGGTCGTGTAGAGCGCGGTATCGTTAAGACCGGCGATGAGTGTGAAATCGTTGGTATTAAAGACACCGTCAAGACCGTTGTTACCGGTGTTGAAATGTTCCGTAAGCTGCTCGACGAAGGTCGTGCCGGTGAGAACATTGGCGCGCTGCTGCGTGGCACCAAGCGTGACGACGTTGAGCGTGGTCAGGTTCTGGCTGTTCCAGGTTCCATCACTCCGCACACCAAGTTCGAGTGCGAAGTGTACGTTCTGGGCAAAGATGAAGGCGGCCGTCATACTCCGTTCTTCAAGGGCTATCGTCCGCAGTTCTATTTCCGTACTACCGACGTAACCGGTTCTTGTGAACTGCCGGAAGGCGTTGAGATGGTAATGCCGGGTGACAACGTGAAGATGTCTGTTACCCTGATCGCTCCGATCGCCATGGAAGATGGCCTGCGCTTCGCGATTCGCGAAGGCGGCCGTACCGTTGGTGCCGGCGTGGTTTCCAAGATCATCGAGTAACCTCCGGGTTACTCTTTGTTGTTGCACTGAGTTTTCGGTGCAGGCCAGTAGCTCAATTGGCAGAGCAGCGGTCTCCAAAACCGCAGGTTGGGGGTTCGATTCCCTCCTGGCCTGCCATTTTTTAATCTCCGGATACATAAGCTGATTCCCATGGAGTCAAAAGCCGTACAGTCGACCAGCCGTTTCGATAGCTTGAAGTGGCTGGTTGTTTTCGTTCTGGTTGCTGCCGGTGTCGTTGGCAATCAGTATTTCAGTGCTGAATCACTGCTTTATCGGGTTTTGGCGCTTGTTGCTCTGGGTTTGGTTGCGGCTTTTGTTGCACTTCAGACCGTTAGGGGTCGGCGCTTCGCGATTCTTCTGAAAGAAGCTCGTGTGGAAATCCGGAAAGTGGTATGGCCTACCAGGCCTGAGCTCATTCAGACCACCGCAATTGTTGTGGTGTTTGTACTGGTAGTGGCACTTATTTTGTGGGGTATGGATTCGCTGATCAGTTGGTTGGTCGCCGGATTTATCGGATAACGGGAGTGTGCAATGGCTAAGCGCTGGTACGTCGTTCATGCGTATTCTGGCTTTGAAAAGCATGTGATGCGCACTCTGAAAGAGCGTGTTGCTCTTGAAGGGATGGATGAGCAGTTTGGCGACATCCTGGTTCCGACAGAAGAAGTTGTCGAGATGCGCGACGGAAAGAAGCGCAAAAGTGAGCGCAAGTTCTATCCCGGGTACGTATTGGTCCAGATGGAAATGGACGATGCAACGTGGCATCTTGTAAAGAATACGCCAAGAGTTCTTGGCTTTATTGGTGGCACCAAGGATAAGCCGGCGCCGATCACCGAGCGTGAGGCTGAGGCCATTCTTCGTCGTGTTGAAAGCGGCGCTGATAAGCCCAAGCCCAAGACTCTGTTCGAGCCAGGTGAGATTGTTCGTGTCACCGAAGGGCCTTTTGCCGACTTTAATGGCGTGGTCGAGGAAGTTGATTACGATAAGAGTCGTGTGAAAGTAGCCGTTCTGATTTTCGGCAGATCCACTCCGGTAGAGCTGGAGTTTGGTCAGGTCGAAAAAGAATAAGGGCGCTTTTCAAAATACAGCTCGCGCGCAATGGCGTCGCGGGCTTTTTGTGTCTGCGTTATGCAGTTGTAACTACCGGGGAGCCGCGAGGCGTTTGAACCCACAGGAGAAATATCATGGCAAAGAAGATCGAAGCGTATATCAAGCTTCAGGTTGCTGCCGGTAAGGCCAACCCGAGCCCGCCCGTTGGTCCTGCTCTGGGTCAGCACGGCGTGAACATCATGGAATTCTGTAAGGCATTCAACGCCCAGACTCAGGATCTGGAGCCCGGTTTGCCGATTCCGACCGTTATCACGGTTTACAGTGATCGCAGCTTCACTTTCATCAACAAGACTCCGCCTGCCGCCGTTCTTCTGAAGAAAGCCGCTGGTATTAAAAGCGGTTCTGGTCGCCCGAACACCGACAAGGTTGGTAGCGTGACCCGCGAGCAGATCGAAGAAATCGTGAAGACAAAAGAGCCGGACCTGACCGCAGCCGATATGGATGCGGCGGTTCGTACTATTGCCGGTACTGCCCGCAGTATGGGCCTCAACGTGGAGGGCCTCTAAGATGGCGAAGCTGAGCAAGCGTCAAAAGCTGATTCGTGAAAAAGTAGAGCCCACCCGTGCTTATAGCGTCGATGAGGCGGTAAGCCTGTTGGTCGACCTTGGGAAGAACGTCAACTTCAAAGAGTCTGTAGACGTTTCTGTCAATCTTGGCGTTGATGCGCGTAAATCTGACCAGGTTGTACGTAGCAGCACCGTTCTGCCGCACGGCACTGGTAAAGATGTGCGTGTTGCTGTCTTTACCCAGGGCGCCAATGCCGAGAAAGCGACTGCTGCCGGTGCAGACATCGTAGGTATGGATGATCTGGCTGCCGAAGTTAAAAAAGGCAACATGGACTTCGACGTGGTTATCGCCACTCCGGACGCCATGCGTGTTGTTGGTCAGCTGGGCCAGATCCTTGGTCCCCGTGGCCTGATGCCTAACCCGAAGGTTGGCACAGTTACTCCAGACGTTGAGACTGCGGTTAAAAACGCAAAAGCCGGTCAGGTTCGGTACCGTACCGACAAGAACGGCATTATCCACGCTCCGCTGGGTAACGTTGAATTTACTGCGCAGACCATCAAGGAAAATCTTGAAGCTCTGATTGCAGACCTGAAAAAGGCCAAGCCTTCATCGTCGAAGGGTGTTTATCTGAAAAAGATCAGCATCTCTTCCACTATGGGGCCTGGTTTGACTATCGATCAGAGCTCTCTGAGCATCTGAATTTCTGGTCGGTAGTTACTTTGTAGTCTAGGCGGAAGCCAAGGCTGTCAAAGACCGCAGGCCCCCGAGTTCCTTCGGGAACGAAAGGGGTTAAAGAAATGCCTGCGCAGACGGTGTGAAGACGTTCTCTGAACCCAAACACCGTAAGGCGCTCCGCAAGGAGCAATAATGGGTTTGCCGGCAATAGCCGGCGAAATCGAGGAGAAAACCAGTGGCAATTAGACTCGAAGACAAGAAAGCGATCGTCGCTGAAGTCAACGAGACTGCTGGTACTGCTCTGTCTGTGGTTTTGGCTGACTACCGCGGTGTCACTTCTGGTGACATGACCGCACTTCGTGCCAAGGCTCGTGCCGAGAATGTTCGCCTGAAGGTTGTGCGTAACAACCTGGCGAAGATTGCCATCAAAGGTACCGAGTACGAATGCATTGACGAAGCTCTGGTAGGCCCGACCATTCTGGCGTTCTCTATGGAAGATCCCGGTGCCGCCGCGCGGTTGCTGAAGGATTTTGCCAAAGAGAAAGAGGCTTTTGAGATCAAAGGATTGTCCCTCGGCGGTGAGCTGTTGGGTGCAGACCAGATTGATCGCCTCGCCACGCTGCCAACGCTGCACGAAGCGTTGACCAAGCTGGCCGTTGTTACACAGGCACCAGTTACCAAGCTCGTACGCAGCCTGAACGATATTCCGGGACGGATTACGCGTGTTGTAGCTGCAGTCCGGGACGAGAAGCGCGACGCTGCTTGATTCCGTTGAAAACCATTTTTTTATTTTTGGGAGAAGGTCATCATGGCTCTGTCTAAAGACGATATTTTGAATGCAATTGCTGAAATGAGCGTAATGGAAGTTGTTGAGCTCGTTGAAGCAATGGAAGAGAAGTTTAACGTTTCTGCTGAAGCTGCAGTAGCTGCCGCTCCGGCCGCCGCTGGTGGCGAAGCTGCCGCTGCTGAAGAGCAGACCGAATTTGACGTTATTCTGACCGGTCCAGGTGAGAAGAAAGTCAACGTAATCAAGGCCGTTCGTGAACTGACCGGTCTGGGTCTGAAGGAAGCGAAAGAACTGGTTGACGGTGCTCCGTCTCCGGTTAAAGAAGGTGCTTCCAAGGATGACGCCGAAGAAGCCAAGAAGAAGCTTGAGGACGCAGGCGCGTCTGTTGAGCTTAAGTAAGAGTCGGCTGTTGATCGACACCGTGCGATAAGCATGGGCGGGCTGGTGGCTTCGGGCCACCGGCCTTTTTCTGTTGTATATGCTATAGAGTCTGGTGAGCAATAACAGGTTGTTGTCAGTTCTATAACCTACAGCCAGAGTCTTATTCAAGACGGCGCGATATGCCGAGCAATTCGGCCCCGAAGCAGAACATTTATTGCTTCTTGATACCAGGTATCAGGTCTAACGCTGGGGAATGCAGATGACTTACTCCTATACTGAGAAAAAGCGGATTCGCAAAGATTTTAGTAAATTGCCTTCCGTTATGGACGTCCCCTATTTGCTGTCTATTCAGCTAAATTCATTCCGGGACTTCCTGCAAGATGAAGCCGCTCCAGAAGACCGCCGGGAAACCGGTCTTCATGCTGCCTTCAAATCCGTATTCCCGATTGTCAGTTACTCTGGCAACGCCGCTCTCGAGTATGTGAGCTATCGAATTGGCGAGCCAGTGTTTGATGTCAAGGAATGTCAGCTCAGGGGCGTTACTTACGCCGCGCCGCTGCGGGTAAAAGTCCGCCTTATCATTTATGACAAGGAATCGTCCAACAAGGCGATCAAGGACATTAAAGAACAAGAAGTCTACATGGGCGAAATGCCCCTGATGACTGAAAACGGTACCTTCGTTATCAACGGTACCGAGCGTGTTATTGTTTCCCAGCTGCATCGTTCACCTGGTGTATTCTTTGACCACGACAAGGGCAAGACCCACTCATCCGGCAAATTGCTGTATTCAGCGCGGGTGATTCCTTACCGTGGTTCCTGGCTCGATTTCGAGTTCGATGCGAAAGACAGCGTGTTCGTTCGTATCGACCGTCGCCGCAAGCTGCCGGCGAGTATTCTTTTGCGTGGTCTGGGTTACACCTCTGAGCAGATGCTCGAGATGTTCTTTGACACCAGTAAGTTTGCTTTGGGTGAAGAAGCGTGCAAGCTGGAACTGGTGCCTAGCCGGTTGCGTGGTGACATTGCCACCTTCGATATCAAGGATAAGGAAGGCAATGTCATTGTTGAAGAAGGCCGCCGGGTAACCGCGCGCCACATCAAGCAGCTGGAAAAAGCACAAATTACCGAGCTGGAAGTGCCGACCGAATATCTCTACGGTCGTGTGCTGGCCAAAGATATGATCGATCAGTCCACCGGTGAAGTGCTGGTGGAGTGCAATACCGAGCTGACAGAAGAAGTCGTTCAGAACATTCTGGATGCTGGTGTTACCGAGATTGAGACCCTGTACACCAACGATCTCGATTGCGGTCCGTTCATGTCCGATACCCTGCGTATCGACCCGACCCGGACACCGCTGGAAGCGTTGGTAGAAATCTACCGCATGATGCGCCCTGGCGAGCCGCCGACGAAGGAATCTGCGGAGAACCTGTTCAACAACCTGTTCTTCTCCGAAGAGCGGTACGATCTGTCGGCCGTTGGTCGGATGAAGCTGAACCGTCGCCTGGGCCGAGAAGAAAGCACCGGTGAAGGCACGCTGACTCACGAAGATATTATCGATGTTCTGAAAACCCTGATCTCGATCCGTAACGGACAAGGGCAGGTGGACGATATCGATAACCTGGGTAACCGTCGTGTTCGCTGTGTTGGCGAGATGGCTGAAAACCAGTTCCGGGTTGGTCTGGTTCGGGTAGAGCGAGCGGTACGTGAGCGTCTGAGCCTGGCTGAAAGCGAAGGCCTGATGCCGCAGGATCTGATCAACGCCAAGCCGGTTGCGGCGGCGGTGAAGGAATTCTTCGGTTCCAGCCAGCTGTCCCAGTTCATGGATCAGAACAACCCGCTGTCCGAGGTTACTCACAAGCGTCGTATTTCTGCGCTTGGGCCAGGCGGCCTGACCCGTGAGCGTGCCGGCTTTGAGGTTCGGGACGTACATCCGACCCACTATGGCCGTGTGTGCCCGATCGAAACGCCGGAAGGTCCGAACATCGGTCTGATCAACTCGTTGGCAACTTACGCCCGCTCCAACTCCTACGGCTTCCTGGAAAGCCCGTACCGGAAGGTGGTCGAAGGCGTGGTAACGGATGAAGTGGTGTATCTCTCCGCGATTGAAGAGAGCAACTACATCATCGCCCAGGCCAGTGCCGAGACAGATGAGAATAAGCGACTGACCGACGAACTGGTTACCGTTCGTCACATGAACGAATTTACCGTGGCTCCGCCGGAAGCGGTCAACTTCATGGACGTGTCTCCACGCCAGGTTGTGTCCGTAGCGGCCTCGCTGATTCCGTTCCTGGAGCACGACGACGCCAACCGGGCCCTGATGGGTGCGAACATGCAGCGTCAGGCGGTGCCTACGCTCAAAGCCGAAGTGCCTCTCGTAGGTACCGGTGTAGAGCGCACCGTGGCTCAGGATTCCGGTGTGTGTGTGACCGCCAACCGCGGCGGTGTGATCGAGAGCGTGGATGCGGCGCGAATCGTTGTGCGAGTCAACAACGAGGAAACCGATGCCGGTGACGCAGGTGTGGATATCTACAACCTGACCAAGTACACCCGCTCAAACCAGAATACCTGCATCAACCAGCGCTCGATTGTGCGCGAAGGTGATGTAATTGCCCGTGGTGACGTGCTGGCCGATGGCCCGTCCGTTGACCTGGGTGAGCTGGCTCTGGGTCAGAACATGCGCATCGCATTCATGCCGTGGAACGGTTACAACTTCGAGGACTCCATCCTGATCTCCGAGAAGGTGGTTCAGGAAGACCGGCTGACCACGATCCACATTCAGGAACTGACCTGTGTGGCTCGTGATACCAAGCTGGGCAGCGAAGAGATCACTTCCGATATCCCGAACGTAGGTGAAAGTGCTCTGTCCAAGCTGGATGAGTCCGGTGTGGTTTATATCGGTGCAGAAGTTGGCCCGGGCGACATCCTGGTCGGCAAGGTGACGCCCAAGGGCGAAACCCAGCTGACACCGGAGGAGAAGCTCCTGCGTGCCATCTTCGGTGAGAAGGCGTCTGATGTTAAGGACACTTCTCAGCGCGTGCCGACGGGCACCCGCGGTACCGTTATCGACGTTCAGGTATTCACTCGCGATGGCATCGAAAAAGACGCCCGCGCTCTGTCTATCGAAAAAGAGCAGCTGGATAAGTACCGGAAGGATCTGAAAGACGAGTACCGCATCGTTGAAGGCGCGACTTACGAGCGTCTGATGGCAGCGCTGAAAGACCAGGAAGTTATCAACGGTCCTGGTGGCGTGAAGAAAGGCAGTAAGCTCGATGAAGCTTACCTGGCCGAACTGCCACGGGCCGACTGGTTCAAGCTGCGTATGAAAGACGAAGCCCTGAACGAACTGCTGGAGAAATCCGAGCAGGGTCTGGATGATCGCAAGAAAGAACACGAAGCCCGCTTCGAGGACAAAAAGTCCAAGTTGCAGCAGGGCGATGATCTGGCACCGGGCGTTCTGAAGATCGTCAAGGTATATCTGGCTATCAAGCGCCGCATCCAGCCGGGCGACAAGATGGCTGGTCGTCACGGTAACAAGGGTGTTATCTCTTCGGTGATGCCGATTGAAGATATGCCTCACGACGAGTACGGCACCACAGTCGATGTGGTTCTGAACCCGCTGGGTGTACCTTCGCGGATGAACGTGGGGCAGGTGCTGGAAACACACCTGGGCATGGCAGCCAAAGGCCTGGGCGACAAGATCACGCGCATGCTTGAAGAGCAGCGTAAGGTTATCGAGCTTCGTGAGTTGCTGGATCAGATCTACAACCACTCGGATGAAGTGTTCAAGGTGGACCTTGATTCTCTGAACGACAAAGAGATCCTGGAGTTGTGTGGCAACCTGCGTAGCGGTGTGCCCATGGCAACACCGGTATTCGATGGTGCCCAGGAGCGTGAAGTGAAACGCATGCTCGAGCTTGCCGATATCGATACCAGCGGACAGGTTACATTGTATGACGGCCGCACCGGCGACACGTTTGACCGTCCGGTAACGGTGGGCTACATGTACATCCTCAAGCTTAACCACTTGATCGATGACAAGATGCACGCTCGTTCTACCGGCTCGTACAGCCTGGTTACCCAGCAGCCGCTGGGTGGTAAGGCGCAGTTCGGTGGTCAGCGTTTCGGTGAGATGGAAGTCTGGGCGTTGGAGGCATACGGTGCCGCCTATACCCTGCAGGAAATGCTCACCGTGAAGTCTGACGACGTTAACGGCCGGACCAAAATGTACAAGAACATTGTCGATGGTGATCATCGTATGGAGCCGGGCATGCCCGAATCCTTCAACGTTCTTGTCAAGGAAATCCGCTCGTTGGGTATCGACATCGAGCTGGAATCCGAGTGAGCCGAATTTTTTTGGCAGCGTGAGCGGGCACCTCGTGTGCCCGCCCGAGATTAACGCCATCCGGAGCTTTTACTGATGAAAGATTTGCTGAATCTTCTCAAGAGCCAGAATCAGAGCAAGGAATTCGATGCCATTCGTATTGGCCTCGCGTCCCCTGACATGATTCGCTCCTGGTCTTTTGGTGAAGTGAAAAAGCCAGAGACCATCAACTACCGTACCTTCAAGCCGGAGCGTGACGGTCTTTTCTGTGCCAAGATCTTCGGCCCGATCAAGGATTACGAGTGCCTGTGCGGTAAGTACAAGCGCCTCAAGCATCGCGGTGTTATCTGCGAAAAGTGTGGTGTTGAAGTCGCACTGGCCAGTGTTCGTCGTGATCGTATGGGCCATATTGATCTGGCCAGCCCGGTCGCCCACATCTGGTTCCTGAAGTCTCTGCCGTCCCGTATCGGCCTGATGTTGGACATGACCCTACGTGACATCGAACGGGTTCTGTACTTCGAGTCCTTTATTGTTATCGATCCGGGTATGACCACCCTGGAGCAGGGCCAGCTGCTGAACGACGAGCAGTACTATG
>Ga0306907_1000984_pt1 | contig 10405 bp, 7 predicted proteins | sample AntRauTorcE11898_FD_190415 | JGI IMG/M metagenome (GOLD analysis project Ga0306907, IMG submission 190415) | Saline lake microbial communities from Rauer Islands, Antarctica - Metagenome Torckler E11 #898 (v2) (version 2) | ecosystem: Environmental > Aquatic > Non-marine Saline and Alkaline >... | reverse complement strand
TCGGGCGGGCCGCCGGCGACCAACCCCATCAGCGTCAAGGTCCGCGGCGACGATTTCGACGCTCTGCGCGCAGCGGTCGAGGACCTCAAAACCCTGATGGAAGAGAATGACGCCATCCGGGACATATCCGACGATGATGCGAGCGGGCAGATGACGCTCGACGTGAAAGTCGATGCCCGCGCCGCCCAACGCGCCGGGGTGTCGACCGCGCGGGTCGCGCGCACGGTGAAGCTGATGGTCGATGGCGAGATCGCAACGGCGTTCCAGGATGCTGGCGAGGAACGCGAGATCCGCGTCTTCGCCGGACGTGACGACTCACTCGGATCGATCGATGAGGTCCTCGGGATCGCGCTGCCCACACCGGACGGCGAGCGGGTACCGCTGCGCGAACTGGTCGACGTTGAACGCGCGCCCGGCCTGGCGGCGATCAACCACTACGACTTCCGGCGCACGATTACCGTCGAGGCGAATCTCGACAAGACGCAGACGGATACGGTCAAGGCGAACGAATGGATCCGGACGCAATGGGAGGACATCCGCGCCCGTCATCCCGATGTATCGCTGAATTTCACCGGACTGTTCGACGATATCCAGGAGAGCCTCGACGCGATGGCTATCCTGTTTCTGTTCGGTCTCGGACTGATGTATCTGATTCTCGGCACCCAGTTCGGAAGCTATTTCCAGCCCCTGATTATCCTCACGACGGTCCCCATGGCGTTCACTGGCGTCACGGCCGGGCTGATCGCGACCGGCAATCCTTTGTCGCTGTTCACCATGTACGGGATCATCGCCCTGGCGGGTATCGCGGTGAATGCGGCCATCGTCCTCGTTTCCGCCGCCAACGAGCGGCTGGACCGCGGTATGTCGCTGGCGCATGCAACGCTGTTCGCCGCCCGGCGGCGCGTGATCCCGATCCTGATCACCTCGACCACCACGGTCGCCGGCCTGTTCTCGCTCGCGGTCGGCCTCGGTGGCGAATCGCTGCTCTGGGGTCCGGTCGCCACGGCGATCGTCTGGGGGCTGGTCGTGTCGACGCTGCTGACCCTCTTCGTCGTACCGACGCTGTACGGTATGAGCATGAAACGATCGTGGCGGGTACGGCAGACATGAACACGCAGACGATCGGCCGCTTCGCGCCCTCGCCGACCGGACCGCTGCATTTCGGCTCCCTGATCGCCGCGCTCGGCAGTTGGCTGAGCGCCCGCGCCGTTGGCGGCCGCTGGCACCTGCGCATCGACGACCTCGATCCGGATCGCAGCATCGCGTGCATGGCCGACACCATCGAGCTGCAACTGGAGGCCTTCGGCCTGACCTGGGATGGCCCGATTCTGTTCCAGAGCGAACGCATCGATGCCTACGTCGCCGCCCTCGAACAACTCCAGACGGCCGGCGTGGTCTACCGCTGCACATGCACCCGGCGCGAGATCGGGGCCCGGGCACACTACGGACCACTTGGTGCCATCTATGCGGGCACCTGCCGCAATGGCCCCACACATCCGGAGCGCGACGCCGCGCTGCGCCTCCGGCTCTCGCCGGGTCAGCACGAGGTCATCGATCGGATCCAGGGGACCTGGTCCATCGACGCCGACCGGATCGGCGACGTGATCGTGCGCCGGCGCAACGGCGTCACCGCCTACCACCTCGCCACGACCGTCGACGACGCCTTCCTCGGCGTCACCGACATCGTCCGCGGCAGCGATCTGCTGCCGGCCGCGGTGATCCAGGAAGAACTCCAGCGGCGGCTAAACCTCCCCGCCCCCGGTTGGGCCCACCTGCCCGTGATGATGACGCCGGATGGCACCGACAAACTGAGCAAGCAGACCGGCGCCCCGGCCGTGGATCCGGCCCATGATCCGGTCACCCCGCTGATCGATGCGTGGTGTTTCCTGGGGCAGCCCCCCCCGCCGGAGGCCCCCGCCACGCCGGCGGAATTCCTGACCTGGGCGCTGGCACGTTGGGACGAGTCCCGGATTCCGCCGGGCGAACGTCTCGTCGCCGGCGGTCCAGGGGGCGGCCTCCGCCGGGAAGGCACCTGACGCCACCGGTTGCCGGCAGCCCCCGGGGGCGTTACCTTAAGTAACGTTTCAGGCCGGTCGGACGCATATGAGCGACCCCGATTCCAGCAGAGGCCGGCCGGATCTCGTGATCCTGCTGCTCCTGCTCGCGCTGTTCCTGTTCTTCTCGCCATTGGCTGCATGGTGGGCACGGGCGGAACTGCACTGGTTCGTCCCGTTCCTCCTCTGGGCGCTGCTGATCGGTCTCGTCGCCGCTTATGACCGCTACGAGGGCGACGATGACGCTTGATCCGTGGCTACTCTTCGCGGTGGGCGTCGCGTACCTGGCGCTGCTGTTCCTGATCGCATGGCTGGCCGAACATGGCTGGCTGCCGTCCGGTCTGATCCGACACCCCATCACGGTCACTCTGTCGCTCGGCGTCTATGCGACTTCGTGGACCTTCTACGGGAGTGTCGGTTTCGCACATGAATCCGGCTTCAATTTCCTGACCATCTACCTCGGCGTCACGATCGCTTTTCTGCTGACGCCGGTCCTGCTCATGCCGATCCTGCGCCTGGTGCGCGAGTATCAGTTGACCTCGATCGCGGACCTGTTCGCGTTTCGCTTCCCGGGTGCGGCGACCGGTTTCGTGGTGACCACGTTCATGTTGGTCGGTATCCTGCCGTACCTGTCGCTGCAGATTCACGCGGTCATCCAGTCCGTGGAGATCCTCACGCAGCGCTCGGCGCCCCATGAGGCCGGCGTGGCGTTCTGCGGTACGCTGATCGTGTTCGCCATCCTCTTCGGCGCCCGCCACCTTACGCCGCGCGAGAAACACAGTGGTCTGGTCGCAGCGATCGCGTTCGAATCCGCCGTCAAGCTCATCGCGCTGCTGGCCGTGGGCGCATTCGCCGTCTGGGGGGTGTTCGGTGGACCGGCAGCGTTCAGCGAGTGGACCGAGCGCCACCCCGAGGCCACGGCCGAGCTGTATCGCCCGGTCGCCGAGGGCCCCTGGCTGACGCTGATCGTCCTCGCATTCGGTGCGGCGTTCCTGCTGCCGCGCCAATTCCACATGGCGTTCACGGAGAACACCGGCCCCGCCGGTCTGCGCCGCGCAAGCTGGCTGTTCCCGCTGTACCTGCTGCTGCTGAATCTGCCGATCGTCCCGATTCTCTGGGCCGGACGACAGCTCACCCCCGACGCGCCGCCCGACTATTACGGTCTGGCGATCACGCTGGAATCCGGCTCCGGGCTGCTGCCGATCACGACCTTCATCGGTGGCCTCTCGGCCGCCAGTGCGATGGTCATCGTCAGCACGCTCGCACTCGCGTCGATGTGCATGAACCACATGGTGCTGCCGCTGCGCTTCCGCGGATTCCGCCAGCAGACGCATCTCTACCGCCAGGTGCTCTGGGGCAAGCGTGTACTCATCGCCCTGATCGTCGCGACCGCCTACGGCTTCTACCTCGTCGTCGTGCACAACCAGGGCCTGGTCCAGCTGGGCCTGATCTCGTTCGTGGCGGCCGCACAGCTGTTGCCCGGGATCGTGGGGGTCCTGTTCTGGCGCCGGGCCACCGCGGTCGGTTTCACGGCGGGCCTGATCGGCGGCGCGACCGTATGGTTCGCGATGCTGATCCTGCCCCTGGTCGGTCAGGCCGGCTCGCTCAGCGGCGAAACCGACCTCGCCTCGCTGCTGGCCCCCGAGGGCACCAGCCTCTGGTCCGCATCCACCTTCTGGTCACTGGCGGTCAACACGCTCGGGTTCGTGATCGGCTCGCTCCTGAGCCGCCCCGGCGAGGCCGAGGCCAAGGCGGCACGCGCCTGTGCCGAGCAGCGCCTGATGCCGCTGGCCGGGCGGGTTGCGGCGGCTTCGCCGGAAGATTTCGAGCGTCGACTTGCCCGCCTGATCGGCGAGGAGACCGCACACAACGAGGTCCGCAAGGCGCTGATCGAGCTCGAGATGGAAGACCAGGATCTGCGGGCCACCGACCTGCGTCTGCTGCGCGAGCAGATTCACCGCAACCTCTCCGGTCTCGTCGGGCCTGGTCTTGCCCAGTTGATCGTCGACGATCGACTGCGGCTCGAGCAGCGCTCACATATCGCACTCGCCGAGGGCATGCGGTACATGGAGGAACGTCTGGCGGACTCGCGCGATCGCCTGCGCGGCCTGACGGCCCAGCTTCATTCGCTGCAGCGTTATCACCGCGATGTCCTGCACGAACTGCCGCTGGGCGTCTGCTCGCTCGCCCCCGACGGCGAAGTCGTGATCTGGAACCAGGCGATGGCGGAACTGTCCGGCATACCGGGCCGACGCGCCATCGGCAAACACCTGCGGCAGCTCGATACGGCCTGGGCGCACGGACTGGCCGACTTTGCCGAAGCCGACGAGGACCATCGGTTCAAGCTGCGCCTCGAACGTGACGACTCGGAACGGTGGTGCAATCTGCACAAGGCGAGCATCGGTCATCCGGATGCCGCCCGCGCCCACGGCCACGGCGGCACCGTGCTGCTGGTCGAAGACCGCACCGACCTGGAGCAACTGGAGACGGAACTGCGTCACAGCGAGCGCCTCGCATCGATCGGCCGCCTGGCCTCCGGGCTGGCCCACGAGATCGGCAACCCGCTGACGGGCATCGCCAGCCTCACCCAGAATCTCGATTATGACGATACGCCGGAAAACCGGCGCGAGACTGCACGCGCGATCCTCGAGCAGACCCGTCGCATATCGGCAATCGTCGACTCGCTGCTCGCCTTTTCGCACGGCGGACGCCCGCGCCCGCTGGACCGGCGCGATGTCGAGCTCTCACTGGCGATCGACGAGGCGATCCACTTGGTGCAGCTCGCCCGCGCCGCGCGCGATATCGAATTCGTCAACGAGTGCCCCGCATCGCTGGTCGTACCGGGTGATCCCCAATTGCTCCAGCAGGTGTTCGTCAACCTGCTGACCAATGCCGCGGACGCCTCACCCGCCGGCGCGAGCGTCACCATCCGCGCGGCGACCGAAGAGCCGCAGCGGGTGCGCCTGGAGGTGATCGACGAGGGCATAGGCATCGATCCGGAGCATACCGAGCGGGTATTCGATCCCTTTTTCACCACCAAAGACGTCGGCGAGGGAACCGGACTCGGTCTTTCGCTGATCCATTCGATCGTCAGCGAGCACGGGGGCAGCATCAGTATTTCCCCACGCAGCGAACGCGGGACGCGCGTGGTCGTCCATCTGCCGATCGCGACGCCCGTGGCGGCAACCGACGAAGGGGCCCATGTATGAGCCGAATCCTGGTCATCGATGACGAACAGGTGATCCGCGATGCGCTCCAGCGCCTGCTGGAGCATCACGGTCACGAGGTCCAGACCGCCGGCGATCTGGCGACAGCCTGCGAGTGCGCGCCTGAGCACTTTGATTTCATCATCGCCGATCTCAAGCTGCCTGGCGCCGACGGCACGGACATCATCGAATACGCGCCGGATGTCCCGGTGCTGGTCATGACGAGTTACGCCAGCGTGCAATCCGCCGTCAACTCGATGAAACGGGGCGCCATCGATTACATCGCCAAGCCGTTCGACCATGACGAACTGCTGATGATCATCGACCGCGCGCTGCGCCAGCAACGCATGTCCCGCCAGAACGCCGCCCTGAAACAGGATATTCAGCGCGACTACCCGATCACCGGCATGGTCGGCTCCGGCCCAGCCATGCGCGAAGTGCATGAACGCATCGCGCGCGTCGCGCCGACCGACATGACGGTCCTGATTCTTGGCGAGTCCGGTACCGGCAAGGAACTGGTGGCGCGCGCGATCCATGAGCAGAGCTGGCGTCAGGAGGCGCCGCTCATCGCCGTCAACTGCGCCGCGATTCCCGAAAGCCTGATCGAGTCGGAGCTCTTCGGTCACGAGAAAGGCGCCTTTACCGGCGCGACCGGAAAACGCATCGGCCTTGTCGAGGCAGCGAGCGGCGGCACCCTCTTTCTCGACGAAATCGGTGAGCTGCCCCTGGCCGCGCAGGCGCAGCTACTGCGCGTGATCGAGGAAGGCGAGATCCGGCCGGTGGGCGGTTCTCAGACCCGGCGGATCGATATCCGCCTGATCGCCGCTACCCATCGCGATCTCGATGCCATGGCCACCAAAGGCCTGTTCCGGCCCGATCTCTTCTACCGGCTGCAGAAAATGGAGGTTCGCCTGCACCCGCTGCGTGACCGCCAGGATGACTTGCGGGAACTTACGGAGTTCATGCTCGACAAGGCCGCGCGCGCCACCAATCGGACGCCCCCACGGTTGTCCACGGAAGCACTGGACGCGATCGCCCGTTATGACTGGCCCGGTAATGTCCGCGAACTCGAGAATGCCGTCGAGCGGGCGGTCATCCTCTGCGACGACGAGGAAATCCGGCCCGAACAGCTCGGCATCCCGGTAGAAGCTGAGCGCACCGCCGGTTCGACTACCCCCGCATTCAATCTGAGCCTCGACGAATACTTCCGCCAGTTCGTGCTCACGCATCAGGACACCCTGACAGAGACCGAACTGGCAAAGCGCCTCGGCATCAGTCGCAAGGCGCTCTGGGAACGGCGCCAGCGTATGGATCTGCCGCGCCCCGGCAAGCTTTCCGCTTGACCCGCGGCAGCGATCGCGGCGTTACCGACCTACCCGCTCGCATTCGGTCGGCGCTACGAATCGTAACAGCAAGATCATCCGCGAACCCTGTACATATTTCATAACCCTCTGTTAATTAATTATTTTTGTGTCTGGCATGGAAATCGCTTCGCTTTCCGTGGCATGCGTTGCAGCGGATGCGGCCGCACCGCACCCGCGAACCATCCACACGGAACGGGCGAATCCACGCCCGTCCGATCCGACCCAATGAACGGGTCGACCCCGTAACACGGGAACACAGGAGGGGCAGCATGAGCGACCGTCCAGACGATCCGAAGAAAGGGCGCGGCAACGGCTTCAGTCGTCGCGATTTCCTCAAGACCAGCGCCACCACGGCCGCCGTCGCCGGGGTGGGCCCGACCATTTTCACGCGCAACGCGTGGGCCGAAGAAGAGCCCATCGGCACCTTCCCGGTGAAGGGCAAGACCGTGAAATTCGGCTTCAACGTGCCACAGACCGGCGCCTACGCCGACGAGGGCGCTGACGAACTCCGCGCCTACAAACTCGCCGTAAAACACCTCAACAACGGCGGCGGCATGCTCGACACGCTTGCCCCGAGCGAGTTGACCGGCCAGGGCGTGCTCGGCAAGAAGGTCGACTACGTGACCGGCGACACGCAGACCGATCCGGACGCCGCGCGCACCAGCGCACGCCGCATGATCGAGCGCGACCGGGTGATCATGTGGGGCGGCGGCTCCTCGAGCGCGACCGCGATCGCCCAGCAGTATCTCGCGCAGGAACTGGGCGTCGTCTACATGTGCGGCCTTACGCACTCGAACGACACCACCGGCAAGGACCGGCGGCGATACGGCTTCCGGCATTTCTTCAATGCCTACATGTCCGGCAAAGCCCTGGGACCGGTCCTGGCTGACGCGTACGGCACCGACCGCCGCGCCTACCATCTGACGGCCGACTACACCTGGGGACACACCCAGTACGAGTCGATCAAGGAGTTCACCGAGGCCGAGGGCTGGACCACGGTGAACAACATCATGACCCCGCTCGGCAGTTCGGATTACTCGCAGTTCCTCACGCAGGTGCTGAACTCCGACGCCGACGTGCTGATCCTGAACCATTACGGCCAGGACATGGTGAACTCGCTGACCCAGGCCGTGCAGTTCGGCATGCGCGACATGCAGAAGAACGGCAAGGACCTGCAGATCGTCGTGCCGCTCTACAGCCGACTGATGGCCCAGGGTGCCGGTGCCGAAAACATTGATGGCGTATTCGGTTCGACGGCGTGGAACTGGGCGCTGCAGGATGAAGGCTCACAGGCCTTCACCAGTACGTTCGAGGCGGAGTACGGCTTTCCGCCCTCACAGGCGGCGCATACCTGCTACGTACAGACACTGCTGTACGCCAATGCGTGCGAGCGCGCGGGGACGTTCTACCCGCCCGAGGTCATCAAGGCCCTGGAGGACTACGAGTTCACCGGTGCCGGCCCGGGTACGGCGCTGTACCGCAAGGGTGACCATCAAGTCTTCAAGGACATGCTGGTCGTGCAGGGCAAAGGCCCGGATTCCAAGGAGGGCGAATTCGACCTGCTCTCGATCTACCAGCAGGTCCCGCGGGCGGACATCGAGTACCCGGCGGACCACTTCCCCGCCAAGCTCGGGCCGTATCGTCCGGCCTGACCGATACGGACCGGAGCCCTGCGGGCGTCTCCGGCCCTGAACGCGGCGCAGCCGGCCCGGTGATCCGGGCCGGCTGACCGCAAACGGATGTTCAGGGCATCAAGAGGCCACAACGCACCGCGTGCGATCCAAAGGGCGGGCGACGGGGCCACAGTTGCACAGGCAACGACCTGAATACGAACATCACACGGCGCGTTGCGCGTCTGATCCGGGAGTCACTGGATGTCGAACGCCCTATTCCTGACACTCCTGACCGGCCTCCAGCTCGGGGCGATCTATATGCTGATCGCCCTCGGTCTGACGCTGATCTTCGGCACACTGGGCGTGGTCAATTTCGCGCATGGCGCACTGTTCATGCTTGGCGCCTATCTGGGCGTCATTATCGCCGGGGAAGTCGGTTTCCTGCTGGCGATCCTGCTGGTTCCACCACTGCTTTTCCTGATCGGAATCCTGCTCGAACGGGGCATCATCAAGAACTTCTACGACCGCCCGCACACCGACCAGATTCTGGTCACATTCGGGATCGCCCTCGTGGTCCAGGAGCTTCTGAAATGGATTTTCGGCGCCAACAACATCCCGTTCCCGACACCGGAATGGGGCAGCGGCGTCGTCATGCTCCACGAGTATCTGCCCTTCCTGGAAGGCTTCGTGGTCTATCCCAAGTGGCGCCTCATCCTCGTTCTCGTATCACTGCTGACCGTGGTCGCGCTGTTCGTGCTGCTGCAGTTCACGCGCTTCGGACTTGTGGTCCGCGCGGGCATGCGTGATGCAGAAATCCTGCGCTTCCTTGGCATCAACATCGAGCGGCGGTTCGCGATCGTTTTCGGTCTCGGCGCGGGTATAGCCGGTATTGCCGGCCTCTTCGGCGGACCGGTGACCCAGGTCTACCCCGGGATCGGCATGGCCTATCTCGTACCCTCGTTCCTGGTCGTGGTTATCGGCGGCATGGGATCGGTCCCCGGCGCGGTGATCGCCTCCCTGCTGATCGGCATGGCGCTGGCATTCTCCGCCGAGTACTCGGCGATCCAGCAGATCATCATCTATCTGATCGCCGTGGTTGTCCTGCTGGTCCGTCCACGCGGCCTTCTCGGCAAGAAAGGGGTACTGGAATGATCCACGAGCGGGAAACGGGCGCAGTACGCGGGGAACTCGTTCCAGTCGGCATTTTCGCGGCGATTGCGCTGACGATGCCTTTCTGGTTTCCCCTGATCGGCGGCTACTCGGGTCTGGACACCAAGATACTGATTTTCGTGATCTTCGTGCTGGGTTTTGACCTGCTGCTCGGTTTCACGGGCTATCTCTCCTTCGGGCACGCTGCGTTCTTCGGGACCTCGGCGTACACGACCGGCCTGATGCTGCTGCACTATTCGTCGGAGATCATCCCGGCGATGCTCATGAGCATCCTGGTGACCTTCGTACTGGCGCTGCTGATCGGATTGCTGCTGACCAAACGCACGGGCATCTACTTCGCGATTCTCACACTCGCGTTCGCATCGATGCTGTACCGGGCGGCGCTGTCGATATTCTCCGACTTTACCGGCGGCGACAACGGCCTTACCGGACTGCAATCCCCCACGTTGTTCGGCGAGCAGCTGCATGGTTCGTCCGTGTTCATTCTGGTAGCGCTATTCGCCATCGTCGGCTTCTGGATCGCGCTGCGCATCGCCCGCTCCCCTTTCGGCCTGATGCTGCGCGCGATCAAGTCGAACCAGGAACGCCTCGCGTACACGGGCGTCGATGTCAGCCTCTACAAACTCTGGGGCTTCATCGTGAGCGGCCTTTTTGGCGGTATCGCCGGGTCGTTGATGGTGATCTATGAACCCTACGTCGCGACGCACTTCCTGCACTGGACCATGTCCGGGGAGGTCGTGATCATGTCGGTCATAGGGGGCGTCGGTACGCTGATCGGACCGATGATCGGCGCCGCATTCATGATGTATTTCGAGAACGTCGCCTCGGCCTGGATCGGCGAGCAGTGGCTGCTCGTGCTGGGCCTGCTGTTCGTCCTGATCGTGATGTATCTGCCCGGTGGCTTCGTCGACGGCGCACGCCGCCTGCGCGCCTGGATCCGGCACCGCCGCAGCGGTCGAGATGCCCAAACCCCCGCGGAGAAAGACACCCATGGCTGA
>Ga0306907_1000981_pt1 | contig 10421 bp, 6 predicted proteins | sample AntRauTorcE11898_FD_190415 | JGI IMG/M metagenome (GOLD analysis project Ga0306907, IMG submission 190415) | Saline lake microbial communities from Rauer Islands, Antarctica - Metagenome Torckler E11 #898 (v2) (version 2) | ecosystem: Environmental > Aquatic > Non-marine Saline and Alkaline >... | reverse complement strand
CATAGGGCTGGAAGTATCCGTGGGCGCCCGACCCGTGCGCGTGCACGATCCGCTCTGGAATACGCTCGTTGTCAAAGTGATTGATCTTCTCCCGGAAGATGAAGTCCTCCAGGAGGGTGGGGCCGCGTTCGCCGATCTTCAGCGAATTGTGATTGTCCGCTATCCGTGTGCCGTGGTTGGTGCGCAGGTCTCTGCCGTCGGCATTCGAGCGATAGGCTTCCAGTTTCTCGTGCTTCGCGTTCTCGTTCGACGGTGGATTCGCCTCGGGAGGGCCCTCGTTGGGTTCGGTGTAGGGATTCTTTGGCATCACTGGTTCCTCCTTTGTGTCGGTGCCTGGATCATTCTGTTCAGAGCCGGTCCGCCGTGCCGCTCGAACCGCCAATCTTTATGGATTTTTATGCCGCTGACGGCCGCTGTCTGTTCGATACCGAACGCTGACGCCGAGTTGGATCTGCCGAGGTCTCTTCCGCTGGGTGCGAAAACGCACAGACGCGACTATTGCGTTCACTCAACGTCAATCTGGAACGGTTTTTTGTCGCGGGAGGCATTGGCCGCCTGGGCCCTTGTCGGCGACTTGGATGATTAGCGAGTGACTGTTTCGCGGATAGTGAGTCACTCGAATACGCCAGGCAGGTCTGGGGGAGGCGAGCCAGCAATAGTAAGAAAGGGGATCAAATGAGCAATGCGGCGCGCGAACTCGAAGTCGACGTGGCCGTCATCGGGGCCGGTACCGCCGGGCTGGTGGCATACCACCAGGCCAGCAAACATACCGACAAGGTCGTGCTGATCGAGGGCGGACGCAACGGCACGACCTGCGCACGGGTCGGCTGCATGCCCAGCAAGCTGCTGATCGCCGCCGCGGAAGCCGCGCATTCGGCCCGCCATTCGGATCAGTTTGGCGTGTACGCGCAATCGCTGCGCGTCGACGGCAAGGCGGTGATGGAGCGGGTCAGGAGAGAGCGCGACCGCTTCGTCGGTTTCGTTCTGGAGTCGGTAGACAACATCCCCGAAGACCGACGGATTCGTGGCGTGGCCCGATTCGAGAACGCGAACACCCTTCTGATTGAAAATGGACCACACATCCGCGCCGGGCGCGTAGTGATCGCCACCGGATCGCGCTCCAACGTGGTGCCATTTCTGAAAGACGCGGGCAGGCGTCTTGTCACCAGCGCGGACATCTTTGACTGGAAGGGTCTGCCGGGATCCGTAGCGGTGTTTGGCCCGGGCTTGGTTGGACTGGAGATCGGTCAGGCTTTGGCGCGTCTGGGCGTGCGCGTGAAAATGTTTGGCGTCGGCGGCGCCGTCGGCGGGATCCAGGACCCGGCCATCCGCAGCATTGCGCTGGAGACCTTTAACCGCGAGTTCGTTCTGGACCCGGATGTCGAAACCACCGGCATCCGTGAAGTCGAGAGCGGTGTTGAAGTCAGCTATCGGGACGACAATGGCAACGAAGTCAACGACGTCTTTGACAACCTGCTGGCCGCGACTGGCCGCCGTCCCAATGTGGACGCCCTCGCCCTGGAGAACACCGGGCTGGCGCTGGACGACCGAGGCGTTCCGGAATTCGACCGCTACACCATGCGCTGCGGCGAGAGTTCGATATTCATTGCTGGCGACGCCAACAACCAGCTGCCACTGTTGCACCAGGCCGCCGACGAGGGCCGGATCGCGGGCGCCAACGCCGGCAGCTATCCGGAAGTGCACACCGGCCTGCGCAGCACGCCGCTTTCGGTGGTATTCACCGACCCCCAGATTGCGTCCGTCGGTTTGACCATTCAGCAAACCGAAGAGCAGTGCCGCGGTCTTTTTGCGGTCGGCTCGGTGAATTTCGAGGATCAGGGCCGCAGCCGGATCCTCGGGAAGAACCTGGGGCTGCTGCGAGTCTATGGCGAGCACGGTACCGGTCGCTTCATGGGGGCTGAGATGTTCGCCCCGGGCGCCGAACACATTTCCCATCTGCTGGCCTGGTCGGCCCAGCAGCACATGCGTGTGACGGAGATGCTGGAAATGCCCTTCTATCATCCCGTCATCGAGGAAGGGCTGCGAACCGCTCTGCGGGACCTTCGCGACCAGCTCAAGCTGGGCCCGAAATCGGGTGAAGAGTTCAGTGACTGCGGGCCGGGTACCTGAGGGTGGGGCTCATCTTTCACCAGTGCGACCCGATTGCCTGACGGGCAGGACAGGGAAGCCGGATGGGCCTCGCCTCGCGTGAGATCCGCCTCAGTGCTGGGCCACCATAACAGCCTTCACGTTCACAAACTCGCGCATGCCGAATCCACCATGTTCACGACCATAACCACTTTGCTTCACACCGCCAAAAGGCAGGTTGGGCAGGGCAAGGTGATAACCATTGATATTGACCATACCGGTGTCGAATTCATCCCGGGCCAGGCGCATAGCTGCGTCTTCGTCAGACGAAAAAATACCACCTCCCAGGCCATAGATGGAGTCATTCGCAACCCGCATCGCCTCGGCGTCGTCCTTCACCCTGATCAGCGAGGCCACCGGGCCAAACAGCTCGTCGTCATAGGCCGGCTGGCCCGGCCCAACATTTTCCAGCACGGTTGGCGGATAGAAGTAGCCTTTGCCTTCGGGCATTTCACCACCCAGAGAACAGGTCGCACCGGCATCGACAGACTCCAGAACCTGTTCATGAAGATCATCCCTGAGATCTGAACGGGCCATGGGGCCCATCTGGGTCTCACTGCGGGTGGGGTCACCGACGGCGAGTGCTTTCATCGCGACCAGGAAAGCATCCCGGAAATCGTCATATACCGAGTCCACAACAATAAAACGCTTCGCGGCTACGCAAGTCTGGCCGGCATTATTGGTACGTCCCAGGACACAGACCTCGGCCGCCTTCTGAACGTCGGCATCCGCCAACACCAGGTAGGCATCGTTACTGCCCAGCTCAAGTACGGTCTTCTTAAGCACTTTGGTCGCGCATTGGGCCACCGCGCTGCCCGCGGTGGGACTACCCGTCAGCGTGACGCCGCGCACCAGTCTGTGCGCGATAATCGCATCTGACACGTCGTGGCCAATCAACAGGGTACGGAAGGCGTTTTCCGGCAGGCCCGCATCCCGATAAAGCGTCTCGACTTCCAGCGCCATACCCCAGACATTGGCCGCGTGCTTCAATAGCACCGTGTTGCCCGCCATAAGGTTTGCGGCGCTGTAACGGATGACCTGGTAGAGCGGAAAGTTCCACGGCTGTATACCGTAAATGACTCCCTGAGGCTGATAGGAGATCAGCGCGGTGCCACTCTCGAGCTCGCGGGTTTCATCCGCCAGCTCCCTGGCGCCCTGCTCGGCGCTGAATTCGCATATAGCGGCACACAGCTCGCATTCCTGTTGGCCTTCAGCCAGAGTCTTACCCATTTCGCGGGCCATCAGCGCGGCGTACTCGTTCTGGCGGTCCCGAATCAGCTGGGCGGTCTTGCGCAGCATGTCGGCACGTTCGCTGAATCCGGTCTTACGCCAGTTCAGAAACGCATTGTGAGCCTGCTCGACAATATCTTCAGCCTCTTTCCGGGACATCAGGGAATAGGTTTCAAGAACTTCTTCCGTGGCGGGATTAACGGTCTGGTGGGTATTTGACATCTGGTTTTGCTCCGTAGGGAGTATGGCGGACCAATCTGGATGGTAGGCAGTAGGACACTGGCGGGTCGGTGCGCTGGCCGACATAGCCCTGCGGCATTCTGACCGTACCAGCTAGCCTGATGTGGCCCGCCCAACGACCAGATCCGCTGCATCGACCAGTTTGGTAACCGGTTCGTCGGGGCTACGCATCAGTGGGTGATAGAGCGACTCATGGCGTTGAATCCATCTGCCATGAAACCTGGCGCGGATCGCGCCGTGGACATCCCGGGCTGACCCGTTCTTCCGGTAGCATCGGCAACAAGAATGTTCATACTCATAGAGAATTGCTTAATGCTGAATGAAATGGACTGAATTTCTGTACCAGTTACACGGATCCGACCCGCTGAACGGCCAAATCCACTGCATCGACCAGGTTGGTAACCTGTTCATCGGGGCTACTCACCAAGGGGTGATAGAGCGATCCTGCATCGACGCCGCCTCCGGTGCCTGATGCCAACAAAAGAGCGGCTATTTACTGGGACGGATAATCAGCTCGTTGATATCGACATCCGCCGGCTGCTCGATGGCAAATGTGATCGCCCGGGCAATCGCTTCCGGGTCGATCGCCGTCTCGTAGAGTTCACTCACGTTACTGGCGGTCTCGGGATCGCTGATGGTTGAGGTCAGCTCAGTGGCCACGGGTCCCGGCGAGATATTGGTGGAGCGGATTTCCCCGCCACCTTCCTGACGTATGCCTTCTGATATCGCCCTCACGGCATACTTGGTCGCGGAGTAGACGGCCGACGACGGAAAGACCACATGCCCTGCCACCGATGAGAGATTGATGATGTGGCCGATATGCTGCTCGCGCATGGTCGGCAGGACCGCGGCGATTCCGTAGAGAACGCCCTTGATGTTGACGTCGATCATCTGATCCCACTCGTCGACCTTAAGCTTATCGAGCGGCGACAGCGGCATCAGGCCGGCGTTGTTGACCAGCACATCGATGCGGCCATAGGCCTCGTTCGCCGCCTGGGCGAGCGCCTCGAGCTGAGCACGGTCGGTGACGTCAGTCACTCGATAGATGGCATCGCCGCCTTTCTCGGCGATCTCGTTACGCAGCGCCTCAAGGCGATCCTCACGGCGAGCACCAAGCACCACCCTGGCGCCGCTCTTGGCTAGACGGTGGGCGGTCGCTTTGCCGAGGCCGCTGCTGGCGCCGGTAATGATAACGACCTTGCCATTGATCTCTGACATGGTTTCTTCTCCTGTGGCCACGAACCGTTGGGTGTTGCGAGTCTTCTGTAGTCCGAATAGTAGGTTGCCGGGAGCGACCAGGTCGGTGCGCTAGCCTACATAGCCGTGCGAGGCAGGCGAGGGATTTGTGTGGTGGGCCGTCAGCCCGTCTTTGAGGCAATGCACGCCGTCGGTGGTTCGACGATGTCGGCGGGGAGGGGGGTGAATAACAACTGCACGGCAAAGGCCGTGTCGTCACGGTGGTAGGGCGTTGCGGTATTCAGGTTACGATTGTACTCGTAGGCAGGCTCTTCTCACGAGCGCTCGTGACCGGGCACCGGTCCATCGATCCGCTGGTCGTGGGATCCGGTGCCCGTGTCGCGTGGCGCTGAACGGTACTATCCGCCGAGGGCATCGCTGGCCGATCCACCTCCAGGCGCGGTTTCCTGGCCGCCGCCATAGACTTCGTTCGGAAGCCAGGTGACGAGGTCCGGGAAGATGATCACCAGGAACAGAGCGAGGGCCTGCAGCGCCAGGAACGGCAGCGCCGCCCTGAAGATCGTGCCCATGGTGATCCATGCGGGCGCAACCCCGCGTATATAGAACAATGCATAGCCGAATGGCGGACTGAGGAACGACATCTGCATGTTCACGAGGTAGACGACCCCGAACCACAGGGCGACGTCGCCCGGATCCACGCCCGGCAGACCGAACACGCCGGTAAACTCCATCGATTCGACGATCGGGATGAAGATCGGCACGGCCAGCAGCAGGATGCCAACCCAGTCGAGGAACATGCCGAGCATGATCAGCAGGATCATCATGATCATGAGGATGCCGTAGGGCCCGAGTCCGGTGCCCTGGATCATCTCGATCACGAAATCCTGGCCGCCCTGGCGGATATAGAAGCCGACAAAGATGGTCGCGCCGAAGATGATCCACATGACCATCGAGGTCGCCTTCAGCGTGGTCATCGCGGCGGTGTGCATATTGGGCCAGGTCAGGCGCCCGTGCATGGCCGCCACGATGAGCGCGCCAAGAGTTCCGATGCCGGCGGCTTCCACCGCCGTGGCGAGGCCGGTAAAGATCACGCCGAGAACGATGAACACCAGCGTAATGGGCGCGACCATGTTGCGCAGCAGACGGATCTTCTCGGACATGCTGACGCGGTCTTCGACGGCCAGCGCCGGCGCGGTTTCGGGCTTGAGGGTGGCGCGTATCCAGATATACAGGGCGTAAAGACTGGCCAGCAGGAGCCCGGGGATCAATGCGCCCATGTACAGCTCGCCGACGGATTGCTGGGCGACCACGCCGTAAATGATCGCGAGGATCGATGGCGGAATCAGGATGCCGAGCGTCCCGCCCGCCATGACCGAGCCGAGTGCGATTTTGGGGTCGTAATTGCGCGCCAGCATGGCCGGGAGCGCGATCAGACCCATTGTGACAACCGCCGCGCCGATCACGCCGACCATCGCCGCCAGCAGCGTGGAGGCGGCGACGGTCGCAATACCGAGGCCGCCCTTGAGGGCGCCGAGCCACTTATAGGCGACGTCGAACAGCTCGTCGATCAGGCCCGCCTTCTCCAATACCGCGGCCATGAAAATGAACAACGGAATCGCCGAGAGCTGGTAGTTGGTCATCAGCGGGAAGATGCGCGAGGGCGTGATATGCAGCGCCGCCTGATCGCTGATCAGGTACAGGAACACGATGCCGAGGCCGCCGGTGACGAAGGCCAGCGGCAGGCCGGCCATGAGCAGCACGATGAGCGTGCCGAACATGATCAGGGTGAGCCACGAGATATCGACGCCCTGGAGGATCCCTTCCGTCGTGAACGGGGCTTCGCGCGGGAAATAGATGCCGATGTTGAAGATCTCGCCGACCGCGATCAGCGCGATCACGACCCCGGCCGTCACCAAGCCCCAGCCGAGCCGACGGTTGCCGTCGCCCTCGGCCATGGCGAGTCGAAACGCCTGCCAGTCCTTGATCAGGCGCGCGATGCCCTGGATCAGCAGCAGCAGGCCGCCCAGGAACATGCTGAATTTGATCGGGTAGTACTGGATGGCCCACTCGGTGAACGAGACCTCGTTGCGATATCCGGTGGCCCAGAAATGGTTCTCGGACGCCATCGAGCGGGCAAAGAAATTCCACGCCGTCGCCGTGAGCGCGAGACTGAACATGAAAAAGAAAACGGATGTCAGGATGTCCAGACCGGACTTCGTGATCCGTCGCAGACCGGCATAAATGACGTCGACGCGGACATGCCCGTCCTCGCGCAGCGTGTAGGCACCTGCGATCAGGTACTGCATGCCGAACATCAGGTACATGGACTCGTGGGCCCAGTTCGTCGGCGAGTTAAAGGCGTAGCGTGCGAGGACCTCGTACGAGTAGACGAACGGGGCGATCAGCGACCAGTAGGCGACGTAACGGCCGGTGAAGCCCGATATCCGGTCGGCGATCCGTGTGACCAGATTCCCCGGCACGCTCACGTGGCCCGTACTCTCCGGCCCGGGGGCCTCGCCGGTGGCCGCGGCCTCGGCGCCGCCGGACGGCACTTTGCCGTGGCGGTAACTGCGGTCCACCAGGAACATGACCGCGAGTGGGCCAAGCAGGAGCAGGGACCAGTACAGCCAATGCGGCAGCTGCCAGGTGAGCTGGATATCGATCATCGTGCGCCTCGCGGGTACGGATCCGGTTTGTGTCAGCGGATCAGCCCGCCGGATCAGATATCCAGCGAGTAGTCGGCCACGTCCTCGTCGGTGATGACCGCGATGGACGGGTCCTTCATGGTCTCCAGATGAACTTTGAAGAGCCGTGCGGCATCTTCGTCCTTGTTCGCCCATTCGAACCACTTCGGGATGGCGGCCTTGCGGAACTGCGCGGCATCCTCCTCGGTGAGGTGGATGACCTCGACACCGGCCTCCTCGTACTTCGGCCATGCCTCGCGGTTCGCCGCCTGAATCGCCGCATAGTGCTCGCGCGAGTAGGCCGCGACCAGGTCGCGCATGATGTCCTGCGTTTGCGAGGACAGCCGATCCCATGTCCGCTTCTGGATGGCGATATCCATCAAGTCGACGGGTTGATGCAGGCACGGCGTGGAGGGCGGACCCATGATGATGTAGTCGGTGACCTGGTGGAAACCGAGCTCATAGTTGACCGCCGGACCGACGAAGTCCGCCGCGTCGATGGTGCCCTTCTCCAGCGCCGGATAGACCTCCGAGCCCGGGAGCAGGGTGGTGCGCACGCCGACGTCGGCGAAGGTCTCGGCGACGATGCCGCCGGGGAAGCGGATCTTCTTGCCCTTGAAGTCCTCGAAGCTGCGCAACGGCTCTTTCGAATGGATCATGTTCATGTCGTGGTGGACATGACCGATGAATTCCATGCCGAATCTCTTGTACAGGTCGCTGACGAGGCCGTACCCGCCGTAGGCGCCGTACATGATGTCCCAGTGGTGCGGCAGCGACAGCGCCATGGGATAGGAGCTGAAGAACACGCCCGCGGGCATCTTGCCGGCCCAGTACACGGTGAACATGTTCTGGCCCTCGATGACGCCGTCACGCACGCCGTCGACGAGCGAGAAATCACCGACGATCGAGCCGGCCGGATGGGGTTCGATCCGGACCTCGCCGCTGGTCAGTTCCTGTACCCGCTTGGCCCAGTTTTCGAAGGTCTTGTAGCCGACGGTGCCGGGCTGCCAGGAACTCTGGATCCGCATCCGGATACCATCCTGGGCGCTGCCGATTGCCGGTGCGCCGAGAATCGCACCGCCCGCGCCGAGCGCCGCGCTCTTCTTCAGAAAACCGCGCCGGGACGAACTGACGTTCCCGTCCTGCTCCGCTTTCTGGTCGAGACGGTCGTCTTTCTGGTCTTTCATGTCTTACACCTCCAGATTGGCCGCGACATGCCGTCGGGTAACGGGCGCACGCGGCCGCCCTTCAGCGGACGGCCCCATGTCGAAATCCCGTTCCCGAATGGTTGTTGGCAGCGGCCTCGGGGCGTATCGATCGTCGGGAGGCGCGCTGCCGGCAGGCGGGAGAACGGTTGTATTATCGTTGTTCCGGCTGCCCTCCTGCGTGAACTCTACTGCCCATGTATCGGCGACCTGTCGCGGACAGTCTGCCGCATGGGCCTGGGCGCGCACCCTTCGCCATCAAGGACGAATCATCGTGCGCAACTGCATTGTTTATCAGAGCAGTTCCGCGTCGGCAAATCGGTGTGGCTGGGGGGCAAGAACTGTACGGCTGTTCCGGCTGGCTCGGGTGGCGCGCTACCGCGCCGCAAAGCGTTCCGCTTCCGCGCCCACCGTTCGCAGGCCGATGGCGGGAGCGCGGGATGAGTGCACCGGGTTGGGGCTGGGCCTGGTCCCGTGCCGAGCGGCTACGGTCGTACACGCGGATACGGCGAGTTACACTCGTGGCCATGAGCCAACTCCATGAACCGCAGACGCGGCCACGCGTCGGACTGTTCGTGACCTGCCTTGTGGACATGTTTCGCCCGGACATCGGTTTTGCCGCGTCGAAACTGATCGAACAGGCGGGCTGCGAGGTGGTTGTTCCGGAGCAGACCTGTTGCGGCCAGCCGGCCTATAACAGCGGTGATCGTGGCGACGCAAAGGCGCTCGCCGAGCAGGTCATCGCGAACTTCGCGGACTGCGATTATGTAGTGGCGCCCTCGGGGTCCTGTGCCGGTACCATCAGCGAGCACTATCCGCGTTTGTTCTCCGCGACAGAGGAGCCCGAGGCGCACGCCCGGGCAACGGCACTGGCGGCCCGGACCTGGGAACTGTTGGCATTCCTGGTCGATGAACGCGCACTCGGACTCGAGGGCGTACGGTTTGATGGCACCGTGACCTATCACGACGCCTGCGCCGGATTGCGGGAACTGCACGTGCGCGAGCAGCCGCGACGGCTGCTGCGCCAGGTGGCCGGACTGACCCTCTCGGAGTCGGAGGGGTGCGAGGAATGTTGCGGCTTCGGCGGTACCTTCTGTGTCAAATATCCGGAGATCTCGACCCGCATGGTCAGCGACAAATGCCGTCGCTTCGCGGCGAGCGGGGCCGATACGGTACTGGCGGGAGATCTCGGCTGTCTGCTGAACATCGCCGGTCGTCTCAGCCGCGAAGGTCACGAACTCAAGGCACGGCATGTCGCGGAGGTGCTTGCCGGCATGACGGATGCGCCGGCGATTGGCGAAGGTGACAGGGCCAAGGGCTGAGGGCTGAGGGCTGAGGGCTATGGAGGTTGCGAGCAAGCGTTTCAAACCGGCCGCGCGGGCGGCACTGCTGGATACGCGACTGCAGAGCGCGCTGGAAAATATCCAGACGGGGTTTCCGGGCAAACGCGCCCGGGCGATCGACGGATTGCCGGAATGGCCGGAGATCCGTGAGCACGGCACGGCCATCCGCGACCACACGATCGCTCACCTCGAGACCTATCTCGAACGTTTCGAGCGGCGGGTTACCGAGAGTGGCGGTCAGGTCCACTGGGCGAGCAACGCGGCGGACGCCTGCAGTGCGGTTACCGAAATCTGTCGCGCGGCCGGTGCCCGCACGGTAGCCAAGGGCAAGTCCATGGCCACCGAGGAGATCGGGCTCAACGATCACCTGGAAG
>Ga0306907_1000977_pt1 | contig 10449 bp, 8 predicted proteins | sample AntRauTorcE11898_FD_190415 | JGI IMG/M metagenome (GOLD analysis project Ga0306907, IMG submission 190415) | Saline lake microbial communities from Rauer Islands, Antarctica - Metagenome Torckler E11 #898 (v2) (version 2) | ecosystem: Environmental > Aquatic > Non-marine Saline and Alkaline >... | reverse complement strand
TCGAGCAAATTACTCGATGATCTTTGAGACTACGCCGGCACCAACGGTACGGCCACCTTCGCGAATCGCGAAGCGCAGACCATCTTCCATGGCGATCGGAGCAATCAGGGTAACATCCATCTTGACGTTGTCACCCGGCATTACCATTTCCACACCTTCCGGCAGCTCACAGGAACCTGTGACGTCGGTGGTACGGAAGTAAAACTGCGGACGATATCCCTTGAAGAACGGCGTATGACGACCACCTTCCTCTTTGCTCAGGATATAGACTTCGCACTCAAACTTTGTGTGCGGCTTGATGGAGCCCGGCTTACACAGAATCTGACCGCGCTCAACGTCGTCACGCTTGGTGCCACGCAGCAGCACACCTACGTTCTCACCTGCACGACCTTCGTCGAGCAGCTTACGGAACATCTCAACGCCGGTACAAACCGTCTTGACGGTATCCTTGATACCAACAATCTCGACTTCCTCACCAACCTTGACAACGCCACGCTCTACACGACCGGTCACTACCGTACCGCGACCAGAGATCGAGAAGACGTCCTCAATCGGCATCAGGAACGGCTGATCAATCGCTCGCTCCGGATCCGGGATGTACTCGTCCAGCGCTTCTACCAGCTTTCTTACAGCCGTAGTACCCATCTCGTTGTCGTCTTTGCCTTCCAGCGCCATCAGCGCTGAACCGGTAATGATCGGCGTATCGTCGCCCGGGAAGTCGTATCGATCCAACAGCTCACGAACTTCCATCTCGACCAGCTCAAGCAGCTCTTCGTCATCGACCATGTCCGCCTTGTTCAGGAACACAACGATGAACGGAACGCCAACCTGACGGGACAGCAGGATGTGCTCGCGAGTCTGCGGCATAGGGCCGTCAGCTGCAGAACACACCAGAATAGCGCCGTCCATCTGCGCCGCACCAGTGATCATGTTCTTCACATAGTCAGCGTGGCCCGGGCAGTCTACGTGTGCGTAGTGGCGAGCCGGGGAATCATACTCAACGTGAGATGTCGCGATGGTGATACCACGAGCCTTCTCTTCCGGCGCGTTATCGATCTGGTCGAATGCACTGGCAGCACCACTTCCCCACGCTTCGTGACATACACGAGTCAGGGCAGCTGTCAGTGTGGTTTTACCATGGTCTACGTGACCAATAGTGCCCACGTTTACGTGCGGCTTTTTACGCTCAAATTTTGCTTTAGACATTCGACCTTTCTCCCTAATCAACTGGACCGAAACGTTGACCGGACAAAATGATGGAGCTCATGACCGGAATTGAACCGGTGACCTCATCCTTACCAAGGATGTGCTCTACCGACTGAGCTACATGAGCGATTCAACACTTCAAATTGGAGCGGGCAGCGGGAATTGAACCCGCGTCATCAGCTTGGAAGGCTGAGGTAATACCACTATACGATGCCCGCGAACAATAAGTGGTGGAGGGGGCAGGATTCGAACCTGCGAAGCTTTCGCGTCAGATTTACAGTCTGATCCCTTTGGCCACTCGGGAACCCCTCCCGTACGAGCCTGCCAACGGCGTGCCCGCTAAAACTAAAAAGTGGAGCTGGCGGACGGAATCGAACCCCCGACCTGCTGATTACAAGTCAGCTGCTCTACCAACTGAGCTACGCCAGCCCAAATTCGCCTCTTCAGCGAGGGCGGTATACTACGGATTTTCAGGAGTCGTTGCAATACCTTCACAACGGCTGATTTCGACCATGTCGAAATTGTCCTGATAATCACGGACCCACCCGTCCCCGGCGTTAGCATTGCCTGCCCGGGACACCTCGAAAACGAGCGCGTATCTTAGCTGATTACGCGGGAAGTTGGCCAGTATCGCATTGAGATTCTGACGTTTTTTTGCCTCCAGTATCCGTTCGGCGGCCGCTCTCGACTGAAACAGGCCCAGTGAGATGGCATTGGCGTTTTCACCCCGGGTCACCAGATAGGAGTCTATACCCCGGCGCTGAAGGTCGTTAAACAGCCGCAGCGCATCATCTTCCGGCTGCGGCGGTATGATGACCCAGTGCAGAGGCTCAAGCGCTCGTTCCTGCTCCCTTATCGCGTATACACCACCCGGGCTGCCAAGAGAACGATAGACTTCACGGGCACCGTCTGCGGTTTCAAACCAGCCCAATCGGACGCAGGTTTGTAAAACAGACGCACCGGAAACGTCACTCTTAACGTCACTCTCAACGTCACTCTTAACGTCACTCTTAACGTCACTCTCAACGTCACTCTCAACGTCACTCTTAACCTCACTCTCAACGTCACCTGTAACCTCACTACCAGGATCACCTTCAACGCCATTCGCGTCGCTGCTCGGGACATCGGCGTCGAGCTTCAGCGTTGAGATTCTTGGCAATGTCTGGGCCGTTGCAACCATTCTGGTCCCGTCCGGAATCCATAGGTCTCCGGCAAACCAGACAAAGACATTGATAGCCAGGAGGCTGAGCGCCAGCCACTTCATGACTCAGTGTTCTCTGAGTCAATGGCAGCCAAGCCTGCCAGCACCAGATCCGGATCATGCTGCCCCCGAAGGCCCGCCGACAGCAGTGCGCCAGCATCACCACCGGTGCACAGTATCCGGTCAAGACCGTACCGCTGGCAGTCGGCAACCAGGTGACGGATCAGCCCCTCCCAAAGCCAGACAACACCGTGTTGCACACATTCAGTGGTAGACATCCCGGGCTCGCCTGCACTGGCATCTATCGATTCGAATCCGATTCTGGCGGCATCCTGCTGCAGGGATCGCAGCATCATCTGCTTGCCCGGCAAGATATATCCGCCGAGGTGCCCGCCGTCGCTGGCAACATAATCAACAGTAATGGCGCTCCCGGCATCAATAACCGCAAAGCCGCCAGGCTTCTGGTGCCAGCCCGCATACATGGCATGCCAGCGGTCCGCGCCCATTTTACTAACATCCGAATAGGCATTTCTCAGTCCGCCACGGCTGATTTCTGACCAGTAGAAACACACATCCGCGGCCGACAACTGGCCTAACCGCTCTATCAACATACGACGCCGTGGCTCGGAGACAACGGTCGAGACAGCGATGTGGCCAATCCGGGCAGCGTAGGACGACAGCTCACCCTGCCAGTCCTGACTGTCGAACAGACAGGCCCCACGCGCAATAATGATGCCCTGCTGATTGAGCTGCCACTTGAGGCGCGTATTCCCGGCGTCGATAAGCAATCTCATGAGCGGGCCCGCAAGCTGATTTCACCCGCCCGTACTTTTTCAACCTCACCATCCACGCCAATCAGGTAGTTCCCTCTCTCATCCACACCACAACCGTTGCCCAAGAGTTTGCCGTCGCCGGTCGCCAGCGGTTTCCCCATAAAAATATCCCGAGCCTGCCACTGCGCCCGGAAACCCTCGAAACCGGTGCCTGCGAATTTCTCCGAGGCTTCAAGAACCGACGCAATAACATCGGCCGCAATCCGGTTTCTCTGCCAGCTTCCTTCCGGCATCGATCGCGCAAGACTGGTCCATGCCTGCTCTACTTCTTCGGCCCGGGACATGTGTACATTGATTCCGATGCCCGCGACCACCTGAATCACGCCCTCTTCCAACTCGCCTTGCAACTCAACGAGAATGCCGGCAAGTTTGCTGCCCTCGACGAACACATCATTCGGCCATTTCAGACCAACAGCAGTAACCCCCTGCTTCTCGAGAGCCTCTGCGACGGCAAGACCGAGCACCAGGCTCAGGCCATCCAGCATCGCAAAACCTCCCTGGAACGTCAGCCCCAGGCTCAGATACAGGTTCTCTCCACGGGGGCTTTGCCACTGTCGGCCACGACGACCTCTCCCTGCAGTCTGGTGATCAGCCAGGCAGATCAGAGTGTCATGGCCACTGCTGCGGCCTCTCTGCCTGATGATTTCGGCGTTGGTTGAGTCCAGCTCATCATGGACCTGAAGAGAAGAAATGGTGGAACGCAGATCAGCCGATAGCTGATCCAGTATTGCGTCGGCATCCAGCAGGTCCACCGCCGTGATCAGCCGATAGCCCTTGCCACGGATGGTATCGATCGAATAGCCCTCTTCCGCGGCCCGCCTGATCTTTTTCCAGACGGCAGTGCGACTTACCCCAAGAGAGGAGGCGAGGGATTCTCCGGAATGGATCTGGCCATCGGCAAGAAGGCCGAGTAACGCTCTGGATTTCATTCAACATCGCCCGGTAAATAGATCAGCATCAGGGCGCGATTAAACACCAGGACGATGCAAAAAACAAAGGTACCGGGAATCCCGATACGGCGCGATCACCCGGCCACTGCCCAGGATCAGGGAATCGGCGTTGCCGTCAGGTTCGCCTTGATGTCGAAGTTCTGCATTTTGACGCCGTAAACCATTGTTTGAGCGCCACCGGTAGGATGAATCAGGTCAATGTTATTGATAGACAACTCTTTGAATTGGGTCCGCGCCTGGACCGCAAACCCCAGTGGCCGGCTATCGAGCTGGGTGTTCGAAGGCGAGGACACATACCGGTAGCCAGCTGCCGCCGACGAATCCATAATCTTTTCATCACCCCGGGCACCAACAACACCCAACGCATCGGGCCCGCCAGTCTTTTTCAGAACCCGAGTCTGGTAAACATCCACGGCCAAATCAGTCCGAATACCAAAGGTATTATCGTCAACGCCATCACCGTCGAAATCCCCGCCGTCGCTGGTGTGGATATCGTTCAATACCAACTGGGTACCGGTGCCGTTCATCGGCGAACCGCCGCTGACACGACGATTGGTTTCCCAGGCAAAGGCATTTTTCCGGGAATCGTTCAGGGCTTTGGCAAAAATCTGCTTCAGGCGAATGGTCACCCCCTCATCCCCGCGGTCTTCCCAGCGCCCACCGGAAGCGGCGCAGCCGGCAGAGTCAGCACCCATACCACCGGCACAAACCGCTCCCGCGCCACCGGGAATAATGGTCATGCTACTGTCGGTTTCATAGGTCTGAACCACAAACCGGCCAAAGCTGTTGCCATCTGTTTTATCGCCAACCCGGAGATTTCCCACATCCATCACGCTCCAGGCCTCACCCTTAATGATGGCAAGGCCGTCTTCGGTGACATCCACCGTCATATCGCGGACATGGGCTTCATAATCCAGCTCAGTCAGCCAGAGGCCTTTTTGGGGCTGCTCGCCTTCGCCCTCATCATAGGGACCAGCAATTATGGCGGCACGTCCGTTCCGGATGCGGATATCCGAGTTTATGGTAAGACCCGCCCCCTCAGCACCACCGGCCCCCAGGGTGATATGGCCGTCCAGGTCAAATTCATAGGACGGGTAAAACCCAAGGGCTAACAACAGCTCTGTGCCACCCTGCAGTGGTGCGTCTTCATCGCCCACCCGGAGGCCATTGATACGATATCCAGCCTGCAGATTTTCGAATCCGATTCGCAGGCCATCATAAAACCGGGTGCCATTGCGGACCTCATTGCGGGTCACGTTTGCAGTGATGTCTCCCCGCCCCCAGGACTGAAGCCCACTGAAGATGACGCGATTTCCGTCCTCCGTGTAACTCAGATCTGCGTTGCGAAGACTCCACTCGGCAGCAAGCCTCAGCCCCTGTGCTCCGGCATCGGGATGACCGCCACCCTGAGCATACACAGCGTTGGTGTAGGATTCGCCATTGTAGGCATGGTTGCTGAACAGAAAGTCGAGATTGACCTGGCCGATACTTTTACCGTTTCCACCGATATCAATCCCGCCGATTGCCAGCTCACCGTCAAACGACCCCAGGGTCAGGCCAAGTGCCTTGCGGCCCAGCCAGTCTTCGGTAACGTCTACTCTCAGGTCGTTAATGTCATACCGGCCGGTGATATCCCGAAATCGCAAAGCATTGCCGTCGTCGCTGTATAGAAAGTTTGCCGAATGGATAATGGTTTCATTGTCGATCCGGAAACCTTCTCCTTCCCTGCCGCCACCGGTGATACCTAACCTGGTCGACAGATCAAAATCACCGCTCAGGCTGCCATAGCTCGGCAGAAGCTGGCCGGAGTCAACATCGTAAGAGTTGCCATGATTAGATGGATTGCCGCTGTGGCGGATCGCGCCTACGTCATAGGAACCCGTCAGCCGGGGCACATTGATCTCAAGCCCCTTTCCAACCTCATCGAGAGTCACACCCAGTGCCTCAACTGACATGGTGATGTTATCGAGAAAAACCTCGTTGCCATTCGTGCGGTAACCAAGGCGTCCATCTGTCAGGGAGAAAGCCGAATCGAAGGTGGTTCCGGCCTTGCTCTTGGCCCCGCCGGAACTGATGCGCAAATAGCCATCAAGACTGTGATCGAAAAACAGGCCGCCCATACCGCGGCCAGGGACGCCATCGAGGGTCATATCCTGAAATTCGATCCGGCGATTCACCACCAGAAAATCGAGATTGAGTGATGCATCGTTGGCGATGTCTATCTTGATCAGATGACTGGCGGGACCCTGCAAGGACTCTGACGAACCGATACGGAAATTCTCAAGATGGATACCCTTGTCGTCATCAAAGTAGGATAACTGCCGGGCAGCTACCTCCAGATCCATTTCAAGGGTAATGCCGCTTTGCCCGCTGATACTGGCCAGGTCTGCATCGTCGAGGCTCTGCATATCACCGTAAGCGGGCACGACTGTTCCCAGGGTCCCGAGCGGCAAAAGACAACAAAATCTGATCAGTTTCCGGAATCGTAATCTCATAACAGCCCCTCAGGGATTTCCCTTTGGAAAGACCAGCATATTGCCTTCCATGACGACATTGCCCTGCATCTCTACAGAAAACAGGTCAGTCTGCCGGAAGTTTGGCGCGGTCGGTCTGGCTTCATTGCTGGCGGCAATCTTGAAGCGTACGTCGTTGAATCGAACGATGTTTGGCAACCCGATTTCCAGCACATCGCTGTCAAATTCCTGGCCATCGCCATCAAAGCCTGAATCAACGGATCGCACTCTTAACGTCAGCCCCTCGAACGCAAAGTTGCCCCGGATGTCATCCAGCACCATCCAGCCACCGTCTTCCTTGAGTCGGTAAGCAAAACGGGCGCCGCATTTTTTATCCGCCTCATCGCAGCCTCCGAAATAGCTGTTATCAATGGGGCCTCCGTCTTCGTTGATGCTGATATCACCAGACAGGTAGATACCGCCCTGGCCGGATACATCCGCAAGATCCTTATCGGAGAGCCGGTCGAGCTCTGCCAGAACAATCCCCGGCATAAGACCTGTAACACCCAACACCAAAAACCAGATCCTTATCCCCATCATTGCGCCAGGTCCTTTGTCCGAATCTCCAGATGCTGGATCAACATGCCTTCCACCCGTGCAGAGCCAAAGTCACGATCACCCACAGATAAGTTGCCGATGTGCAGATTGCTTCGGAACTCGGGATTGGAATAGTAGTTCTGATAGAAATCCCAGGTCGCACCATCGCTGCTTCCACGAAGGCCATCGGAACCGATGGAGCCGAGCGAGGGACGATCGATGGCCGCTACTTCAACCACGAAATTGCCGCGGCCATCGACGTTAAAAAAGACCGGCTGTAATTGATTGCCAAGGGCCAGTTCCAGCGCAAAATCCGTCATGGTAATTCGCGACCCGCAGGAAGATCCGTCCTGAGAGCAGGCATTGATGGAAAGCTCTGGCGTGTAGAAGTTCAGCTTGAACTGCCCCACCATCTGACGCCGGTCATTATCCCCCCAAAGGCGGAGATAACTGCCATCAATGACCGCACTCTTGGCGTGAATGTTGATATTGGCCGACCGGTCGTTTCCGACGGCCACATTCATTTGCATGCCCAGGTCAGGCCGCTCACCGATGTAGGTCTCCGTTGCCGGACGGCTGGCGCACGCGCCGCTACCCGCTGCAGCGGCGGGGCTCATGCAGTCATATCCGAGTGCGGGGTCAATCAGAGCCGGCGCCGCGAGCTCAAGTACCGCACGATTGGGGATGCCAATGGTGTTTCCGTCTACCACATCGATGCTGTATGGATTCACCAGACGCCCCAGATTGACGGGGCTTAAAGCCTGCCCGTACCTGCTCCCGGAGCCGGAGATATACAGATGATTGACGATGATCTCAACATCCCGACCATCGGTGCTGCGGATTCCCCCAAGCTTGAAAATTCGAGCCTGATTGCCATTTGCGTCTGGCGCATCTGTACCGTGAGAGAATTTGAAATCCTCAAGCACGATTCCTAGGCCGGCACCGGCGACTTCAGAAAGCTCGGATTCGGTGAGTCCTTCGAGGTCAGCTGTAACCGGAAACGATGGCACTGCCAGAACCAAAAACAACCAGACCTTCAACCGACCGAAAGCGAAGCCACAGCCTGGTAACACCATAGCGTTCAAAACAGCCCCCTCCCTCGGTCAATGTATTCGGAGCGGTAACGTTCTGTACCGAAGAGAGCTTCATTCAGGTTAACTTCGGTTGCGCCGTTGGGAATATTGAAGAACGCGCCCGAGGTAGCACGAATAAAATCCTCTGCCGATGGGTTGGTTTTCCTGACGTCTTCCAGCCAATCCAAGTCCTTGGTCTGAAACGAAATGAAGGCACCGTCCGTAGGAGCCACTATGCGACGCTGACCGCCAACCTTTTCAATTTTACCAATGGGAAAGCTGTTATATCGAGCTCGAAACAGGAGTCAATACCCAGAACCACACAGTCCTGAGCGTAGACATGGATGTCACCTCCACCGCAGCTGAAGAACGAGCAATCTGGCACATCAATCCTGGAGCTTGACCCCCACCCAACCAGATTTTTCACTGCCCAGCGGGTAAACCCGCCTGCGCCCTCAAGCACAAATCGCTCACCATTAGGGACGCCAATATGCTCAGAACGGATTGGGTCGAGTTCTCCGATATTTGGATCGCCCTCTGCGCCATAAACCAGCTGAGCCTTGGTTTCGAGGGGGCTCCCGCCTTCAAGAAGCGGCGTCAGCAGAACAATAATTTGATCGAAAAAATTGCCATTTGAGTCCGCCTGCCTGAGCCCTTGGCCTTGGTCGATAATATCCACATTGACATTGCCAGTGAGAGTTTCGATTTTGCCCGACAAGACCCCCAGAGACTCACCGAAACCCAGGCGGAAGCCGACCATTTCCTGGGCATCTTCATCGAACGCAAACTCTAGAAAAGGATTGTCGATATGGAAGGGGACTATCTCGTTTTCCGCGTAGGCGCTGCCATCGGCTTTGCGTTGCCGGGGAGCTTTCCGGTTGCGGTCAAAATAGGCGCGATTGTTTATGTAACCGAGGGCGAAATCCTCAATGAGCACGTCTGACGTGCCGGACTTTTCCCCTTCACGCTCGTAACGCCCCAGCTCCAGCACATCAATATTTGTCTGGATGTCGATTTCCATCCCCAGATTGACCCGGGTATAGGATGTGCTGTCAGTTTCATCGGGATGATACTGACGATCGACCGAGACAAACGCCTGGCCGGTTACCTCTGAAAGTGCAGCATCAGAAATGGGCTGGAGATCAGCAAAGGCAGGTGTGGTGAAAGAAAACACCGCCAACGAAAGCCACCTGTATTTCATAGACAAACCTCACCAAGAACCGCCACTGTCAGGGCAATTTATTGTTTTCAAATGAGCGTCTCTGAACACAAATGTTTTACGCCGGCTCTTTTATTTTTTGGCCAGTTCGTCAACAAATAGTAGCTTTAATTACACGATGTCACTGTGACCAGCGTCATAGATTTTCACAGGAGTCACTTCCATTCGCCCAATAAAAAACCCCAGTACTTTTCAGCACTGGGGTTTTTTGGTATTAGGAGCCTGACGATGACCTACTCTCACATGGGCAAAAGCCACACTACCATCGGCGCTGGTCTGTTTCACTACTGAGTTCGGGATGGGATCAGGTGGTTCCAGACCGCTATGGTCGTCAGACAAAACGGTTGATCACTGGGGGACGAGATAAAACGAGTGATATTGATTTCTTTGCGTTATCCGCAATTGTCTTGGGTGTTATATAGTCAAGCCGCACGAGCAATTAGTATCGGTTAGCTCAACGCCTCGCAGCGCTTACACACCCGACCTATCAACGTCCTAGTCTTGAACGGCTCTTCAGGGGCCTCAAGGGCCCAGGGAGATCTCATCTTGGAAGGGGCTTCCCGCTTAGATGCTTTCAGCGGTTATCCTATCCGAACATAGCTACCGGGCAATGCCATTGGCATGACAACCCGAACACCAGCGGTTCGTCCACTCCGGTCCTCTCGTACTAGGAGCAGCTTTCCTCAAATCTCCAACGTCCACGGCAGATAGGGACCGAACTGTCTCACGACGTTCTAAACCCAGCTCGCGTACCACTTTAAATGGCGAACAGCCATACCCTTGGGACCGGCTTCAGCCCCAGGATGTGATGAGCCGACATCGAGGTGCCAAACACCGCCGTCGATGTGAACTCTTGGGCGGTATCAGCCTGTTATCCCCGGAGTACCTTTTATCCGTTGAGCGATGGCCCTTCCATA
>Ga0306907_1000976_pt1 | contig 10479 bp, 10 predicted proteins | sample AntRauTorcE11898_FD_190415 | JGI IMG/M metagenome (GOLD analysis project Ga0306907, IMG submission 190415) | Saline lake microbial communities from Rauer Islands, Antarctica - Metagenome Torckler E11 #898 (v2) (version 2) | ecosystem: Environmental > Aquatic > Non-marine Saline and Alkaline >... | reverse complement strand
AGAGTCAAACCACGATTCGGCAACACCTTGAGCAGTTGGTTGATGCCGATATCCTCGAACAGGTTACCTTGCCGAAAGACCGACGTCAAAACGATCTTCCGTACACATTCTACGGGATCAGCGATAGCGGTCGACAATTCCTCAAAGAACACAAGCTGCTCCGGGCACAGGATACGCTCCGAGAAATCTACGATCGGATAGAAAAGACAGACGATATCATCCGATACGAGACTGCCACACGACCCGAAAACTGACCGTAATAGCTCTGGTCAGAGGGTCGAGAGGCTCCACCGATCAAATAATGCCACCAATAATGAGCAAACCGACGACGATCAAAAGCGTCGTGACCACACTGCCTCCGGTTAGCAGCTTGTTCTCTATAGCTTTCTTATAAAACGGCATTTCAGCGTACTCAGCACGGAAGGATTCGAGATACTCTTCGTTGTAGAAGTATTTCGTCTTGAGCGCGAACCGTTCGGTTATCGCACAGCCCGTACAGACTGGGTCACCGGTCAGTCGTTCCGTTTTAATATGGCTCCTACACGCAATAGCCCCACAGTTCGTGCAGTACGTGTAGGATTCGTCGACGCCGTGTGTCTCACAGTGGACGCAGCGATGGATACCGTCCTCAATCGTAACCCGAGAGGGGCCTGCGGCGTAGTACTCGTAGGGATAGGTGTACTCCTTCAGGTGCGTCGTCTGCCGAACCTCAGGAAGGTAGACTGGCTCAATCGACTGGACCGAGATATCCGACAGATTCGGCTCACAGGTCTTGTTGTAGGTCACGTTGTTGCCGCCGGTGTAGGTCACCGTCGTTGTGTGGTACTCCTGGAGCCGGTCGACCGCCCACTCCTTGTATTCGGTTTCGGTCTGGCCGAATCGCTGATCACTGACCTCGTCGAAGACCTCCTGAAACCGCTCAATATCGAGGTCGACCGTCGTGTGACGATTCTCCCTGACCAAAGTTGCGACGGCATCATCGGCTACTGTCGGATGACCGCGACCGGCGTGAACGACAAATTGGGTCCGGTCGTTGATTCGGTGGATGACCCCCACAGAGGTCTCGAATACCGCATTCGTTTCGGCAGTGACCGAGACAATTGGGTTGAACGTGACCTGTGCATGTGGCTCCGAAATATCAGCACTGTCGATGTTTTCGATATCACGGAAGGCCTCTCTGATCGGTGCTGCGACCGAGGCTGCCGGATCGTATGGCCGGAGCGTCTCATCACAGAGGATCTCAATGCGACCATTATAGAGATCAAGGCCGATCTCGTCGGCGATCCGCCGAAGGTCCTGGCCATCGGTGAGTTCGATCTGATGCGGATCGTCGTTCTGTCGGAGTCTGTCAGCGTATTCCTGTGCCGGCCCGGTGAACCGACCAGTCGTCACGACCATGCCACGCTTCGGACCGTCGAACTCGAACGTCGCAATCGCAGAGTGGAGTTTCTGGACGACCGGTCGACCGACTGAATCGGTGTGCTTGCACTCGACGACGACAGCCCGGCGGGTTCCATCGACGACTTCCTCCATCAAGATATCCCGTCCCTCATCAGCCGTTTTCGTCGCTTGCCGCACGTTTTCGTATCCGAGATTCCGGAAGACGTCCTCGATCACATCCTCGAATTCGAAGCCGGAGAGATCGTCCAAGACTGCCATACTGATACAATCAGCACTATTCTATTGGCAGTATATACAGTATTGGAAACCGACAGTCGGAGAGTTAGACGGTCAGAAGTCGGTTAGTTGTCCCCGCTGTACGGCGGTTCGACAGTGTCGACAACCCGTACGTCGACTTCCTCGTAGCTGGTCGTTTGGAGCGTTTCATCCCCGGAAAACGATTCTATCTCTTGTTGGGCTCCTCGGAAATGTTCCCAGAGGATTTCCCCAGTCGTGCGCTCGTAGGTGAGCTGCTGCCAGTCATCACCCGGCATCGAATGGAATATTGTGATGTCGAACGTGCCGTCCTCCCAGAGCTCGACTCGACAAGATCGTGATGCCGGAAGCTCCTCAGTGGCGAGCTCACGCATTCGGTCGATGATCGGTGCAAGTGGTTCCATTGGTGGAAGTTCGTTGGATTGCATAGGTGGTGTCGTGACCGGTCTCCCGCAGTAACGCGAGAGCATTGACTCACCGGACAGAACAGGAATACAGGGATCAGGTATGCGCTACTGAACGCTCAGCAGATGAGAGACACCCACGGCTGCGAGAAAACGGTACAAAAGAAGGATCGAAGAGTATCAACAAAAAATTACTGGTCGAACGTATTCCACAGGCCAAGGAGCAGAAATTCAGATTTAGCTGATGATTATGGCGGATTTTCGCCAGTGTTGAGGTGTTTGAATGACTCCCTGTGATAGGCCACTCGCCATAGTTTCAATACGGCTCGCGTCACAAGCCGGACGTCGACCTGTTTGATACACGAATCCTCGACATCATCGGGATCTGATGATGCATATGGCGGTGGGTGGAAGTGACCAAGGCCGCTTACGCTCGGGAAGTCGTCACCAGTTGGGTGTTTTCCCCACCGAAAATTCTGGTTCAGGGGGTCTGTATAATGGAATTTATAGTCTCCTTGGGTTGTCCACTGAACATCGATCCGAGCAGATTCTGCATCACGCAGTCCATCAGCCAATTCGATTGTGAGAACATGCGGTGACAAGTAGTCATCCACCTTTGCTGTAGCTAGCGGTTCTTCTTGATTACAAATATCCCGAATTGTGAGGAGTGCTTTCCGATCAATCGCACCACGCAACGTGTGAGACTCTTCGGAGAGATAATTGCGATCCACCATCGAATCTATGAGGATGCACTCGTTTTCGAGCTCGACACGTTCTCGTCGTTTATGAATCGCTGGGCGCTCGAAATCGAAAGCGCAGCGTTTGCGAATGCGAGATTACGACGGGTCGTTTTCCATTCGAGGAGATCAGCGTCGACTTGATCGTGATCAACGCTTTGTGTTGTGAGAGTCTCATCGGCAGCTTTGACCGACAATTCTTCGGGTGACTCGGCATCGTATTTCTCTTGGAAATCCCGGATTGTCGACCGGAGCTTCGAAACGCGCTCACGTAGTTCTGTTACGGACAGTTCCTCAAGGATATCGGTCGCCTGCTCAACGACAAGCGATTCCGAAGATCGAGCGTACAGTGTCGCCCCATGGTCACCGGGTTGTGTTGAGACAAACCCATCGTCAGCGAGCGTATTGAGATGCTTTCTGGCAGTCTTTTCCGAAACGTGTGCCCGTGTAGCGATGGAAGCAACGGGTTGTGGCGTGTATGCGTGACTAATGATTTCTCTGATGCGAGTATACGGACTCGTCTCCTGCTTCCATTCTTCGACGACTTCCTCGTTGACATCATCAAACGGTTCTGGAGGGGGTGTATCAGGCATGGGTACACATACAATGTGAAGTAACATAGCTATTTTGGTACAGTACTATATTACTTCAAAGTGCGTTGAGTTCATGACCGAGAGGCCGTAAGCTACCATTGACCATCTTAACCAACAAACTGGCTAATTCCTGCTGAGTGTTGGTTAACATACAGTTCCCTGAAATTCCATGAAATCGCCCGTCGTAGTACTACTTGGACCAGATCTCAGAAACACGGAAACAACACGCCTCAGATTATCCAGACATCACTACTCTAGGAAAGTATGTCTGGAGGATATACGTAGACAATGTCGTTCACAGTCGACTTCCTCGACGAAGGTCGTGTTCTCGAATGGGAAGCGACGGTCGACGGCGCAGTCGTAACCGAGCACAACGACTATACGCCGCGTTTCTACGTTGCCTCGCGCTCACCTGATGGCGATATTGATTTCACACAACTTCGGAGGATCTACGAGAATCATCCTGATGTCGTCACAACCGAGATCGTCTACCAGCGGCCAGGATTCCGTCGCGATGAGGAGGAGGTTCTCGCCGTCGACGTCACTCATGTTGACCGGGTCATCCCACTTACTCGCCAAGCACGCCAGCTATCGGAGTTCCCGATCGGGGATCTTGCCTGCTTCAACGTCGACTTCTCGCGGGAGTTTCGCTATTGTTTAGAGAACGATATCGATCCAACCCCAGCCAGTGAGTTGTCGACACTCCGGCTTAGCGTCCCCGTAACCGAGACAACTGGCGATGCCTACACAGAGCTATCCGTCGACAGCGAAACAATTGCAGGGTCGACAGAAGATATTCTGACAGCTGTACAGGCGGCAGTCGACGAGCGCAATCCCGACATTCTTGTTTGTTCAACAAGCCAGATCATCCCCACACTCCACGAGATGGCCACGAATGCGGGCGTCGACGACTTTTCGCTGAGCCGATGGCCCGATGTCGACTATCAGCAGCTCGCCAGCCAGTCGACGTACTCCAGTTACGGGCGTGTGGGCCACTCACCGGCTCGATACAACGTACCAGGAAGAGCGATCATTGATAAGTCAAACACGTTCTTCTACGGAGAGACGAACCTCGACGGCGTTCTTGATCTCGTCTCACGGTCAAAAAAGCCGATCCAGGAGCTCGCCTGGGCCTCGATCGGGAACGTGCTAACAGCGATCCAGATCTGTGAAGCCCATGATCGAGATGTGCTGGTTCCGTGGAACTCCTGGAGACACGAATTCTACAAGTCAATGGGAACACTCCACGATGCCGACCGTGGGGGATTCATTTTTGCACCAGAGGTCGGCTTGCATGAGGATGTTCACGAACTCGACTTTTCGAGTCTCTATCCAAACATCATCTGTACGCGCAACGTCTCTCCCGATGTGATTCGGTGTCAGTGCCATCGTGATCGCGATGATGTTCCTGGACTCGGCTATTCGATCTGTGATGAGCAAGGCTACCTTGTCGACGTTCTCCAGCCGATCATTGATGCTCGTGATGAGATCAAGGCTACAATCCGTCAGGAACAGCAGCGAGATGAGATCGATCAAGAGCGACTCGCAGAACTCGAAGGCCGGTCGGGTGCCCTGAAGTGGATTCTCGTCGCCTGCTTCGGCTACCAAGGGTTCAGCAACGCGAAGTTCGGTCGGATCGAGTGCCACGAGGCAATCAATGCGTTTGCTCGTGAGATCCTGTTGACGGCGAAACAGCAGCTCGAAGCCGGTGGGTGGCGTGTTGTCCACGGGATCGTCGACTCAATCTGGGTGACTCCCGATCCCGACGTCGACGATAGTCAACGGGAGGACCTCGATGTACTTGCCAATGAGATCACTGAGTCAGTCGAAATCAGACTCGAACACGAAGCCCACTACGATTGGGTCGCATTCGTCCCACAACGAGAGAGCACGGCTGGCGCGTTGACAAAGTATTTCGGAAAGGTCGGTGGTGAAGATGAGTTCAAACTACGGGGTATAGAGGCTCGACAGCGGTCGACGCCGTTGTTTGTCGAAGATGTCCAGCGAGAGTGTCTCGACCGCCTCGACGAAACACGATCTCCGGAAGCAGTTCTCGGGTATCTCGAACAAGCTATTGCGGAACTCCATGCTGGTGAGGTGGGTGTCGACCAGCTTGTCGAACAGAATCGTGTCTCGAAGCCGTTGGAGGGATACACGCAGAATACCCAGAACGTTGCCGCACTCAAGCGAGCACGTGATCACGATCTCAGTGTTCATCCAGGACAGGACATCGAGTACGTGGTTGTCGACGACGAGAAGTCGTCACGTGAACGTGTAGCTCTTGCTCATGAGGATGTCGAGACGTATGATCCGTTGTACTACGAGACGCAACTTGTCCGAGCTGTCGAAAGTGTCCTTTCGCCGCTCGGGTGGGACCGAACAGACATCCGGCGAGAACTCGCAGATACACACGTGGACTTATCTGATTTCACTACTGTTTGGAACTAATGAAGTCCAACACCCCTCTATCGATGTGTTTCCTTCAAGACCACACTAGTATTGTTCAGATTGATAAATTGGCTCTGGAAAGTGACTCGATATAGAATTAAGGCGGTATCTGGGAAGACAGACACCCCTCTATCGATGTGTTCTATTTGTCCCGATAGGGGACCTCAGAACCAGATCAATACGAACGAAAACGGTTGTTGTTAGAGAACAGCCGTAAGAAGGCATCAAGAGGCCAAATATAGCAGTGCATGCAAGACAACAGAATCACTGTCAGGAAAAATACAAACACGATTGGCAAAACACATCGAACACATCGATAGAGGTGTGTGTGAGTGTTCGTACTAGAAAGCTAGAAGAAGAAGGTGAAATCACCGATGATTCGATGAGTTCATCGAGAGCGAACAATCCGTGTTGCAACCTCTCTCACGTGGTATCACGTGGTTTCGAGCGTCTTGTGGTTCCTCGACCCATCAGTTTCACGGCTGAATACGTTCGATCTTTGGAGTACAAAACACATCGATAGAGGGGTGTGTGTGTCACGGCTCTCGGCTTTAAACACTTCGTCGGACGTTAGAGCTTCGCTTAACCGCTTACAGTTTAATATCCACTTACGGGCCGAATAACGAACTGAATCACACGATCACACTTCGATAGGGGTTGAGAAAATTTTTATAACTTGACTGTATGGTCCTTCACATGGGTACTGACGACTCCGATACTTCTCAAGGAGATACGAGAAAATCGGAGGACGAAACTGCAACTCAAGCGAATTTATCATCGGATTCTTCTGAACCGGAAACGAGTGTAGACCAGGAAGAATCATCGAATCCCAGTGGGAACTCGTCATCAATTGGCACCAGCTCAAGCGACAGTGCTCAGTCAATTGAAGATATGATACTTGAGTTTGATGAGCAGGATGGGTTGATTCGTGATCGATCACTTCTCGATCCGAATTATGTGGTCGAAGAAGATCGGATCGTCGGTCGAGATAAGCAACTCCAAGAAGTTACCAAGATGCTTCGCGTTGCGCTCGGTAATAATCGTCCCCCAAATCTCTTCCTTTATGGTCCGTCTGGTACTGGGAAATCGCTTATCACGAAAGCTGTCTGTAACAATATCAGCCGGATTTGTGAGACCCGCGATATTAGCTTCGGAACGATTGAGGTCAACTGCCAAGATCTCGACACCCTTGGTGTCGCGGTGTATGAATTGGCGGAACAGGCAGCTGATCAAGCTGGTGTTGATGTTGAAGTACCGAAACACGGTGTTGCGACCAAAGAGAAGTGGAATGAGCTCTATCGTATCGTCAATGAGAATTTTGATTCAGTTGTGTTTGTGCTTGATGAGCTGGATATGCTCGTTGGTCGTCGAGACAAACAGCAACCGGCGTATTCGCGGCTTCTGTATCAACTCTCACGAGCTGGTGCAAATGACGACCTAAGTGCGTTTATTTCAGTCGTGGCAATCTCAAATGACACGAAGATGATGGAGTCTGTCGGGAGTCGAGCACTGAGTTCGTTCACTCCAGAAGATGTTCACTTTGATGACTACGACGCGAACCAACTTCAAGCAATTCTTCGTCGACGACAGGATGCCTTCCACGACGACGTCGTAGACACCGATGTTCTTCCACTTGCAGCGGCCTTCGCAGCTCAAACGCATGGTGACGCCCGAAAAGCGATAGATCTCATGCGGGTTGCTGGCGAGCTTGCTGAGCGCGAAGGAGATGACCGTGTTCGCGAGGAACACGTCCGGGAAGCACAGGAGAAAGTCGAAAAGAACCGTGTCCTTGAGGTCGTTCGTGGTATCAGTACCCAAAAGAAGCTATGTCTCTATGCGACAGCAGCGGTTGCTGCCCAAAGTGACGACGGATCTGCTCGAAGTACGACCGGCTATCGGGTCTATCAGTTCCTCACAAAATCGATTGATGCTGACCAGTATCATCAAGAAACGTACGTTAATAAAATGAAAGAGCTAACGACGTATTCACTTGTCGACTTTGAGCGACGAAGCCACGGTCCTAGTTCTGGAATGTTCCTAGAATTCCAGTTCGGTGAACGACCCGAGACGATCCTTGAGACGCTACGCGAAGACTCTCGAATCAATATGGTCTCTCCTGATGAGATCGAGGCAGTTGTGAAGGCCCAAATTCGAAATCGAACATAGTGTTCTGTTTTTACGGCAATCCATTTGATACTTAGAGACACACCTCTATCGATGTGTATCGAGAAGATATCTGTGGTACACCTCCAGTGATTATTGGTATTCTATTTTGTCTGTGATTTGTATACTATAGTTAACGTCTGACGCTCGTCACACACCTCTATCGAAGTGTGATCGGTCGATAGAGCTGTTTTGGATGCTGAAAACGGCCGAACCTACATCAACCACACCCCTCTATCGATGTGTTCGACTTGCCGTCTTCAAATCCGGACACCCCTCTATCGATGTGTTCGACTTGTCGTCTTCAAATCTGGGCACCCCCCTATCGATGTGTTCACCTTGTCGTCTTCAAATTCGGATACCCCTCTATCGATGTGTTAAATTCCAGTTGAGCCTATATGCGGTCGGGCAAGGTGCGTTCTCGTATTCGAGGTAACTGCGACCTTGATCTGTGAGGCCGTAGAACTTCCAGGGGAGCCCTGTCGACGTATCTGACAGAGTTCGCTTTTCTGGGGAGTGCTGTTTCCGGACTCTTCGAGTCAACCTCGATCTAGCTTGACGCATCTAATCTATAAGCCGTCGACGACCGATCCGAAGCAGTCGAAGCGACGCCACAGATTCGCACCGACAGTCGACACGCAACTGGATGCAACCGCTCCGTGCCGGCTACCGCCTACCGACCGCACTCGCCACCGCAGGCCGACTTCGTTTGCCCCCGAAGAGCCAGCAAACCGCTTTGTTGGGTTTGATCTGGTGGTTTTCACCGTCATTCGTGCCCTTCACCATTGACAGACGGTGGGTGAACCTTCGCATCTCGCGCCAGCATAGCTATCACGAGATGTTCCATCCCTCACGGGATCAGGACGAAAATTCACTCCACCGTCTGTCTGCGGATCAGTATGGCACGAATGGAAAAACCCACAACAGAATCTGTATCAACGAAAAAACGGTTTTTCGGCACTGGCCCTTCGGAAGGCATCAACTACGAAGTCGACCTCGAAACAGGCGAGTGCAGTCGGTTCGAAGCATAGCCACGTACCACCTTTTTTATCGACCGACAGCACAGCGACTGGACGCAACCGCTCCATAATTGACCGCACCAATACTACAGAGCCAATCTCTGTATTGACATTAATTCGTCTCTAATGCCTGAAAACAGCACATTTACACTTGGACTGTGGGGTGTGTTATGGATGGATGAGATATTGTCGTTAGTGCTATACTCGGTAGGAATTTCACTCGTCCGAATTGACTGGTCCTTTGTATTTTGATTTGACTTGGTCGCCTTCTCGCCATTGCCAGTAGTAGTAGCGGTTGTCGTTGATTTCTTTGATCGTGATTGTCGCCCTCGATGGGACGTCATCCGGGAGATCGTCTGGTCGTTCTTCGACCTCGCTTCGGCCATTTTGCTCCTCAAGACGTGCTTCGCGCTCGCGGTATTCTGCCAATTCTTCGGCGTAGCTAGCGACGTCTCGGAGGAGGTCAGGTGAGTAATCGTCGAGCGTGTCGACGATCTCATCGGGGAGATCGGTTGGTGGTTTCGGTGGCTCGTAAGACATAGCTCCGGCCGTGTTAACCAACAGTATCTCCAGAATCATAGTTTTGTTGGTTAAGCAGGTGTCGTAACATCGTACCGGCCAAATCTGCTCAAACGACCCCCCTTCTTGCCGCTGTATTCGTGTTTTGATGGCCGTCTCAAACTCGTTGTCGACCATCTGGATTTGCACGAGGACAGTCGAGAGGAGACTTGATGGCAACCTATGTAGGACGTCTCGGCTACGAGGTTGGTTGTTGGTTAGGAGTAGGTCGACTACGTTAACCAACAAGATCATTGCTGCCGATTTTTGTTGGTTAAGGCTGCACTCTCCGCAGTGACCGACTAATCATCTATGAGAATATCAGCGGCTTACGGGCTGTGTGTTGTCAATCGAGATCCAAGCTTTCGAGATCAATGTCGTCGTCGACCGCTCGACGACCTAACTCAGTAATTCGGTAGGCTGGCTCGTCTGGATGTCTCTCAGCGAGGTTGTGATCGACATAGACAGGACAGCGTTGTGAGACCCACTGTCGACTGAATTTGGTGTTGATCTCCAAATTTTTCGCCGTATGCCACCCCTCGTACTTACTCAATTCTTCGAGAATATACGGATCTGCGGGTACAGCCCATTCAACCTCTCGATACATATGAATTAATGCTTGATTATTGTGTCTGAGGTATATACCCGCCGAATGGTTTCTCCACGCTATTACCAGATGGTTACCAATTCAATCAGTATTTATAGCATACGTTCGAATGTTCAAGTTTATATACCGTTTGCTCAGTAGTATCTCTTAGAGCCAATTCCATGCTTCCACGAATCTCCGACATTCCGGGCGGTAGCGGATTGGCCACTAATCACCACATATGTCACAGACTGACGATTCCTCCTTGCAGGAACATACGAACGCTCGTCCCCGTCGACCTCCTGGACTCACCTT
>Ga0306907_1000975_pt1 | contig 10484 bp, 11 predicted proteins | sample AntRauTorcE11898_FD_190415 | JGI IMG/M metagenome (GOLD analysis project Ga0306907, IMG submission 190415) | Saline lake microbial communities from Rauer Islands, Antarctica - Metagenome Torckler E11 #898 (v2) (version 2) | ecosystem: Environmental > Aquatic > Non-marine Saline and Alkaline >... | reverse complement strand
AACGCACATTACCCGCCCGATCCATCGCAAATCCCTGGCCTCTTTTGCCCAGGTGTTACCCATGCGTCGGCTGTTGCGGGCGCTGCAGCCGGATATCGTTCATGTCCGGTCTCGCATGCCCGCCTGGATCGTCTGGCTGGCATGGCGCGGTTTACCGGAACATGAAAAGCCAGCGCTGGTGTCCAGCTTCCATGGCATGTATTCAGTTAATCCGTACAGCGCGATCATGGCGAAAGCGGACCACGTGATCGCCGTATCCGAGTGTGTCAGGGACTATGTGGCCCGCAACTTTCAGGTGCCGCCCGACAAGATGACGGTGATACAGCGGGGCGTAGACGTCGATAGCTTTCGGGCCCGAAGCCTTGAAGATTCCTGGGTGTCTTCTTTCTTTGCCGAATTCCCTGAACTGACAGGCAAACGCCTGATTATGATGCCGGGCCGCATTTCCCGCTGGAAAGGCCAGATGCTGTTTCTGGATGCAATGGCCCGGCTGGCGCCTGAACGGCCCGATTTTCACGGGATTATAGTCGGCGGTGTGGAGCCGGGAAAAGACCGTTTCATGAACGAACTCATTGCCAAACGAAAACAACTAAGAATCGAACACAAGGTGAGCTTTCTAGGGCAGCGAAATGACATATCGGAACTCTATCGCCTGAGCAGCCTCGTTTGTCACATGTCGACAAAACCTGAACCTTTCGGTCGAACCGTCACCGAAGCTCTCGCCTCGGGCACACCCGTTGCCGCCTTTGATCGTGGCGGAGCAGCAGAAACCTTGCGGGCCTGTTTCCCCAAAGGCCTGGTAACGCCGGATGACACGGAGGCATTTGCCGCAACGGTGCTTTCGCTCCTGGACAATCCCGCGCCGACCATCAACATCCCTTGGCGTTTTCGCCTTGAGGCTCAAACCGAGACAACGCTTGGTGTTTACCAGCAACTGCTGTCCCGGCGCCATCATCAGCATGAATGATCAAAAAGCCCTGACCATCGCGTTTTTGATCGCAACACCCGGCACTAGCTGGGGCGGCATGGAAAAGCATACGGCAGACCTGGCCCGGGCATTGGCCGACCGCGGACACAGAGTGCATGTCATCGGTCACAGGCGCTATCACGACCGCTTCTCCACCTCGGTGCACTTTCATCCGCAGCCAGTCCAGCTGGGACGGCGCAATCCCTGGCTCAACCTGTCCCTGAAGCGCTGTATACGAGGCATTGCACCAGATATTCTGCATGCCCAGGGCAACAAGGCCGCCCAGCTTGCAGCGCACATGAAACCCGGCAAGATAAGACTGCGGGTCGGCACAGTTCACGGCATCAAGTCCAGCCATCGGGCGTTCCAGCAGCTCGACCGGGTTATCGCTGTCAGCGAGCGGGTTTTCAACAATCTTGAACATCCCCGAAAGCAACTGATCTTTAATGGGGTTTCAGCAACGCCCAACTCCAGCCAATCGTCGTTAGAAGAGACGCTTCTGCCCACGGGAAGCATTAACGTTATTGCAGTCGGACGTCTTGAACCTGTGAAGGGTTTTGCAACTCTGATACAGGCGTGGGCTCAGCTCCCACAACAGCCCGTCGCTGCCCACCTCACCATCTTCGGAGACGGCTCACTGCGCGCCGAACTGAGGCAACTCATTTCCGGATTGGGATTGGGCAACGACATTACCCTGGCGGGTTTTCATGCCAACGCGACAAGCGCCTATCCGCAGGCTGACCTTGTGGTTATCAGCTCAGAACGAGAGGGCCTCCCTTACGTTCTTATCGAGAGCCTGCTGGCTGGCTGCCCCGTTATTTCTACTCCGGTATCAGGCGCGGCAGAGGTTCTCCCCCCACAGGCACTCAGCACCGACCATCAGGTAACAAGCCTGACTAGTCTGATTAGTAGCGCTCTTGCCAATCTGCCCGAATTGAAAACAGCCGAAGGCCCCGCGATGGCGTTTGCCCGAGAGACACTTACCCTCGACCACATGGCTGACCAGACCGAGCAACTGTATCTTGATGCTCTCGCGGCGCCGAGATAATCAAAGTGACTGATAGTTCGGCTTTCTAGCAGCCTTAAGTCCGACAGGCTGCTAGTCCTGTTGTTCTTGTTTAAACCTTTCCAGAAACCGCAGCTCTTTGGCCTTTGCCATGGTTGCTAAAACTGAGGCGCTTTATCAGGACCTGCTGTTTGCCAATCAGCCGACAAAGCTGCGAGAACGGCGTCCGCGATAATCCGATGCCCCTCGTCGGTCAGGTGGGTGCCGTCTTGCATTAGGGTAAGCTCCCGTTGCTGCCATAGACCCTGGTAGACGTCTGCCAAAACCGCGTTGAACTCTTGCCCGGCGAGTTCACGGAGACCTTCATTGTAACGTTCGATGCGAGGGTTCCTGGGTTGGTCCAGGTTCGGAGGCGTGGTCACCAGCACGAACCGAGTGTCTCGGGCGGAGCGAACCAGTTGTCTAACATTATTCAGATATTCTTCCAACGGGACCTGCTCCACCGCCCCCAACCGGTCCTGAAGGCGCAAACGACGCGCCCATTTCTTGAGTTTCTTAACCAGTTTTCTGGCGAATTTTCTGAGCGGGTTGTCCGGATAATAGAGCACATAGGGCGCTCCACGGAAGGTCAGCCAGGAGTCGACCAAGCCATACTGGATGAACGCCAAACGATAATCCGAAGGTGGATAAGTGTTCGCATAACACAGCAGTTCACGGGTTGTGCTCATAGTGTGGCCGCAGTTAGTCAGAGCCAGGCCCAGATGTTCCGCTACTATCCCTGGCCAAACCTGATTGTGATAGCCTTTTAAGCCCTCAGTATTACAATCACCATAAGCAATACAACCTTCCATGCATTCGCTTCCGTTGGACAAGCAACACTCATAGGTAACCGATGATCGACCTTGAAGACCAACAGCCTTTTGCCTCTGGCTACAACCGGCATTGTTACCGGCACCCGGGTGACCCTGCATTGTGTCTCAAAGTCCTGCGCCCTGAAAACATCGAAGCCCGATTTCGGCGGCAATCCTGGCCCAAAAAGATCCTGGGCAAGCGCAGAATCAATGACAACCTTCAAGAACTGAAGGCACACCGCCAGCATGCTATAGAGATGCTTATTGCAAACGGGCAGCAATCCATACTCTGGTCACATTTACCGTGCTTTCATGGAACGATTGAAACCTCGCTGGGTGAAGCCAATGTCAGCGAGCTGATTACAGGCAGTGATGGCGGGCCAGCTGAAACGCTGGAGCACCACCTGAAGCATCAAGGTTTCACACAACCCATTCAAAGTGCCGTAGCGCGCTTCTGCACATGGCTTGTTGAAACCGGCATTCTGACACGGAACCTCTTGCCCCATAATCTGGTGATTGCCAATGCCGCCGGGCGACCAGAGATTTTTCTGGTCGATGGACTGGGAGCGCCGACCGTCCCTGATAAACTTGCTGTGTTCCCGCCGTGGCGCAAACGCTATATCGACCGGCGAGTTCGGCGGCTATATCTTCGTATCGACTGGGAGACCGGCGACCGAAAACAAACCTGGGAATCCTCACAAAGGCTTTAGGTCTCTGAACTCAGTGAGGATGAACGTCAAAAAATGGCGCTGGGTTGCGGTGCCATACCTGCAGATCGTAACCCACGCTTCTGGTAATGTGGACGTGGTCAACAACAAGCTATAGCCTTTGCAGCGATACCGGCTGAGGGCTCTGTGTGACCACGACAATTCTGGACGAGCTTCCCGGATTTCCAATTCGATGCTGTTAGTCAATGATTTGAAAATATTACAGGACCTTAGACATGAAACTCTCTGTCATCATGACTACATACAATTCACCCGAATGGCTCGAGAAGGTTCTCTGGGGTTACAGTGTCCAGAACCATAAAGACTTTGAAATCATTATTGGTGACGATGGTTCAACAAATGAAACCCGCCAGGTAATCGATCGCATTCGCGAACAAACCGGAATGACGATTAAGCACGTTTGGCAGGAGGACGAAGGATTTCGCAAGTGCCGAATCCTGAACAAGTCCATTCTCGAGGTCGAATCAGACTACGTCGTGTTTACCGATGGCGACTGCATACCGCGCGAAGACTTCCTGCAGGTACACGCAAATGAAGCCGAACCCGGGCGCTACCTCTCCGGCGGATATCATAAGCTTCCGATGACCACCAGCAAGGCCATAACCAAAGACGACATCATCAGCGGCCGCTGCTTCGACTTGAAATGGCTGAAAACCCACGGGCTCAAGTCGAGCTTCAAAAACAGCAAGCTTACAGCGACACCCTTCAAGGCTCGTGCATTCAATGCACTGACGCCAACTGCGTGTAATTTTAAAGGCTCCAACGGTTCAGCGTGGCTAAAAGACATACTGGCAGTCAACGGCTTCGACGAGCGTATGCCCTGGGGCGGACTGGATCGTGAATTTGGTGTGAGATTGGTCAATTCAGGAATAAAGCCAAAGCATGTTCGCTACAACGCGCTTGTTATCCACCTGGATCACAAGCGAGGCTATAAAGATCCGGAACTGGTCTCTGCGAATAAGGCGCTGCGGGTGGACAGCGAAAAGCAGCGCAAGACTCGCACTGACCATGGCATAGAACAACTGAGTTAATGCGTCGGAGGCACTCAGGCCTTTGCGTGCGGATCTTGCGATCACTGTTCCCAAAAAATGCTCTGAACCGGCCCCGAAATCTGGGTAGGGTGTTTTTTCAGCTAAAGAGATTTTATACTTTCTCTGGTTTTTACGCATGTTTTGAACTGACATAGCATAGCCCCCGATAAACACTAAAGAGATGAGATTCAAAATCAAGACGATATCGGCCAATATTGCCTCACTGCCGAATAGACGGGAGATGCTGGAAAAGACTATTGAGAGCTTGTATCCGCAGGTTGATGTGATCAACGTTTGCCTGAATGACTACGATAGTGACCCCTACATTGACGACCCCAAGATCAACACGACCTTCTCAGACAATTCACTGGGTGATGCCGGTAAGTTTCTGTTTCAGGAAAATGTTGATGGGTATTATTTTACCTGCGACGACGACATCATTTATCCACCAACCTATGTAGAGGATACTATTGAAAAGGTAGATAAATATGGCCTGGTCACTTACAACGGAAGAATCTTCAAGTCATTCCCACTTAAGAGTTTTTCTCGCGACAAGGCTAAGAAGTACCGTTATGGCCGTTTAGAAAGAAAAACATTAAAGGTGCAGTTCGGGGGGACGGGGGTCATGGCATTCGATACTGCCGTTTTTAGAATCCCGATGAGTGAGTTTCAGAGAAAGAACATGGCGGATATATGGGTAGGCTGTTATGCAAGGAAAAACGGTTACCAAATCTGGCACCTGGCCCATAAAGAGGGCTACCTGATCCCCCAGAAAACCCCAGGCTCTATTTACCGAGATGAACGGGACAAGGATAAGGATGCCTATCAGGCCGCAATTATTAACGAGGTGTTTCAAAAATAGTCATCGTGACTTATCCGTGCGTTGGTAAGCGCCCAAATCCAACCTGTTCCACCCGCTGTTACTCTCCAATCGATTGCAGCAGAATGAACTCAACGTTCCGCTTCGAGCGGGGCGCTCAAGATTAATTTCTCGCACAGCTGGCGAAAGTTTTCCGCGACAGATTCGGAGCGATAGTGATTCATTTCATCAAAATGCAACTGCAGGTCCCTATATTTTTTATTGTTGACCCAGCTAGTCAGGGAAGCTGCCAAAGATTCCGGCGTTGGCTCAAAATAATCGACAACTTTGTCGATTTCACCCTGGATACCGTAGATAGATGTTACCAACGAAGGTTTGCGATAAAGCAGTATGTCGTTCTCTATCCCTGACATTTTACTCTTGCCGTAGATTTCTCTGTACTTTCTAAAATGAGTCTGGACCCTGATCGGAGCCAGCAGAAAATCGACTTCAGCAATCTTCTGTTCAAACTCTTCAGGGCTAATGTAGCTGGTACTGTAATCCAGCGAAAACTTGTCCGACTCCAATGAGTGAAAGTCCGCAACGATCCTTGCGGCCTGCTTATCACCCGCCTTGCCCAGCAGGATCAGGCGCGCCGGTGAATCCAGCCTGTGCAGGCAACGCTTCAGGGCCTGGAAAACCAGATCATAGTCTTTCTTGGAGTTGGTCACCTTCCCCGTAATAGCGACAGTGACGCCGGCATGCTGGTTCGTTTTCTTCGTAGTCCGGGGCTCTCCGAGAAATGCAAACGGCACAATGGGCGGCAGAATTCTGGTTTCGTCGACCCACTTATGCCTGCAGACATAGTCGGTAATCGCCTGGTTAGGAAACATAAAGTAGTCGATTCGTGCCAGAAATTGCTTTCTCTTGCGCCACTCCCCTCCTATCCAGACCTTGCGAATAAGGTGAGAAAGAATCGCCGGAAACATCAGTAGGGGGCGATCAAAGTGGCTAGCCGGTGCAAGATCCGTATGTACATTGTGAACACGGAGGATTGCCGGACAGGAGCGAGGAATAGCATTGAGCTCCGTCCAGAAGTGCCGAACAGTGTTGAAGTATAGAAGGTCCGCAGACTCGAAGATTGGCCCCATTCGCTCGATATATTGAGCGACATTCTCATGGTCTTCCTGGCAGAACGCCTGCAACCAGTCACCCGTCTGACTCCAGTCATGTCCAATGTTCTCATAGACAGAATTAACGGTAATCAGCGTCATTCGGAAACGCTCTCTTCTGAGCACCTGAATGAGGTTATCAATCAGATCACTGTGATGGTGCAGTTCCACAACCACAAGGTGAATCGACTGATTCTGTCCGGGATTCTCAGAACTGCTCTCATTGACCATCGTCCAGTCTCCCAGCGTCAGAATAGATTCCGCAAGGCAAGCTCCAAGCTGTTCAGCCTTTTCAGGAAGCGACTGCCTTGCATTGGATAGTATCCCCAGGGCTTTTCAAGATCAGGATTCGCGCAGACCAGGAAATCCTCTGCAAACGGCAGAACTTCCTGAGAGCGCGCCTGCAAGCTCTCGACTTCAGTTTCGCTCAGGGTCTCAAACGGGAAAAGGCCACACCCGCGACGCTTTTCCGCAAGTCTCAAGGCCAGGGTCTTGCGCTTGCCACGATACGCCGGCACCTCGGGAAGCCACATTGCGAAGGGAGCAAACAGGTGCCCGATGGTCTGAAAATAATCACGGGCCTGTAGATCGTTCGCAGGCTCAGACACCCGGAAATGCCAATTCTTCTCAAGCAGCCGCGAGGGCCTGGTGATTAGGATTGCGGAAAAATATTGCCCGGCGCTCTGGTCGGTAGCCCGCCGCCTGAAGGCATTCAACGAAGCATCGTAGGTCAGCGTAGCCCCATCTCTCTGCCGGTTAATGCCCTTCAAGAAGCAGGGGTGTAAAAAAGCAAGCTTGGGGTTATTTTCGAAGGTTGTCTGTAAGTCTGCAATCTCTTCTTGCCTCAGAGGCCTCACTACCTGCATGTCGTCCTGAATAAAACACACGAGATCACGGTCGCGGGCGTGCTCAAGAGCCGACTGCATGTTTCCGTACAAACCACCCAGCTTGTGAGATGACTGGTTTCCGGGTTGAACAACCTCATGGCGCTGGGACAAGCTGCTCAGTGCCCGCAGAGTATAGGGCTCGTTACTGTCATCATCGAAAATCACAATGTCTGCATGCGGTACGCAGTTTTCTATGGACGCGATGCAGTTTTCGAGAAACTCCCCCCGGTTGTAGGAAAATACGCAAAAAAGAAGTCTGTCAGACATAGTTCATATTCCAATTGATAAAAGACCGATCAAAGCCCTTTTTGGGGCAGTCCTGAACGTAGACGCGCCTCTGAAATTCGATACACAATCAAGGCTGAGTAAAGACTAAAAAAAACAAGCGGGGGCCCATACCCCATCACTGAGTCAGTCAATCCAAACATGAAATAACCGACCATCAGCATCAGCCCGGCCATACCCAGGATTCGTATATCCGTGTCCTGCTCTCTGACAGCCTTGGTGAAAACCACGCTCAAAGCTCCCCAAATACCCAGGAGCCCCGCCAGTCCAACCAAACCTTGCATTGCGAGCGTATCGAGGAACACATTGTGGGGCATAGTCTGTACTACAGAGTTCGGATGATAGTGGCCGAGCGCCACACCTTCCTTCAAAAAAGTATTGAAAGAATGGCCGATGCCGCCCCCAAAGAATGGCTTTTCAAGAAACATATTCCAAGCCGCCCGCCATAACTCAAGCCTTTGGCCAACGGATGTACCACCATATTCAACCGGGTCCGCAACATACTGATCAAACTGGATAACAGCTTCTTCGGCACGATCACTCACACCAGTCTGCGGCAGCGAAAGAGACAGCCCAATACAACCAATCAGCAACATGCCGATAATGAGTGATGCCCGCCGGAAACCCTCTCTCCAGAAATGCCAAAGCAATACCAACACCAACGCAGGCAAAGCGATCCAGCCGCCCCTGCTTCCGGAAAGCAGGCTGGCCAAGAGGCCGAAAATAAGAGCCAGCGCGGGTATGGCCAAGTATAAGCCTCCAAGTTTTCGGAAATAGGGAACGCCTACGGCAGAAATCGTGCCCATCAAAAGCGCAGTATTTCCAAAGATGATTGCGCTGGTTGCCCCATCAGCGCGAACGTAGTGGTCGGTGATAATCGACTCATACAGAGCGCTCGAGCCGGCCACGACAGCGCCCAGTGCCAGGCCAAACCATAACAGTGCTTCAGAAGTGCGGACCCGGACGAACAGGTACATAATTGGTATGGCCCAGAGCGGTCTGAGAAGCACATCGAGGTCTTTCACAGCCTCCCTGCTGAACCCTGTTTCGACCAGAGAAATCAGTACAGCTGCCGTGAATGCGAAGAATCCCACACGCGCCAGCTTCTCATCCTCTCCGAGCGCGCGGGGCAGCCTTGGTCGGCGAACAGCCAGGCAGACCAAACCTACGAAGGCAGCTATGTGATACGGAGTGCTTCCTCCGCTTGAAACCACAAGAATCAATGCGGGGCATGCAATTAAAATTAACGTCACAAAGGCATTGAGCAAAATAGGTTTGGTGTCTGGTTGAGCCTGAGCTAACACTTGAATCTCCAGTCGTAAAACCACCCGTCAGGGCGGTTACAGGTTTAGCTTGATCGCAGCCTTTGGCGGCTTTCCCGTTTCATCCATCGTCTCAGGACGACCTCCAGATTATTGAGGTATTTGTATAATCGCAGCCCTGTCAGCGGGTTGTAGGTCCACGGCTTGGGGGGATCGTATGGCAGGCACTCGAGCCAGTCCTCTGCAATTGGTAGCTTCTGACCCGCATTGTATTGAGCCTTTTCAGTTGCCTCTGATGTCCAGATTTTGAACGGAAAGAAACCAACTTGTTTTTTACTCTCTGCCAGCCTGAGGCCCAGTGTTTTGTGCTTCCCCCTGTATGCCGGCACCTCTGGCAACCACATTGCAAAGGGCAGCCACATGTATGACATCATCCCGAACAGATCCTTTGCCTTCCTGTCGTTCTCAGGCTCCGACTGCTCGAATGTCCATCCAGCAGTGAGCAGCCTTTCAGGTTTAAAAACCACCAGATCCGAGTAATGAATACCCGCACTCTGGCCGGCGTCTTTCCTCAAAAAAACATCAGGGCCAAAGCCTTCAAGCGGGGTCAAGGGACGTTTTCTGAGGCTGACCCCACGAATGAAGCAGGGATGCAGGAAACCCAGCGTCTCCTCTTTGAGGAAAAGGTCGTTTATGTTCGACAAATCCTGTCCCGACAAGGGCCGGACAACCTGGGTATCATCCTGGAGAAAACAGACAAGAGGCTTGTCACTGCATCGCCTGAGCGCGTTATTCATATTGTGATACAGGCCACCATGCTTGATGTCTCCCACCTTTTCTGGCCCAACCACCAGACAGGAAGAGGCGACATCCGCCAGATAACTCCGGGTTTCAGAATCGGTACTGTTATCGTCAAAAATGATGATCTCGGCGGACGGTACACATGCTCTTACCGACTCAACGCAATTTCTGAGAAAATTTCCGCGGTTGTAGGAAAAAATACAAAAAGTGATTGAACGATCTGTCATCGCCAACACCTTTTCTCAGCTGATCGAGTGGGCGCCAGAATAGAACTCAATTCGGCCCCCCACCCCTTTGGTCCCTCAAATCGGAAAGAATCGGCACGAGAAAATCCTCGGCGGACCATTCGTGCCGTCCGCTAGCCTGAGAGTGAATGGTAACAAAGTGCACCTGAGGATCTCTCATAAATGAGCTCACCTGATCCACAACGGTCTTGGGATCGCGCCACGGAGTTCCGACCGATGCTGCCAATGAGCAAAGCAGACAACCCCGGAGTCTCCGAAAAAATCGCCCGCATCCGCATGGGGCGTCACCAGCACATCCGAATCGATCACTACGGCCGTATCACAATCCAGCTCCGTTGCCAGCTTCAGCTTGCAGAGCTGTTGGGTGTGCCAGCCGGTGTAAGAAGGCCACAGCGGCCAGGACACTAACCGCTTCAGACTTCCACAGATTCGGGTGAAATTCCTGCCAAA
>Ga0306907_1000961_pt1 | contig 10631 bp, 16 predicted proteins | sample AntRauTorcE11898_FD_190415 | JGI IMG/M metagenome (GOLD analysis project Ga0306907, IMG submission 190415) | Saline lake microbial communities from Rauer Islands, Antarctica - Metagenome Torckler E11 #898 (v2) (version 2) | ecosystem: Environmental > Aquatic > Non-marine Saline and Alkaline >... | reverse complement strand
AGTACGCAACCGTAGATCAGCAACAAGAGCTTGTCGAGTTCTACAAGGGGGGCACGGATAAGTACAAGGCGTTCTTGGCTGAAAATATAGATAAGATAGACAGGCGCACTGCTTATGTTGCTATTAAGAAGCAGTACTTAGCAGGAACAAGAAAAGACGAAACCACCAAGCTGAAAGAAGTACTAAACTACTTTAAGACTCTTAATTCTGACGAGAAGCCTGAGCCTAAAAAAGAGAAGAAGAATCTAAAGAAGCCAAAAGAGCAGATTGAAAGAGAGGAGAATCAAACTGAGGCTGACGACCTTCCGGACTCTCCTGAAAATATTGACGTAATGAAAGATCTCGGATTATGAAAATAAGAATTGAGAAGAAAAGGAAGTATGAGCACTTTGTGTTTAGCTTCCCATTCTCTTTCGAGATTGTCGGTTCGGTCAAGTCTATTCCTGGAGCTCGGTATGTTCCAAGCAGAAAGGAGTGGACTTGCCCTGTTGCGATAGCCTCTTCTCTAAAGACTGGAAAGGTCATAGAGAATCATGGTTTCGAGGTAGAGGATGGTGTTCTTGATAGAGTTAAGGATGCTCAAAATCATAGGCAAGACGGAATTGATGCTAATAAAAATAAGATTATTGACGATGTAGAAATACCTGATTTTCCTGGAGATCTTGAGTTGTATGAATTGCAGAAGGTTGGAGCTGTATATATGTATAAAACCAAGAGGGCTATTAATGCTGACGATATGGGTACTGGTAAAACCATCCAGTCGATAGCCGCTTGTGAGATTGGAAACATATACCCTCTAATAGTAGTATGCCCAGCTATTGCTATAAGATCTTGGAGAAAGGAGTTTTACAAATGGGCTCCTCGTAGATCGAGTTGTTCTTTTGCTACTCAATATTATTCTGGCGAAGATATATGCGTCATAAATTTTGAGATGGTGTCAAAGAATCTTGATGCTCTTAAAAGAATAGGAGCTAAAGGCTTGATAGTTGACGAGTCTCACATGGTTAAAAACAAGTCTGCTGGAAGGACAAAGGTTGTAAGAAAGCTATCATCTGGTATAGAATATAGGTTCTGTTTATCTGGAACAATACTTGAGAATAAGCCACTTGATATAGTTTCCCAACTTAGAATAATAGGAAGGATGAACGATTTCGGAGGTTATCAAAACTACGTTAGAACGTACTGCGATTCAAAAAATACTCCATTCGGAACAGACAACTCTGGAAGTTCAAACCTAAAGATGCTAAACAAAAAGCTACTTTCAACCTGTATGATAAGGAGGAAAAAGAAAGAGATTGACAAAGAGCTGAAGGGCAAGTCTGAGCCAAAAGTTATATACTGCGATATAGATAATGGAGATAGTTACGAAATAGCAGAATCAGACCCAGTACAATGGGGAGTTGATGAAAGAAACAGAAGGAGACAAGTCAATGGAATGCTTTTTGACTTTGCTAAAGAAGAAAAGGTTTCCTCAGAGGCAATAGACCTTGCGATGATTCAGGCTTTAAAAACAGAAGCTATGAGAGGAAAAAAGAAGTTCGCTGGTGACTGGGTTGATATGTTTATGAAAAGAAACAAGGGTAAGAAACTTGTTGTGTTTTCAGCAAGAACAGAAATGCAACTATATTTAAAAAGGAGGTTTGGTGCCCTTTCAATACTTGCAGAAGATAGTCCTGAGCAAAAGTTTAAGAAGTACGAAATGTTTCAGGATAACGAAGAGTACAAGTTGATAGTATGTTCTCTCAAAGCGGCAAACTTCAATATAACTTTAACAAAGGCTCACAACTCCTTGTTTGCAGATCTTGGATGGACTTCAACTATACATGACCAAGCAGAAGATAGGCTGTTCAGGATAGGTCAGAAGCACTTTGTAAATAACTACTATATACTTGCTCGTAACACAATAGAGGAAGATATATTTGAGCTTATACAAAAGAAGAAAAATATGGTATCTCAGGTTATGGACGGAGAGGATTCTCCCGAAGAAAACTATTCCGTATTTAACGAGCTTAGGGAAAAGATAAAAGAAAAATACAATATAAAAGATGCTTAATAAAAAACTACTACCGTTTGAAAGGGCGCAGATACTCCGATCTTTTGGATTCAATATAAACAAAGATCATGGGCAGATTGATAACATACGAAACCCTGCGTACAAAGACACAAGACCATCTCTTAATATAAATCTTGATAGAGGAGTATTCAGAGACTTTGGGGATGGAGGTGCTTCTGGAGATATATTCGACCTGCTACAAATGCAGACAAACGAGAGTCTTAGCTTTATACTGGAACGGGTTGAGAAGATAATAGGTCGCTCACTTAAGGACTCAAAGGAGTTTGATATTCCTCAAGAAACAAAGCCACCAGCAGAAGACTTCTGGACAAAAGAAAAAGTAAAACTTCATAAATCAGATGTTGGGCTATTCAAAAATAAGGGCATAACTTGGGTTAATTATTTGCGCTATTACGACCACATCTGGCGCGAGGAGACGCTAAATACATTCGGTTGTGGTTTGTATAGGCATAAAGATTTTGAGTTCGGTATGGGCGAAAAATCATACTTGAATGAAACTTTTTTATCAATACCATATAGTACTGGTGTTATGCTATACAGAAGAGATCATTCAAAAGTAGTAAGGCACGTAAAGGGTTCATGGGCTGGTGAATCAATGTTTGGGTATAAAGAAGAGTTATTCAAGAGCAATGACTCTGGATTGCTTTTTGTAGCAAAGTCTCCAAGGGAGAGTATGTCAATAGTAGAGTTCATGGACTTTAATCAAAAAGTGCTCGGATTTATTCAGGGAGAAGAAGTAAAATCCCTAACAAAACGTCAAGCGCAAGCAATAAGACAATCAGAAAAAGAAGGCGAATTGTTAATAAAACTTCTTCTCGACTGTGATAGTAAAAAGGCGTACAAAGTAGCCTTAAAAACAGCCAAAGCAATAAAGGAATCAGAAGGTAAATCAAGATACATCGTAGATATTTGTAGTATATATTCCGCATCTGACGGAAAGCATAAGGATTTTACAGACCTTTGCCAAGCGTCAAGCCACGGGCTAAACAATGACAAGGTTGTAGAAAAAATAGAATCAACAAGTCCTATACATAAAATTGAGAGCGAAGAGCTCGATATATTTTACAAGGCAGTAATGGAACCAATAAAACGAATAGGATAAGTAAGTATGGATAATCTAACAAAAAAACAAAACATAAACTTAGGGAAGATGAATAAAGAAATAACAGAAAAAACCGACAAGCTGATTCATTCTGCGTTCAGGGAGATGGTTAGGAGGTCTAATGAAATGGCAATCGAAAAAGGTTTCTGGGATAAAGACAAAAGAATGCTAAAGTTCGCTATTTCTTGTGGCGATGAATATATGTACGAGTATATTGATTCAAAAATTATTAGCCAGAAACTTGCCCTTATTGCATCCGAAGCAGCGGAGTCAATAAATGCACAGAGAAAGAAGGGTATGACAGACAAAAAAGAGATCGAGAGGTGGAATAACGAAGAAGGTCTTGACCCAGAGTTCTTTTCTGCAACAGTTAAGGACACAGTGGAGGACGAGCTTGCTGATACCATAATCAGGATATTTGACTTTTGCGGAGAGTATGGGATAGACATATATAATCATATTAAAGGCAAGATGAAGTACAACGCAACGAGGGAAAAGAAGCACGGAGCTAAATTCTAAGAAATACCCATAGCCAAAACAGGGGGCTGGTTTTGAAATACTGGCTCCTTATAATTTTTAAGAATATGACAAATGCTATATCACCAGACAGATCACGGAAAATTATTCCTTATGAATAACTTAATTAAACTAAGGTCTCATAGAGATAACCAGTTTGATATTGCAATCGCAGACCCTCCGTACGGAATAGGAGAAGACGGCGCAAACAAGGACATCAAGGAGGTTTATTTTGTTAATACTTGGAATTGACTTAGGAATAAATATGGGTTTTGCTTGGGGAATTGGAAAGTCTCCCGATTGGAAGCTCGCCTATAAATGCAAAAAGACACCTACTCAAACAGTCGGAATGTCAATGGAAAATAAAATAAGAAGCATCTGTACCAATCACGCTATCGACACAATAGGAGTAGAAGTTTTAAACTTTTCTACCTATACAAAAGCTACTCAGGCTCACGGCAAGTACTTTGAATCAGTTCTCAGGGTAAGCATGGAGCTTGGTATAGAGCTTGTAAAAATTCAGCCAAATGAGGCTAAGAAGGCTTTGACTGGTAGGGGTAACGCTTGTAAACATTCTATGTGCCATTTTGCCTCTGAGCTATACGGAAAAGAGATACTCGATGATAATGTTGCGGATGCAATAGGAGTTTACGTAGCCACCAGAAATAAGATTGGCGGTTTCAGAAATTGATTATAAGAGCTTACAAAGATGAAATGATATAATGTATAGTTAGTGCTATTTGTACGCTATCTGGGCTTAAATTTAGCCTATTTTAATACAGATTAGCACTTATTATATTGACAGACTTAACCAACCAAAAGCTATGGAACAACGTTTAATAGACTTCATTTTTAGGGAGGCTAACAGCAAGAATCTAAAGCCTAACGAGTTTAGGCTTCTATGTACAGTAATAAGCGACTTTATAAACGAAGGAAAATCAAGTACCGACAACATCAAGGACTACGAGAGATCAATGACATATCCTACTCTCCGCAAAACCTTTGAGTCTCTCGCAATGCTCGGATATGTAAAGAAGAAAGATACAGAAGGAAATACTACTGGATATGAGTTTTCGTTTCTTAATTCAATTATAAGAAAATTAGAAAGTGCTGGAGATATAGAAGTATTTAACCATGAAGATGATGATTATTCTGTAATTTTAAACTTGTCCGACAGGGAGAAAGTCGGCTTACTTAGCTATAAAGAAATTTTAACAACTCTACCCCAGGAGTATAAAGAAACTTTATTGTCGGCTGACTTTAACTTAAAGAAACTTTACTCCGAAACGGGTGTCTCATTAAAGAAACTTTACAATAGAGTCACCATTTCAGTAAAGAAACTTTTCGAGAAGTCGGCTGACTATAAAGAAACTTTAACGGAAATGCGCCTCCCCTATAAAGTTTCTTTAACTTACTTAACGTATGATAACCCATTTAAGAATAGTAACTTATGCAAAATAAGAGAGGCAGATCATTCAAAAATACGCCAGAAACTGTCAAAAGTCGGCTATATATATAATAAAGAGTATATATATCTATTAGATATTATAGACCTTACTATTTTTGGCGGTAACATATTCAGACTTATACTAAAAGAAGAAAATAATACCACAGAAACAAACGAGCCGATAACTGACAAAACCAAGTCAAAGCCTTTCGAGCTAACACAGAAGACTATAGCTCAATGCCCAAGAGTATTTCAATCCTCAACCCGCTTAATAGCTACTTATAAGAAGTGGCTTGACTATAGAAGGAACCAAAAAAAGGCTCCAGTTGGACACTACTCAGCAATGTCCGAGATTAAAAAGCTCTGCGAAGTAGAAGACCCGGTTGAGACAATAGAGTTCTCAATGCGAGTCAGTGCTAAAAACCTGATCTTCAAAGAGAAAGAAGATACAGAGTCGAAAGAAACTGGCACTGGAGGAGGTAACTTTAGTATTATATGAAAAACTTCAACGACCTTAGAAACGTAGAGGCTGAAAGATATGTAGTATGTTTTGCTCTCAAATCGGAAGAGAATGCCTCGTACGTAACTGGAAAAATAGAAGAGGAAGATTTTGTTGATAAGGGCTGGGAAATAGCCTATAAAACAATTTACAGACACTTCAAAAAATACGAAACAGTATCAAGACAAGTAGTCGAAGATGTTCTATCAAAGAGAATAGAAAAGTCGGAAGATTATATAAATCAAATAGAAGATAACATACACTTCGTTGACAATAAGTCTTACGAGATATATTCATCTGAGCTAAAAAGTTTAACCCAGTTAAGAAACGTATATAACAATGCCCAGAAAATACAAGCAAAATGTCTCGATGAAAAGATTGAGTACGCTACCATACTTAGCGATGTGCAAGGGTTCGGGAAAAATCTATTTTCTGAAAATGAGAACACGGCAAGAAAGCCTTCGGAAATACTCTCGGAAGATGAAGAATTTGAATTGTTATTAACAAATGTAGATAAATTCGATAAAGTTCTTTACCCAAGAGGCGGAAGAAACTTAGGAGGAACCAATCTTATATTTAGTAGACCTGGACACGGAAAGACATACTACGTCTTCATGATGTCAAGTCTTTTTCAGGCTCAGGGATATAGAGGAGTCCACTTCTCACTCGAAGATACTCCTATGGAAATGGCAAAGAGAGCTTCTAATCAGATATACACAAAGAATGACACTTCTCTTATTGACAATCTTCTCATAGATACCGAGAAGAGATGGCTACATGACATAGTCCAGTCAATACGGTACTACAAGTACCATTACGATATTAGCTTCGTGAATATAGATCACTTGGGAAGAGTAAAGGTTAAGGGAATACCTCTTGATAATAAGAACGCCTCTCAGATAGAAGTATCAAATACGCTTACAGACCTTTGTAACGATCTGAATATACTCGGACAGTTTCCCGTACAACCCAACAAAGCCGACAAGAGAAAGAGAGGCTGGGATAACCTTCTTACGGAAGATGATCTAAAAGGAGCTACTGAAATATTCGAGGATGCTTTTGTAGTTACAACCCTTTTTAGACCAAACCAGTACAGGGAATTGAGAGTAGAGGACGGTCTTAATGTTAAGTTATGGAATTACGGAGCAAAGCATACTGACAACCAAAATACCGTAGCTCATTATGACTCAGTTTTCGCAACCAAGATAAAGGATAGAAGAAGTAGGCTTGAGAATAACTTTGTTCACTTTGTTCAGGACGGAGACTACAGGATAGTTCTAAAATCTGATTTATCAAACGAGTATCACAAAGCAAAAACAATGGACGTAAACGATAAGGAGTTACCATTTTGAAAGAGACAACGAAGCAAATACTAAACTCGTTTCATTTTCCTTCAGACCTTCCAGAGGACTTTGTTCTAAGGGAATTTAGAAGGGCTTATAGCTACAACCATGCAATACTTATAAACGAGTCAAGACCATCATCTGCAAAAGCTTCCTTCGATGATTGGATTAATGGCAAGGGCACTCTCGACAACGGGGAAACGAAGCCGAGATACGAATGCCTGAAGATTAAGTACAAAAAGAAAATAGACTTTGATTCAACTCCGAGTCATAGATTGAAGGTTTCAAAAAAGACAAGGAGAATCAAAAAGCAAAAAAACAAAAACAAAAATCAAAACTCACTAATAGATATACTTTATGGAGACTAACAATAAAAAATACGACAACTCTAATTCTGGAGCACTCTTTAAAAACAAGGGAAAAGAGGAACAGAAAAATGAACGAGATACTTCAAAATGGCCAGAGTATCAAGGAAAGGCAAATGTCAATGGAGTTGACTGCTACGTAAGCGCTTGGGTTAAAAAGCCAAAAAAAGGAGGCGATACATTTATGAGTCTTTCTTTTGAGCCAATCAATGAAAGCCAGCAACAGTCAAAGACAGCCCAAAACAATAATCAGAATCCAAAACAGGACTCCGACGACGAGCTTCCGTTTTAAATAAACTCAAGCTATGGAGACACTTTACGAAGCAAAGCAAGAAATACATAACAGAAAAATACATTCAAAATTCTATCTAAATAAAGACATAGAGCCAGCTCAAATATTCTCCTCAATAAGAAGGTATGAAAATATATTCTGGAATGGATATGACTCATATATGTGGGCTATACCAGTCGAAGTTGTAAGAATGGCTAAAAAAAGAAGAGTATTTTGCTTTATTATAGAAACGCAATACAACTACTATTCTTTCGATATGTCAAAGATAGAAAACAGAGGAGTCAATCCTATATCTAACGATAAGTTTGTCTTCGTAGAATTTAAAAACTGTTTTGTAGTTACCAAGAATACCTATGGTAGTAATTGGGACAAGCTCAAGCAAGATGCTTTAAAATGGCAAAAGCAATACAAGGGTGTCTCTATACACAAAAGGCATAGAAACGAGTACCATAAATTCAGAAATACAAAGGAGGTGGTGGAGGAAAAAAGAAAGATCAAAAGACAAGCAATAGGAACACAAACCTCATTATTCTAAAAACTATGATTGCAGAAGTATTATCAGATAAAAAACAAGAAACAGGATTCTTTGTCAAAAAAGTATCGGATAAAAAAATAAAAATAGTTGCTTCTAAAAAAGAGGCTACATTGTTCGAGAGTGACGAAGAAGTGAAGGAGCTGGCAAGGACTGCTGCTCCAGACCTGAAGTACAGAATGAAAAAGAACAACTAACCAAACATGCCACAAGCTATGAATAAACTAAGCTCAGAGCCTCAGCAATAGGCACACCAAGCAATAAATCCCAAAGGCAATTCATTATACCTTTGGGATTTATTATGTCTTAGAGCTAAATTTTGTTTCTTCTATTTGTTTTCTGATATTATGTCAACAAGTGAATCAATGGCTTCTTGTCGGGTTGAGAAGACACGGTGACAGCTTATTTTAACACCGTCTCCCATGACATAAGTTATAATATCAGTAGTCTTGCGATAGTCGCTTCCAAAATGCTTGCCCCATACCATACCACTCTCAACTCGATTTCTATTGATATAGAAAACAGTATCTCCTATATCAAATTTATTTATACCATCATTCATTTTCCTTCTCCGTTTGTGATCTTCCTACTGCGTACATGAACAACCCAGACAAGGAGCTCAGGGCAGAAACAACTATTGCTCCATACACAACAGCTTTTCCAAGAAATGGGTCGATAGCCATAAATGACTCAAGAGTCTCTGGATTCTCAAGCAAATACATGAATACACTACCAGTAGCGACTCCGCCGCCAAAAAGCTTTTTGCCAGTCTTTGCAATCTGTTCTCCAACGTCAGGAGTTTTACCTTTGAATAATCCAGCTATAACTGGAAGTAATTTTAGAAGTCCCATGATTATTTTTTGTTAAGTATTTTTATTAGGAGTCTATTTGTTTCTTTCTGATCTTTTCTTATATCGTCAACATTTTTGCTGAGGGAGTAAAATAATTCTTTAGACACGTACTCTTCTTTTGTATATGTTTCGGAGCTATCAAGATTCTTTGTTATTATTCCCAAGTCTCTATTATGATCTTCTATAACTGTCTTTATTTCCTCTTTTATTAATGGAATAGCAAGAGATGTATTTAAGGAACTTGTGTAAAAGCTAAAAGAAGCAAAAAGTAGGGAACCGATAACCACTAATGTACTTAGTATTGTTCCGTATGTTATTTTTCCTTCTATTTTAGGTAGTGACATTTTTCTACAATTATATGTATTTATTTGCTTTGGTTGATATATGTTACTAAATACAACACAAAAGCGGTAGTGTATCGTTTGGAATTGTTATTTTTTTGGCAATAGAGCCATAGGCATCACGTAGCGCATCCGAGACAATAAGCATCTCGGGTCTCATCAAGCGCTCAATCCACCTCGGGCTATTGCCGTATTCAGGCGGTAGTATTTCATTTGGCTCAAAGTATTTCATATTAAATGTATGTGTGTTGTTTCTACCTCTGGTTTTGCATAAGGGCTTGCATCTGCGGAATTTTTAAATAATAAACATGGCAAGAGTATTATATTGTCAGTATCTATATTTGATAAAAGATTATCTGCAACAATGTTATCATAAAAAGATGTTTCATTTGCTATGCGATATAATTTTGTATAAAATCCATTTTTATTACATTCAAATGTAAGATCATAAGCTCCACCAGCATAGGATGTACCCGAAAGTAATTCGTGTATTTTTTTACCATCGTTATACGCTGTTTTGTCAGAATTATCAGTCAAGTCCTTTGAGGAGGCATGCTTTGCTATATATAATGGATAAAACACACCTGAGTAGATAACAAGATGCAACATAATACCTTTACTTATAGAAGCATCATTTAGGGTTACTGTTTCAAATTGACTTGTTGTTTTATCAAAGAACATAAACCCCATAGCTCTTGAGTATACTCCTGAACCTGGAAGACTTATTGTTGCTTTAAATCCAGTCGCCTTGGCTCCTACAATATTAGATGTAAATCCACCTAAAGATATTTCATAATAATCATCAGTTCCGTCATTTTGAACTGTTTCATTTAATTTTACAAAAAAAGTTCCAAGATCACCAGGAACTCCACCCACAGTTGAAAATGAAGTAATTGCTGTTGTTGGAAGAGTCCATCCAGTAAACACAGAGGACAAATCAATATAAGATGAGTCTCCTTCACTCAATACAAGTCTTACAGGAGCCGTGGTAGTTCCGTTATTATATTTTAAAACAGAATTTGAATTGTCTGGATTTATGATATTACCATCTACATCATTTGTAAAATTAGGAGACAAAACACCTCTAAACTCACTTTCTGGTCCTCCATTTCCATCATCATGCGTAAGTAGAGATACAGGACTATTCCCATCTCCCCAGTCAGTTATTGTAGAATTTATAAGCAATAGTATAGTTTTCATATTAAACTTGTGTATCGTAATTTATTAATGATTGAGAATTGAACGTCAGATATCCTAATTTAGTGTTAA
>Ga0306907_1000955_pt1 | contig 10670 bp, 8 predicted proteins | sample AntRauTorcE11898_FD_190415 | JGI IMG/M metagenome (GOLD analysis project Ga0306907, IMG submission 190415) | Saline lake microbial communities from Rauer Islands, Antarctica - Metagenome Torckler E11 #898 (v2) (version 2) | ecosystem: Environmental > Aquatic > Non-marine Saline and Alkaline >... | reverse complement strand
CCGATACGCTTTTTATAGCTCACCGGCACTTCGGTAAACGTCAGTCCTTGTTTAGCCGCCTTCACCTGCATTTCTACCGTCCAGCCAAAGGTTTGATCCTGCATATTTAACGCCAGCAGTTTGTCATACTTGATGGCACGAAACGGACCCAAATCGGTGAACTGTACATCGTAAAATAATTTCATCAGACGGGTGGCCAGCCAGTTGCCAAAAATCTGTTGGGGCTGCATGGCGCCCTTTTCGCGAGTTCCCAGCGCGCGTGAGCCGATGACCATATCTATATTATTTTGGATGATGGGCTGTACCAATCGATCCATTTCGTCGGGACTGTCGGAATAGTCGGCATCCAGGAACACCACAATTTCAGGCGGTTCATCCATCTGTTTCAAATAATCAATCCCCTTGAGACACGCATTGCCATAGCCGCGCTTGGGCTCATCAACCACGGTGGCCCCGGCCTGCTCGGCCCGCAACACGGTTTCATCTTTGGAGGCATTATTTACTACAATCACCTCCCGAACCCCCTCATCCGGGATTTCACCCACTACTTCGCCAATGGATTTGGCCTCATTAAAAGCCGGAATGATCACACAGATATCGGCCTGAAAAAAAGACAACCCTTCCTTCCGCCGCTTATTAATATTTTTTATATCCTTCGTATGCATAAAAAATTGGTTGAATAATTTAACCACTCAGTCTCACAGAGGATCGCAGAGATATAAAGCAGCGTTCTTTCACAAACGACCTCTGCGTGAACTCCGTATTCTCTGCGGTCAAAAAAAGCGTTTTTAACTATTTGAGCATATAGATTATTCAAATCCGAGCTTTTTACGCAGGCCCTCATCGGCATTCGAATTTTGCCGCCAGTATGGTTCTTTAATGCTATGGGTACGCACGGAGGTGGCCGTCAGCGTTTCGCCGCTGTCTGTTTTCTGTTTTTGAATCCATCCGGCTACACGGTAAGGTGCTTCACGCTCATAAATAATCGTTAGATTTCGATTGCGGTTATTATATTCAATTTTATAGGCTACCAGATTTTCGCCGGGCATGCCTTCGCCGGTCCATTCCTTTTTGGTGGCCGTTGCCTTTTCTACCGACCATCCGCTGTGCGCACGACGAACACCAAAACTGGCGGGAATAATATCAAATTCTCCTTCAGGTAGCAGCTTGGGTGAAAGCCGCAGCTGGGTCCAAATTTCATCCTCCAGCCAAACAGCGCCTACGGTATCCTCATAATCAGCTTCATCTTCAAAATACGAATGCCCCGTTACCTGATACTGGCCTCCGCGCAGGTTGAGCTGCGACCATGTGGTTCCACACCACTCCTGCGAAGAGCTCGATACTTTAAGTGAGCGCGGCTTTTGGTTGATATTTATCGGGGTGAAGGTGGAAGTCATCACCTTGTACTCATAGATACCCGTCACAAACTCTTTCAAAAAGTTAAGTTTCAGCACCGTTTCCGTATCGCGGCCGTTGGCGGGCGATTCCAGCTTTACCTGCTCGTCGGTGAGGAAATCTTCGGTTACAAAAATCATCATGGCGTCGCCGTCGCGCACCTCCCCATAGCGGATTTGTTCCAGATCATAATGGCTCAGCTCGGCTTCGCCGGCATACCAGTAGTCACGAAAATCGGGGGTTTGCACATCTACTTTCGGCTGTTCGGGCACGGAATGATCTTGGCTAGCCTGCTGGGCGTTGCAGCCGGCAAATATTGCGGCAATAAATGATAATAATACAATTTTTAATGGCTTCATTTTCTTAAGGCTTTCAGTAATTTAAAATTTAGTTTGGACGTAGCATGCTGCGTCCTGATGCTGGTACTAAGCCGCAATTTGATTATTCATTTCAATGCCGTCATCGGTGATGGTAAACGCCTTCGGTTCATTGAAGCGCCCTTCTTCGGGGCCGTTTTCCAGTTTCAGTACGCCCCGCGGACAAACCGAGGAGCAAACACCACATCCAACGCACGATGATCGCACGATATTCTGCCCGCGCTGGGCATACCAGCGAACGTCAATGCCCATCTCGCAATAGGTAGAACAGTTTCCGCAGGAAATGCATTGCCCGCCGTTGGTGGTAATGCGAAAGCGCGATTTAAAACGCTGCACCAGCCCAAGGTAGGCTGCCAGCGGACACCCAAAACGGCACCACATGCGGTTGCCCATGAAAGGGTAAAACCCTACGCCAATCACCCCGGCAAAAACCGAACCGACGCCAAAACCGTACCAGCTGCGCATATTATATGAACTGAAACCCAGCACGTTGCCGCTGCCTGTCCAATAGGTGTAAAGCACGGCGGCGGTCATCACCACAACAAAAACTAATACGGCGTGTACCATCCATCGTTCTATTTTCCAGGCGTTGAGTGATTTATCCGAAAGCTGTCGATGCGGATCGCCCATGGTCTCAGCCAGCCCGCCACAGCCGCACACCCACGAGCAATACCAGCGTTTGCCATAGAAATAGGTGATAACCGGCACGCCTACCACCGTCAAAAAGATGCCGGAGGCCAGCATAAAAATACCCAGAGAACCGGCACTCAAAAACGTATCAATCTGACCGCCGTAAAAGATGTCGTAATTGAGGGGCCAAAGATTTTTAAAATCGTAGAATGGCTTGTTAAATGCCACCAGCAGTTCCGGAATGATAAAGGCAAAGGCCGTTTGGAAAAACATCACCGAGCTGGTGCGCACCATGTGATATTTGCTGTGGCGATACTTGATGAACATGCGCACGCCCATCACCACAATAGCCAGCGTATATAAAAATCCGTAGAGAAACCACTGGCTGGCCTCCGACCCTTTAATGGCTTGACTAATGGGATCGACCATATTAATCCAGTTGGTTAAATATTCCGGCCACCAGTATAAAACAATGTAAAATGCGATGAGTAACGAACCCATAATGATACCAATCGCTTTGCCCTTGGTGGCGGGGTTGTGATATACATGATCATTTTGAATGCCCGGCAGCGTGAGCCACAGTTTGGGCGTAAAATAGACCAGCGCCCCAAAACAGCCCAACCCAATGCTCAGCCAAAAAAGCAGCCAGTTATTGTTACTTACAAAACCGGTGCCGGCTGCTTTGGTGATCTTTAGCCGATACTGCCCCTGCTGGTAGCTATACATCTTATTTTCCTTACTCAGGTTTTGGTCAGCTTTGGCAATCGCTTTATCCAGATCACGTATAAAAGAGAATTGCGAACCGTAAGATTTGCCCAGCATAGACTGCGCTTGCTGTTGAATAGCTGCAAGCTGAATCATTTTTTTACTCTTCTCTGCCTGGGCTTGCCCGCCCCCCGAGGCACCCTGTGCACTGGTTTGGTTTTGGACTTCACCCACAACGCCCTTTTGTAATACCTGATCGGTGAGTTTGAAGTCGTTCAATGTCAGTGATCCCAGGAACACGATCAGCCCCATGAAAAACAGCCCGAGGCCAATATATTTAATCACCGATGCCGTTGTATGCTCGGGATCGGTGTCGGTTATTTCGCTGATGGTGCGGTCTAAATCCTGGTCTTTCATAGGGCCCGATATTTAAATTTAGAAATGATTGCTTTCTCACTGGCGTATTCAAACAAAAACTTAATACGGTCTGACCCACCCCTGCCCTTGTGGAATCCCGGCAAGCCGGGGCCACTTTGTGGCATTCCACGGGGCCTGCACCCCTCCCGAGGAGGGGACTTTTCGTTTCCCCTCTTGCTCCGAAGGAATGCCTGCGGCAAGAGGGGATTAAGGGGTGTGTTATTTAAAAATTTATTAGTCATAAACCTATGCCGTTTCCTTATTTCTAAATTGAAAGATATCAAAAAGTCCGCGCTTGCGATCCAAGGCTAAGGTTTTTCGATCGGAATTCACATCATTATAATAATCGATGATTGCATCTTCATGCTTCTCGGAAAATTCGGCATCGAACATTACCTCACCCAAATGCTGAAGCATGTATTCCAGCGTTTGGCCTTCATCAATCCATTGCTCACAGACCGGGTGGCGCAGCCGAATTCCAAAAGCGTTAATGCCGGTGATGGCGCGCCCATCCTCTTTATAGTTGATGCGTAAGCCATGCTTTCCGTCATCATGCTCCCACCAAAACGTCTCAATATCATCGGGCAGCTGCGGTGGCACACGGCCGTAGGTTTGCCATTCCAGATTGAAAAACTTGGCTGAGTTAAACCAGATGCCCCGATTATATTTGGTGCGCTGGCCACACAGCACGCGTGCCAGCGCTTCTCCCTGCATGCGCCCGGTGTACCAGAGCTGCTCAATGGGCGGATCATTTTCGGCAGTATCGGTAAACTCCACGCAATCGCCGGCAGCATAAATATCTTCGTGATTCGTCTCAAAGTAGTGGTTCACCAAAATGCCTTTATCCGTGGCAATGTCGCTGTCTTCAACCAGCGTGATATTGGGATGTACGCCCGGGGTCAGCGCTACCCATTGGCAGGGAATTTCATCACCGCTTTGGGTTACCAACGCTCGGGCACGTCCGTTCTCATCACCCAGAATTTCCTCCAGCTCGGTTTCCAAGTGCAAATCAATGTGGTTATGGCGGCGAATTATGCGATTCACCATTTGGGCTTCATCTTTAGGCAGCGCATTATTCCAGTAGTTGGTTTCGCGCACCAGAAAGCTAACCGGAATATCACGGGTGTGCAGCATTTCGGCTACTTCCACGCCAATCAACCCACCGCCCACAATAGCCGCGCGGTCAATATTTTTGGTGTTCTCTTCCATCTGCTGTAAATCGGGATAACTGTACAACCCCTGCACGCCATCTAAATTCTGACCCGGCCAGCCAAATTTATTGGGGTTGGAGCCCGTGGCAATCACCAGTTTGTCATATTCAATGGGCGAACCGTCACGAAGTTCTAATTGGTTTCCGTGAATATTGATGTCCGTTACATGGTCATACACCAGGTTGATATCGTTTTTATCCCAGAACCAATCCTCATACGGCTTGGTGTGCTCATACTTCATGTGACCCATATAAATGTACATCAGCGCCGTGCGCGAATAATGATATTTTGTTTCACTGGAAATTACTGTAATATCCCAGTCTTTTACTTTGCGCACGTACCGAGCTGCCGTGATGCCGGTAACGCCATTTCCAATAATTGCTAAATGCATAACATGGTTAGTTGTTTTTGGGTAGATGGATCAAAACAAGAGAATATTACTTTTTTCGCAATATTTAAATAGACGTCATGGTTAAGTGCATTCAATAACATAGTTGTAGGATTGTAGAAATTTATCACGAAACAATAAAATATCGCAATGCTGATAACATAGTGAAACGAATTAAGCCTAACTCACTTTTAATCAATCTAACAAAAATGTAAACTTAGGGCGAACAAAATTTAAATCTTAAAACCTTCACTATGAAAATGAATTCACTATCAGTCACTTTTTTGCTTGGTACCATTTTATTAATCGCATCTTGCAGCGAAACCAATAATGAGACCGCCCAAAAGGCCCCCGACAGACAAACCCATGATTTTGTCAACCCTATCGAAAAAGCACACAAGATGAGTAAATGGAACAAGAAAGGGGTGATGAAGACGAACATCGATCTGAAACTCGGCGGCACCAGCCTCGATGCCGAACTGTTTGTAGAAACCGACGGACCGGGCATTCTGCTTGAACTTAGTGAGGATACCGTAGCCATTTTTACCGGTGATGAAATGTACGCCATGCCCAGCGATTCGGCGGTGAGCCCTTTCACCCTTAAAACATGGGCCTATTTTCTGGAAGCCCCGTACAAGCTCAATGATCCCGGTACGATGATGAAGAAACATGATACAGCCCAAATGAAAGGCAAAACCTATGATCGGGCCAAACTAACGTTTCAATCCGGCACCGGCGACACTCCGGATGATTGGTACGTATTATACCGCGACCGAGACAGCAATCAACTTAAAGCCATGTCGTACATTGTAACGGCCGGAAGATCGGTGGAGGAAGCGAACAAGAATCCGCATGCTATCTCCTATGAAAGTTTTCAATCGATTGAGGGCGTACCTGTAGCTACTACCTGGAAGTTCTGGGGCTGGAGTGAAGAAAAAGGCTTTTCGGAAGAACCGATAGGGGAAGCTACCCTAAGCAATATCGAATTTCTTGAAGCCGGTACGCTGTTTGAAGCTGCAGAAGGAGCAAATAAAATGAAGCGATAGATTCTGATTATTCGATTCAATAGAATTGGTATGTAAGAATAATCGCGCTGTTTCTTGGGCTTTAAAATCCCGGCCTCAGAGAATTTTGCTGAAACGAGTGAGTGCAGCAGAGACGTTAAGAAATCATTTCTGTCTGAGTTCCATGGTTTTGGAACGAGTTAAATGATTTTAGTTTCTGTACAAAGAACGCAGCAAAATTCTCTCAGCCGGTGAGTTTTTTGGTTCGTTTTTTCCTCATTGAAAAAATGAACAAAAGAATGTTCTCATTCACTTACATCCTTAATCTGATCCGAAGCTTTATACGTCATTTCGGTGAGTACCTCGGTATAACGATCACCTAAAATACCGGTATATTTATCTGATAATTGATCCCATGCCCGCCGTAGTTTCGGCTGCAAATCTTCACCCTTTTCAGTGAGCTGGATATGTGTTGAGCGACCGCTTGAGCTACGCTCAACAAACCCACGGTATTCCATCTTTTCAACCAGCCGGGTGATGGTGGAGGGCGTTAGCTGTAATTCTTTGCTAAGCTGTGTGGGCTGGATGCCCGGTTGATCATCCACAAGCATCAGTAATAATGCATACGAAGATGTCAGTCCTAATTCTCGAAAGGCCTCATCCGCCATCTGGCTGAGCTGTCGGTTAAGCGCATTCGATGAATAATAGAGTGATTGAGAGAAGTCCATAGGAAAAATATTTATTTGTATGTGCAATTAAATATAAGCGTTTTTATTATTTAAGCAAAGCTGCTGCACGAATTTTCACATAACGTGCATGGAAAACCTCCAAGAAATTCTCTGTAATGCTTTTATCTCGTGCCGTACCTCCGGCACGGAACCAGATAAAAATGAGCTGTGATAAAAAACGACCCGAGCATCAATCTTTCGTTCTTCCGCGGAGCATTGAGGCGAAATTTAGCACTTAGTTTATAGGCGCCCAGCAGCTAACATCTCGTTCCACACCAGAGGCATGGAACGAGATTGAAACGAAAGAGGGAATGGAAGGCGAAGTGGAGTGAATATCCATGGGTTAGATGCTCAAATAATAAATTCTTCTTTGTCATTAAATCGTCGTATCTTTGCAGCCGAAGCAATCGCTGCTTCCGTGTTTTTTGGCTGCCCCGAGCTGCCGTTGTGCCAAGCTTTCCACTATCCATATCTGTCCCAATAAAGCGGGATGTCGTTGATATGTCCGCCGCACCCCTGCCCTCCAAGGTCTATTCAAAGAGCGCATATCAACAATTTATATTTTTACTTATATGACTACTTTTAGCGATCTTGGACTTTCTACGTCCACTACCGAAGCTGTACAACAACTCGGCTTTGAAAAACCCATGCCTATTCAACAGCAAGCCATTCCGCTGCTTATCGAGAATAATACCGATATTGTAGCCCTGGCTCAAACCGGTACCGGCAAAACGGCCGCTTTTGGGCTGCCGCTAATTGAACGCATTGAGCATTCCGTCAACCTGCCACAAGCACTGGTACTTGCACCCACGCGTGAGCTCTGCATTCAAATAACCAAAGACATTAAGGACTACAGCCGCAACCAGCAGCAAATAAACACGCTGGCCATTTATGGCGGAAGCAGCATCAACAAGCAAATTAAAGCGCTGAATAGAGGCGTACAGATTATTGCCGCCACACCCGGACGCCTGCTCGATCTGCTAAACCGTGGCAAAATTGATACCTCGGCCATTTCAACCGTGGTGCTTGATGAAGCCGACGAACTTCTCAACATGGGCTTTCAAAAAGACCTCAATTCTATTTTTGATACGCTGCCCAAACACTATAACACATGGTTGTTTTCGGCCACGATGCCCAACTCTGTTGCAAATATCGCTAAACGGTACATGAATAATCCCAAGAAGATTACTGTTGGCACTAAGAACGCCGGAGCCGAAAATGTTACCCATCAATACGTAACGGTAAGCCCGCACGACCGCTACGACGCCCTAAAACGGCTGATTGATGTTTACCCCGACATGTACGCCATCATTTTTTGCCGCACGCGCCGCAATACCCGAAAAACCGCCAAAAGACTTAACAGAGACGGCTATTCTGCCGATGCCATTCATGGCGACCTATCCCAGAACCAGCGCGATCGCGTGATGGGAAAATTCAGAAATAAGTCTATTCGCCTGATGGTAGCTACCGACGTGGCTTCCCGCGGCATTGATGTGAACGATATCACCCACATCATCAATTACAAACTGCCCGATGATCTGGAGAGGTACACCCACCGCAGCGGACGCACAGGCCGTGCCGGCAAAAGTGGTATCTCCATTGCCATTGCAGGACATAACGAGAAGAAAAAGATTCGCAAAATTGAAAAAACCGTTAAAAAGAAGTTTGAAAAAATTGATGTGCCTACTGCTAAAGATGTAAAAATCACCAAGGTTGATGCGTGGGCCGATCGCGTAAAAAAAGTTGACACTTCAGAAATAGAGGGACTGTTTCCTTCTATTATGGATTCATTTGATGATATGAGTCAGGATGAGCTGATGAAAAAGCTGACGGCCTTTGCGTGGGGTAAAACATCCAGCATCCCAAAAGCACAGCCTAAAGCAAAATCAAACGGTCAGACGAAAAATGTGAAGAATGGTTCTGAGCCAGGCTTTGAACGCTTTTTCATCAATCTGGGCAAGAAGGATGATCTTAATCCCGGTAACTTAATTGCTTTAATTAATGAATCATGCCAAACCGGCGATATCAACATTGGTAAGATTGATATCCTGGGATCGTTCTCCTTCTTTGAAGCCGACCAAAAACGAACAGATACTATTGTGGATGGCTTCCGGGACAATGCCCGGTTTCACGGCCGCAGCGTTGATGTAGAAATTGCCAAACCAAAGGGTTAAAAAGCGTTGCACAAAGAACCACGAAGAAGTCACAGAGCACCACAAAGTAAACCTCTGTGTAGCTTTGTGTCTCCTTTGTGCAACTCTGTGGAATAATTATCACATATCCCAAATCTTATTGGCATACTGGCGCACGGCTCGGTCAGATGAGAAGTGCCCCATATTCGCAATATTGATAATGGCCCGGCGGTTCCACTCGTTACGGTTCCGGTAAACCTTTTCAACCTGCTGCTGGGCGTCGATGTATGATTGATAATCCGCCATCACCATATAGTAATCACCTTGGTTAAGCAATGCGTTGATGATCGGCTGAAAAACATCAGGCTCATCAGGCGTAAAAAATCCCTGGCTGAGCTGCGCTATTATTTTCTGCAGCCCCTCGTTGCAATCCAGATAATCGTGCGAATTGTAGCCGGCGGTGCGTTTCTGTTCAATCTCATCGGCCGTCAGCCCAAAAATGAACATGTTTTCATCGCCCACGCGCTCACGAATTTCAATATTCGCGCCATCCAGCGTACCGATGGTCAGCGCACCGTTGAGCGCAAACTTCATGTTGCCGGTGCCCGAGGCTTCCATCCCCGCCGTGGATATTTGCTCGGAAAGATTGGCCGCCGGTATCATTTTCTCGGCCAGCGAAACGCTGTAATCCGGCAGAAAAATGCACTTAAGGGTATTATTGACCTCCGGATCGTTATTAATTTTTTCTCCAACTGCATTAATTAGTTTGATATATAATTTTGCCATCGTATAGCCGGGCGCCGCCTTGCCGGCAAACATGATCGTACGGGGCACAAAATCCTCATCTGGGTTTTCTTTTACCTTATTGTACAGCGTGATGGCATGAAAGGCCGCCAACAGCTGACGCTTATATTCGTGCATGCGCTTCACCTGAATATCAAAAATAGAATCAGGGTTAACCTCAATCTTAACTTCATTCTTGATGTAGTCCACCAACTCACGTTTTTTCTGTCGCTTGATTTCTCCAAATTGCTCCTGAAAAGGGGTATCATCGGCAAATTGCTCGATCTTTTGTAGCTGATCTAAATCCTGGATCCATTCATCCCCAATTTTTGAACTAATCAAATTGGCCAGTGGGTTATTGCACTGCCGCAGCCAACGTCGCGGGGTGATGCCATTCGTCACATTGGTGAATTTTTCCGGGAACTCTTGGTGAAAATCGCCAAAAATCGTCTCTTTCATCAAGTTGCTGTGCATTTTGGAAACGCCGTTTACGTTGTGTGATCCAATCACTCCAAGGTTGCCCATGCGTACCGAAGGATGCATCTCTTCAGGAATGATGCGCATGCGAGCTTTGCGCTTCCGGTCTTCATCCGAGTGGACTTCAATCGTATTCAAAAACCGGCGGTCAATTTCGCGGATAATCTGCACATGCCGCGGCAGCAGATTGCCCATCAATTTGAGCGGCCATTCTTCAAGTGCCTCCGGCATGAGGGTGTGGTTAGTGTAATTCACCGTTTGGGTGACGATGTTCCAGCTTGGTTCCCAGCCGAGTCCTTCGCGGTCCATCAGCAGGCGCATAAGTTCGGGGATGGCCAGGTGCGGATGCGTATCGTTACAGTGAATGGCCATCTGCTGCGGAATTTTGCGGAAGTCCTCAAACTGCTTTTTAAAGCGCCGAAA
>Ga0306907_1000951_pt1 | contig 10688 bp, 25 predicted proteins | sample AntRauTorcE11898_FD_190415 | JGI IMG/M metagenome (GOLD analysis project Ga0306907, IMG submission 190415) | Saline lake microbial communities from Rauer Islands, Antarctica - Metagenome Torckler E11 #898 (v2) (version 2) | ecosystem: Environmental > Aquatic > Non-marine Saline and Alkaline >... | reverse complement strand
AGCAGTTCTGGTGGGACACAAACGCGGACTTGCACCGACAGATCATGGAAAGGCTTTATCCTGAGCATCACAAAGAGATTCAGAAGACCCTGGCCGAACGTGAGGGGATGGAAAGTGCGGGAAAGCTGGTGGAATCACTGGTCATCCTGGACGAGTGGAAGAAAAGAAAAGATGATTAGGTAAACAACGAGTCGATGGCGAGCCCGTAACAGATTCAGAAACTATTGCAGACGTTCAAATCGCCACAGGGTGGGTGCCCGCTCTATTAAAATGTTCAATAAATTTGGAGGCTGCCCTCAAGAAGAAAGAAATAAATCTGTGAACACCGCCCCTTTCGAGGGGCTTTAAAATCAAAAGGAGAAGAATCATGGCCACACACATCGCCAGAGCCGCCAGAGACTACTTGATGTTGACCGTACCGAAGATGTCAGACGACTTTCACAAGGAAAATGCCAAATGAAGCTGGATACAGCAACAAAGGTAAAAGCAATTCGGGAGGCCGGATTTGTCAGCCGGTGCCACGCGAAAACTCTTTTCAGAGAGTACTCAGTGGGACACCACAGTTTTAATATGATGGCGCTGCTCTCAATTTTGCACCCCGAGCCCTCGGCGGAGCTGTATCGAGCAATCCTCTGGCATGACGTCGCGGAGCGTTGGACGGGTGACATTCCAACTCCTCTCAAGCGGCAGTTTCCGGAAATAAAAGAAAAATTGATGGTCTTCGAATCGAAGCTGATCGGCCAACTCACTAAACCCTTCGAGCTCAAGCATGAAGAAAAGCTCTGGCTGAAAGCCGTCGACATGCTGGACCTGTGGTTGTGGGCGAGAGAAGAAGTGGCTCTGGGAAACAAGTCTATGGAGCACATGGAAGACGAGTGTTTAAACATCTGCAAAAGAATGTCGGAGCAGGGGCTGCTGCCCGCGAACGCTCTGTTCTTCTTCTTGGAAGAGCAAAAGACGTCTCATTCATTTCTGAGCGACGTCCCGTCCAAGGTGTTTGACTTATGATGTTTCACATCCCTCCAAAGGCAGCGCCAAAAGTACTCAGGGTATCTGACAACTCGACAGAAAATTCCACACGAGCTGTGATCGTCTTCAAAAATGGACACTCGCTGAGCATCATTAGAGACTCGGATTCCATGGGAGGTACGCAAGGCTTATTTGAAATTGCGCCCATTGACCCTAACGGTAGCGTAACCGGAGACCTGTTTGACAAAGCGGACCGATGCTTCGGCGTTTTAGGCTGGTGTGATTTAAACAAAATAAACCATTACATTCTCAAAATAGCTGACATCCCGGAGGGCATCAGTGTCGTTTAAAAGAATTCCCTTTAAAATAAGCGGGGACCCCAATGACGAACTGAATCAGTGCAGAATAAGACTCAACCTGAGCCTAAGACATCTCAGAGCGGCCAACAAGCTCAAATTAAAAAATCGAGGAAAGCGCCTGGCGGCCTACAAAAAAGATCTGATCGATTTAAGGCACTTCGTCAACGGCACCAAACGTCCGGAAAGACTGGAAATACACTATTGCGTGACGATCGACGGAATCCCCGCCGGAGTTCACATAGGCAGCTACACCTCACCCAAAGACTGGGTGCAGCATACATTCAAAGGAGCAGGACCGGGAGACTGCGATCCCCCGGAAGATGAGGAAGTGGAATGGGAGATAGTCGATTCCAAAGGTTACCCCGCCAACTGGTTGTTCAAGAAGGCGGAAAAGAAAGGGCATTTTGACGAGTTTGTCATGAAGCTCATCCGAGACAGAAGCGCACCAACGGCTTTCTAGCAAAAATGTCCCCGTCATCGGCGGGGCGTCTCGGACTTAAACGTAGGAGATGCCACCACTAAAAAGCAATTAAGGAGAAAGGTATGTCAAATAGTCAAGGGAGGGCTGAGTTTGAAGATGCAATCAGAGGTGCTTTTAAGTTCCCTGAAGAAGCGTTTTTAAGTCGTAAGCCAGGAGGGTACTACAACGGACACTTGAACGCGTATTACCAGGTGTGGAATATATGCAAATCAAGGCAAGACGCCAGAGTAGAGAACCTAAAAAACAATCTCTGGGACATCATCGCCAATTCTCTGGCGCGAAGGAAGGGGAACGCCCCTCCGGTTGCGTTGGCCAAACAAATCTGCATAGACATTCGTGCTTACTTAGACGATCTCAGCTAGGAGAAGATCAAGTGGACTATTACGAAGCCTTTGAAATGATCAAGATCAAACTCAGGCATTCGTGTCGCCAAGACGTTATCGAAGGAGCCAACGTCTGTGGTGACACTTACGACAGGTGGTCGAACGGTTTGGTCATCAAGCCTTCGCTCGCAACGTTTGTGAAGTTTTGCATCTACTATGAACTTGAAGTGGGTGTTGCCGATCTAAAGGAACTTTTAACATAAACCTAGGGGGAGCCTCGCTCCCCGTAACTGAGTCGATACATTATGAACATCCTGTACACAAACGAGGATCCGCAAAAAGCTGCGGACGAGCTCTGTGACATTCACTTGACGAGCTTGCTGCTGCAGTACGCGCTGCTGTTGAGTTGCTGCCACAGAAAAACGGACGGCTTCGGCCCGATGTGGCTGAAGCATAACGGGAATGACAGAAAATGGTGGCTTCACGACACGGACTCTCTGGACGAGAAAGGTCGTAAAGTCGCTCTCACAGGTTACGTATTACTGGCAGGAATGAACATGGATCATCCCGCACTACACTGGCTGTGTCAAGGCAAAGGCAACTACGTCTGGCTCTTCCGATGTTGGGAGAGAATGTTAGAGAACTATGAAAAAGATAAAGGCACGCCGCATGAATATTTCAAGCTCTATGAGGTGTTGTTCGATTTTCCGGAGAAGCTGCCGGAGGGTGCCACAGCGCATCCTAAGATTGTCTATCCGGAGTTTCGACACATCACACCCACAACAGAGGCGTATCACGCTCACATCAACCACAAGCTCACCTTGCCAGAATTCCGTGGAGCGAGGTTCAAAAAAGTGACACCCGACTGGCTGCGGAAGTTGCCGCCCAAATCCTACACTCAAAAGAAACGAGAGGAAGATACGAAGATAGATGAAGGACCGCCTAGACCGGCTATTTCTAAAAAGGAGATGGTGGCACCGTATGGAGGGAGCAAGAAAGTTCCTAAGTTCAACGCACCCCCTAAGAAGCAAATAAACGCAACAGAATCGAGGAGTGAAGCCGGGCAAGAATTGGCAGAAAGGTACCGAGAGAACAAACCGTCGAAAGGCGCTGCCCCAAATATCATCCACAGTCTGGACGCCGCCGATCAGGCGTTGACACAGCTGTTCTTTGAAAACAATGGCCTCAATAGGTTGTTAGAAGGAGGTGAAAAAGTCTCTAAATTTGACGCAAAGAGTGCTCCGCCTGAATCGACGTCCACTCAAGAGAGCAAAAATGAAAAAAGATCGCCTCCTAAATTCAAGGTACCACCAAAGAAGTGAGATGAACGATGCGAAACAGCTCACAGTTTCAAGAAGACACACTCCCTGTGGAATCCACTGAAGACTTGGTCGCCCTCTGCGAAAGCAGAACCGATCTGTATTTCATGGGGAACCCCGAAGAAGAAATTTACTATCGCTGTCGTATTGAAGTCTATGACGCAGACCTCACGTATGTCATAGTCCTCCTGGAGACCTGGGGACGAAGGTTGCCGGGTACTGCAATAACCCTGTCGCATATCGACCTGCGCCCCAGTGATCGGCCACCACCTTTCAGAGCCGCTAAAAAAAGAGAACCTAAAATGAACTACGCAAATATCGCAGCTTTGGCAAATAAAGACAATATTACAACAGTCGCCTGTTGTTATACAGACGAAATCGAGACAATGGAGTCCAGCAAGAAATACGTCTTCAAGGCAAATCGAGAACTGGCCAGCAGGCTGCGCAAGGGCGTTCAGGTGGTCGTCGCAAACAGCAGTAACAAACTCACCAAAGTGTGCATGGTCGACGAGGTGCACGAGGACGCCGAACTGGACGTTCATTCCGGGATTGACTACTGCTGGGTAGTCGATGTGGTGAATCTCGAAGGGTTCTATCGCGACGTCGAAACCGAAAAGAGACTTGTGGAAGGGCTTAAGAAGGCTCATCGTAAGAACGTCGCCGATCAGGCGTTGGCACAGCTGGGCTTTGAAAACATTAACATCAATAAGTTGTTGGAGGGGGACAGGTGAGTGAGGAACCTCGAGGATGGGAAAAAGAGTTTGACCTGTTGGTCGACGAACTGGTCACGCTGACGGTCGGGCGCTTTCCTGACAGCGCGGCGGAGATCGTTCGACAAGAAGCCGAAGTCAGAAAAGCAGGAGTGAAAAAGAAAGTGAGACGAGCTCTCCGTCGTGCGGGAATTAAGCGTCGCAACAAGCACATTAAACTCGCGGGAGAAAAACAAATGTCCGAATTGAAGGAGTGTGAGAATGCCTGAAGAAAATCGTTTGTATACGGTGGTGACCAACACAGGATACTGGGGTAAGGGGCACACTCCAGTGGAAGCCGCCAAGAATGCAAGCATTCGGAACAGGTACGTGGAAGGACACATCTATTACGCCGATCCATTGACCGTAGAGGGTGAAATCGAAGTCACAGGAACGGGAGGCGTTCAATGGTTTATGACCGACAGCGCCTTGAACGCCTGCAACGCATACGAACTTTTGGGGGACGTCTTCCGAAAGAGATTAATCATTTTCAAAGGTAAAATGAAAGTAACCACCGGTAAACTTGACATCAAAGGAGAGGTACTGCCCGATGGATGGCATGTCTGAAGTGAGGAAGCAGCATGGCCATTTGTGAAGAGTGCGGAAGCGCCGTGAGCCTTCTCTCTTTCGATGAGCTGTGCGCTGATTGTGAACACAAAGAAAAGCTACTGGCGAGAAAGCATCTGAGAAGCGGTTTGAAAAAGTTTGTGTACATGAGGGATGTCTTCGAATCGCTGCCGGAGGCGAGGCAAATGATTGTAAGAAATTGCAATGAGTGCGCCTACGCCAGACTATCAAAAGACGAGCTGGATTTGTTCTGCCTGCGGGGACACCACCCCAGGTTTTTTCAACCTAAGAGCGGCGACTTTACTTCCGGAGAATGGGGCTGGCGTCGGAAGTGTGATGATTTTGTATATTCAAGAGCTGTGGAGGATAGGATGATAAACGCACTCATAGAGGAGGTCGAAAAATGAAGTGTTGCGAGAATTGCCGGAGGGCACGCATGACGGTGCAGTCTGGGTGGTTGGCCGTCGCGATGGCGCAGTTCGAAAAGTGCCGCAGCGGCGTCCGTGGGAGCGAGATCAAGGCGTTCTCATCAGGAGCAGGTGTTGGAAACTCCTCAACGCGGGAGTGACCTCACAAGGAAGTTGGACGGAAGTGTGCGGGAAGCCATGCGGCGCATGGGTTTCGATCCCGTTAAATTAACCCATAAGATAGACCGGGACGACGTCTCGGGGAATCGGGCGTATCATGCGGTGAGCAATAATGTTCACCCCATCTCACAATAATCGTAAGGATTTATAATGACTGAACTTAAGCAAGTATACCAAGCAGCTGACGGAACTACCTTTAACACCAAGAAGGAAGCCGAAGACTATCAGCGCGGTCCACAGATTCGCGCAGCGTTGATGACGGCTACTCAAGGTAACGAAGAACTGTCAGATTGGTTGCTGGATCAGAAAGCTGTGCTTTCGGACGTGTTCGGAATCGGCACAGTACGTCGTGTCAAGAAGACCGAGCGCAACAAGCTTAAGAAAGCCCTTGAAGCCGTTTCGGAAGCACACCCGAACGAGCCCAAGTTTGCCTTCCTGGTGGAGAACGCCGAAGCCATCGCCGAAACGTTCAAATGGCCTGGCCAGAAGCGCCTGGACAGTGACGAGAAGCAAGCTGCCGTTCAGGAGAAGCTTGTAGAGCTTCTGGGTGACGACAACAAAGAAGCCGCCGAATGGGTTGCTGGTAACGTTGAAGCCATTGAAAAAGCTTATGAAGCTGGCAAGCCTAAGCGCGAGCCGACCGCAGCTGCTATGGAAGGTCTGGCCAAGTATCGAGCGAAGAAAGAAGCCGAAAAAGCTGCCGCAGCAGCTGAGGCGTAAGCAAAAGGTGACCACTGCCGCGTAAAGCGGGTGTAATGCCTGTTTTACGCTGAAAAGAGTAGGGAAGGTCTGTGAAGCCTTGGGTGGTAATGACCCGTACCGCCCTTAATTTGCACTGCCCCCGACGGACTACCGTTGGGGGCTTTTAACACAAGAGGAGATGATTTTGGCCAATATGGTGGATCTTGATGGCAAGGAATACCTCATAGTAGAGGTGAGGGGTCGCCTGCGACATTCAAAGCTACTGAGCGAAGTGATCGACAGAGGGGATTTGCTGTTAGCGGATATTGGAACTGGAAATTTGTTCATCAAGAAAAGATCGGATTTCACAAAAAACAATCTATTTATCCACAGGCACCGTGGCGATAAGTTCTTAAGAATTCCAATAGATAGGGCTGAGGCTTATGCCGCCCTCGTCAGTGAAATAGAGCAAGGTTTTATGACTTCATACTTGGTGCGTTGCTCCCCTAAAGGTGTGACAATACGCGTGTTCGCCGCCGAGATCTTAAAAAATACGACTAAAGTGAAACAACAAATAAGAGGGATGATACATGGAGTGGAATTCTAAAGGCTATTTTTTCGCCATTTTTAACAGGGCATCCAAGGCAAGCACCCTGGACATAATGGTCAGAAAACAAGCAAGGGATCTCAACATCCAGTATGATGGTGGAAGGCACTACGCTGATTACGCACTAGAATTCGAATTAGTCAACCCAGAAGCATTTGCAATGTTTTACGCGGCAAATGAACGACTCAACAAAATTAGGGAAAAGACCAGTGCTCTATTATGTCCAAGCGATCTGTTTGAATGAATTACATCCTCTGGGAACTATTGAGCTCGGAAGCTCAGATCCTAATAGAAGAATCGCAATGGACCTGTTTGAGTCAGAGTATCTGCTGGACAAGGACGTCCTGGTAAACGTTTCGGCGAAACGAAAAGTAATCTTCGTCACGACAATGAAAGATGAACCTATTCTAATGTTAAGGAGAGAAGATGTACAAGTACAGTGATAAAGACGGAATTGCCGCAGTGGTCAATTCAAACGGCGAAGTTCAAAAGACCTACGGAGAAGCCGATGGAAACACCCGGCTGATCGGAGAAGCCTACGCCAGAAGTCTCAACGCAAAAGCACCGAAAGCACAAACCGCCAGACCTTCTGCCCAACCTACGGCGGAACCCGATCGCACCGACTGAAGAACCGCCCCCGACCTTATGGTTGGGGTTTTTAACGGAGTCTTTATGTACGCTTTGGCAATAATCGTTGGATGGGATGGAGAGTATCCTCGACCCGCTCCGATTTACTTCTTCTTCAGAAGCTATCGACGACCTCATCAAGTTAAGAGCTTCATGAGCTCAAAAGGATATAGCGGCTGTCACTTCACTTTTGGAAAGGTAAAATTAGAAGATGATTGAATATACTTCAATATCCGCCCACTATTCGGGTGAAGAGCGAGAGTACACCTTTCTGTGCCCCATTGAGTTGGCGCACAGTTTGCATAGAAACGACATCGTTGTGGTCAAGGCCGCCAACGGGTTGGGAGTGGTGCGTGTGCTGGAAGTGCATGGGCAAAGCCAAGCCACCGGCCCCTATAACTACCGTTGGGCCTTTCAGAAAGTCGACATGGACCACATAAGTACGTTGGAGGCTGCGCAAGAAGAGAAAAAGATTGAGCCTTACATTTCAGATGCGGACGACATCCCTTTTGAAAGCGAAGTGGAAAAGGTGAAAGCGGCCATGGCCGAGAGGAAGCTTCCCGAGAAAAAGGAGGAAGCCAAAGCGCCGGGAAACCCTACCAAGGAGGTTCCGAAAAGTCCTCCCAAATCAGCTCCACCGAAAATAAAAATACCGCACGTACCGAAGCTCTGATAGCGGCAATGGAAGTAAACATTGAGCAGTTGAAGAGCACGGTAGAACTGCTGAAAAGAAACTTATAGCCCTCTTCGGAGGGCTTTTTATGAGGCACGCATGCTTAAAATAACCGAATACATCAGACCTGACGGTAAAACGCAAAAGCACTCACTAGATCTTTCAAAGTCCGCGCCTGAACTTGAGACGTTCTTTCTCGACAACGGTGTGGAAGTGAGTTTCGAAAGAGGTGACTCGAAGACGGTGTTTGTATACGCAGAACTCGCCGGACCGCAAGAGCCGTTGACGCTTATCCAGCTATCTTCAGGGAGCGTACCGATACTCTCCGCTTTGGAGAAGCTCAAAGAGTTGTTCGAAAATTATCTTAAGAATTGCGGTGATCGGCACCGCGATGTGTTGGAAAATAGGACGCCAACACTGTAATCCACTGTAAACTAAAAAGGACCTTCCTGTAAGGAGCAAACTGTGCCGAGAACTGAATATGAGTTCCGCTATACTATTGAAGGATGGTATACCGAGGCAGCACTCGCTGAAGGCTTTACAGAAGAAGCAAGCAGTGGAAACAAAAAGTTAACTATGAGGGCAAGCATGGCAGGCCCTGGAAGAGTTAACATGTACCTACTAAGAGTGACAAAAGATGAGAAGGAAATCTACTTCAAATTGTATAGAAACCTTAGAAAATCACGTGAAACCTTCGCTAAAGTTTGCGCAAAACACAGACTTCAGCACAAAAGATTCAATCCGCAGTGAACCGAGTGAGACGCCGTACGTTCTCAAATCGGGTTCACTGTTTTGACGGGGAGTTTTGTTTTTATGATCACGATTAAAGAAGAACAAATTAGGACATTGGTCGCCAACGTATACAATTTGTCCACCCCGGTTGGGCTGGGTTTCTTACAGTATGAGTCGGGAAGTCTGACTGATGAAGAGATTGATGAATTAATCGACATGGGAAGCAGCTGTGTCGTTGCAATGGATTACGTTAAAGGGCGTCAGTGCAAATTCGGAATTTTCCAGAACAGCGTCGACGGGAGTTTGGAAGTGAAAGACTACTGGCCTGATCACTCGCCCTGGGAGTACGCCGTGTTGCTTGACTCCGCAGACGTGCCCATCCCAAAGCATCTGCAAACCACACTCAGCACGGAGAAAGTGTGATGCTTGCGGAAGAGAACAGGCGGAAAGCGATTCACCGATTGCAAGATGCGTACGCTCAGGCGCAAGCCGAAAAAGCTTCAAACACGCTGATGCGGCACATTGAAATTACCCATGACTTATTGACGCGCGAATTGCTGACCAAAGTGGAGCCGAAACAAAATGAGAAATAAATACAGAGTGGATGTGACAGACACGCTGGTGGTGCCCTGCGGAATGAGCACCATCAGATATCTCGGCATGGATATTGACCGAGCACGGAAAGTGTTTGATGATACGCAGGGCAATGTCTTGCTTTCAATGTGGAACGAGGACACTCGAGACTTTGTTGTGTTCGGCGTCAAGGAAACGGAATCGTGAAAGCTTTTGCACTATATTGGCAAGACGCTCAAGAGCAAGAACATTGTCAGCTTTTAATGGCGGAGTCTGGAGAAGAGGCAGATCTCGCTGCCGAGAAATTTACAGAATACGAAGGCAACGGAATTTACCGTGTGCAGGAGCTTTGAAATGGCTGAAAAATCAACGCACTTAGGCAACCGCGCGTACGCCACCGTGGGCAAAGATGGCACACTGCTGATCACGGCGAATGATCACCGACCCCAATTGGCAACCGATCTGGTGTTTATCTCTGAGGCAGGCTTGGAAGTTCTTATCGATTTCATCGACGAACACTACGGTCCGCAACAATGAAAGCCTACTACAAGAATGAACCGCAAATTCATCCGGCGATTGACGCCATTCTCATGTCGCACTTGTCCTGCAAGTTAACGCAAATCCGCTGTGACTACGAGCCTCTTAGAGGAATGAAAGGCTTTGATGAAGTCGAAATATACTTGATGCCTCACAGTTTTAAAGAGACGTTTTCTTTTAACAGCATCGAAGGACCGGACGGCATGCTAGGTTGCCTGGTTCTAGGCGTTATGAACGAGAAACCCTTTGCGTATATGCAAGACGCTTCTCCTCTGGCATTATTTTACAAGGACAACGCATGAAGATTAATAAAAGCGGTCGCGCACTCACTGAAGCATCAATCAGAAACGCTCTTGACGCCCATGAAGGGCAAGCGACTTGGGCGCAGATCAGAGACTACGTAGAATTGCACTACCATGTCAATAATTTTCTTACGGGTCCGCGCAGGCAACTTCAAAAATTGATAAATGCAGGAGTAATCGAACGAGTGGGCGGTCCTCACGTTGAGAGCTATCGCTACAAATAAACCATTAGCCCAGTACTTTAAATAGGAGAGAGTAACGATGATCACACTGGCTACACTGCACCTGGCATCCGCGCAAGAAGTTTTCACGCAGGTTAAAAACCATCTGCTTTCACAGAACCGCAAGAGCCTGCTGAGCAAAGACATTTGCGGGTATCGCGGCCAGTATGGCACGGCCTGCGCTGCGGGGTGCTTGATGAGTGACGAGGAGGCCGCCGCAATCCCTGAAGAGCAGAGTTGGGGGAGTCTGGTGGTTCAAGGTCTCGTGACAACGAGCAAACATAAGCATTTGATCGGCGCACTTCAAGATGTCCACGACATACAACCCGTCGCGGAGTGGCCTGATAGCCTCCGAGAACTGGCGGACGAAGAGGGACTGGT
>Ga0306907_1000950_pt1 | contig 10693 bp, 7 predicted proteins | sample AntRauTorcE11898_FD_190415 | JGI IMG/M metagenome (GOLD analysis project Ga0306907, IMG submission 190415) | Saline lake microbial communities from Rauer Islands, Antarctica - Metagenome Torckler E11 #898 (v2) (version 2) | ecosystem: Environmental > Aquatic > Non-marine Saline and Alkaline >... | reverse complement strand
GGGCGAGGATCAGAACGACCGCGCCGGCCTGCTCGTGGAACTGGCCAATCAGGAGGTCCACCCCGGGTCGGTCCCGATTAACATGCTGGTGCAGGTCCCGGGCACGCCGCTGTACGGCGTCGAGCGCCTCGATCCGCTCGAGTTCGTGCGCACCATCGCCATCGCCCGCATCATGATGCCGCAGTCGTACGTGCGCCTGTCCGCCGGGCGCAACGAGATGTCGGACGAGACCCAGGCGATGTGTTTCTTCGCCGGCGCCAACTCGATCTTCTACGGCGAGCAGTTGCTGACCACGGAGAACCCGGAAACCGAGCACGACCAGCAGCTGTTCGCGCGGCTGGGCATCGAGGCCGAGACGGTGGAGCGTGAGCGGGCGGATGGGCCTTCCTGCCCCGGCAAGGCAACGGCGGCCCCTGCTACCGACACGGCGTGAGTATCGCCCACGGCGTAGGCCGGCTTTTGCCACAGGCAACAGCCGGCGTGGCCAGGCATCGGACCCCGGATCGCCGGCTGGCTCCTGCCGCGTCGCCTTCGGCTCCTCGCAGCAGTGCCTTCGGTCGCAAGCCGGCCTACGGGATTTCTTTGGCCGCAGCGGGATGGTCCCGCGATGCGTGACCTCAAGCCCGCGCTTGAGCAGCGGCGCCACGACCGGCTGTATCGCGCCCGCCGGGTGGCGGAATCGGCCCAGGGGCCGGAGATGGTGCTCGACGGCGAGCGTGTCATCACGTTCTGCAGCAACGATTACCTCGGCCTCGCCAGCGATGCGCGGATCGCGGACGCGCTGGCGGACGGCGCCCGGCGCTGGGGCGCGGGCAGCGGCGCCGCGCATCTGGTCAACGGCCATGCGCGGGCGCACCACGAACTCGAGGAGGCGCTGGCGGCGTTCACCGGCCGTGAACGCGCGCTGCTGTTCTCGACCGGCTACATGGCCAATCTGGGCGTCGGTTCGGCACTGCTGGCGCGTGGCGACTGCGCATTCGAGGATCGCCTCAACCATGCCTCCCTGATCGACGCCGGCTACCGGCCGCACGTCGGATTCCAGCGCTACCGCCACAACGATGCCGCCGATCTCGACCGGCGACTCGGGCGCGTGGAGACCGAAGAGAAACTCGTCCTCACCGACGGCGTCTTCAGCATGGATGGCGACGTCGCGCCACTGCCCGATCTCGCGTCCGTCTGCGGGCGTCACGCCGCCCGCCTGGCCGTCGACGACGCACACGGGATCGGCGTACTCGGCGAGGGCGGCCGTGGCAGCGTGGCCGCGGCCGGACTCTCGGCCACGGAGGTGCCCGTGCTGGTCGGCACGCTCGGCAAGGCCTTCGGCACGGCGGGGGCCTTCGTTGCCGGCGACGAGGACCTGATTGAAACCCTGATCCAGTCCGCGCGGACGTATATCTACACGACCGCGATCCCGCCAGCGGTGGCGGCGGCGACCCTCGCGAGCCTGCGCATCGTCGCGGCGGCGGACGACCGGCGGGCGCACCTGAGCGGCCTGATCGATCGCTTCCGGGCCGGAATCGCCGACCTTGACGCCGAGCCGGTCGATTCGCGCACGCCGATCCAGCCGCTCATCGTCGGCTCGGCCGAGCGCGCACTGGCCGTGTCCGATGCGCTCCTCGCCGAGGGCCTGCTGGTGACGGCGATCCGTCCGCCTACCGTCCCGCCGAACACCGCCAGGCTGCGCGTCACGCTGTCGGCGGCCCATGACGAAACGCATGTCGACCGGCTGCTGGAAGCGCTTCGACGGCATCTCGCAATGCCCGTGTCATAAAACATCCATTTCCCGCGCGCTATACTGGGGGCCTATGCGACAGGAGTTCCCCGATGGGTGAGGTGCCCGCACGAATTGAACAGCAGCCGATCACGGAGCGCGACCCCCAGGATCCCGCGCTCTACATCAACCGTGAACTGAGCCTGCTGGAGTTCAACCATCGGGTACTGGAACAGGCCAAGGACACGACCAACCCGCTGCTCGAACGCCTGCGGTTCCTGTGCATCTCCAGCACCAACCTCGACGAGTTTTTCGAGATCCGGGTCGCGGGCCTGATGCAGAAGGCCGAGGTCGGCGCGATCCAGGTCGGCTCCGATCAGATGCAGCCGACGGAAGTGCTCGAGGCGATCGGCGAGCGTGCCCACGAGCTGGTCGATGAGCAGTACCGCGTGCTCAATGACATCCTGATCCCGCAGCTCGCCGAAGAGGGCATCCGGTTCGTGCGCCGCAGCGAGTGGACCGATGATCAGGAGCGCTGGCTGCGCAATTACTTCGAGAACGAGTTGCTGCCGGTCATCAGCCCGATGGGCCTCGACCCAGCGCACCCGTTCCCGCGCATCCTCAACAAGTCGCTGAATTTCATCGTGTCCCTGCGCGGCAAAGACGCCTTCGGGCGCAGCGGCGGGACCGCGATCGTGCAGGCCCCGCGCGCCCTGCCCCGCGTCATCCAGTTACCCCCGGGCGAGGAGGGTAACGGCTGCCATGACTTCGTCTTTCTGACCTCGGTCATCCACACCTTCGTCGAACAGCTCTTCCCCGGCATGCGCGTGCGCGGCTGCTATCAGTTCCGGGTGACGCGCAACTCGGATCTGTTCGTCGACGAGGAAGAGGTGGACGATCTGCTGCTCGCGCTGGAGGGCGAACTCGCCTCGCGGCGCTACGGCGACGGTGTGCGCCTGGAGATCGCCGACAACTGCCCCGATGACATGGCGGATTTCCTGCTGCGCAAGTTCGAGCTCAGCCGGGATTCGCTGTATCAGGTCAACGGACCGGTCAATCTCAACCGGCTGCTGGCGGTCTACGATCTGGTGGACCGCAGCGATCTGAAATACCCACCGTTCCAGCAGGCGGTGCCGACCGCCATGCACCCGAATGCCAGCATCTTCGACACGATCGCGCGTCGCGATGTCCTGCTGCATCACCCGTTCGACTCATTCACGCCGGTGATCGACTTCCTGCGCCAGGCGGCGGCCGACCCGAAGGTACTCGCGGTCAAACAGACCCTGTATCGCACGGGCCCGGATTCACCCGTGGTCGATCAACTCGTGGCGGCCGCGAAGGCCGGCAAAGAGGTCACGGTCGTCGTCGAACTGCGGGCGCGCTTCGACGAGCAGGAGAACATCACGCTCGCCAACCGCCTGCAGGAGGCCGGTGCGCACGTCGTCTACGGGATCGTCGGCTACAAGACGCACGCCAAGATGATCCTGATCGTCCGCCGCGAGAAACGCGGCCTGCGCAACTACATCCATCTCGGCACCGGCAACTACCACACCAAGACCGCACGCGCGTACACCGATTACGGACTGCTCTCGGCCAGCCGCGCGCTCGGCCAGGACGTGCACAACATGTTCCTGCAGCTCACGAGCCTCGGGCGGGTACCGGAGATGAACCGGCTGCTGCATGCGCCGTTCACGCTGCAGTCGGGACTGCTCGATCGCATCGCGGCCGAGCGGGACCGCGCGCGCGCGGGCGAGCCGGCGCGGATCATCGCCAAGCTGAACTCGCTGGTGGAACCGAAGATCATCGCGGCACTGTACGAGGCCGCCGCCGCCGGCGTGTCGATCGATCTGATCGTGCGGGGGATGTGCTGCCTGCGCCCCGGCGTCGAGGGCATATCGGAGAACATCCGGGTGCGCTCGATCGTCGGCCGATTCCTCGAACACACCCGCGTGTATTACTTCGAGAACGCCGGGCAACCGCAGATCTGGCTTTCCAGCGCCGACTGGATGGAACGCAACTTTTTCCGCCGGGTCGAGACCTGTTTCCCGATCGAGAACCGCCGCATCCGGGAACGCCTGGTACGGGAACTCGAATCCTACCTCGCCGACAACACCCAGGCCTGGCTGCTGGGACCGGACGGACGTTACGAGCGCGCCGTCCCGTCCGGCGACGAAGAGCCGTACAGCGTCCAGCAGGCCCTCCTCGCCGAAGCCGCCGAGAGCCTGCAGACCCCTTGACCTGATCACATTCGAACCAGGCCGAAGCTACAGAAAAATCGATCTCTCGCAGGGCCGCGGAGCTCACGGAGAAAAGCAAAGAAAGGCAAGGCAAGGCAAGGCAAGGCAAGGCAAGGCAAGGCAAGGCAAGGCAAGGCAGATATTGTATGTCGTAATTCCAGTCCGACACGCCGAAGCCTTTGTCCTGTCGGATTGTAAGGTCGGCCTACACCCGATCAAGGCCATTATTCCTCGCTTTTCTCCGCGAACTCCGCGGCTCTGCGAGAGGCCGCTTTTTTCTTTTCGTTCCCTGACAGACCAGGCGTCCTGGCGAGATACCGGTTTCTACCCCTTCAGTCCCCGTTCTCCCAATCGAGCGTAAACCCGCCGGCCTTCAACCGACCGGCCTCTTCATCGAGATCGGCCCGGGTGAGTGGATGCTCATCGAGCCAGCCAGGTGGGAAACGCAGATGGACCTTCGTACCGTCGACCTCGATACCGATCGGCGGCAACGGCGTCGCCCGACGCCCACGGTGGAGCACCGCGGCGATGCGCAGCAGCACCGCCAGCCGTGCCAGGCGGTTGCCGTCGGCTTCGCCGAAAGCGGCGAACTGGCCGGCCGGGAACTTGCGGCGCCACGCACGGACCAGGGTGGCGAGCTGCAACTGCTCGGCGTGAGCGAAACCGGCGAGATCGGTGTTCGCGGCGATGTAGGCGGCATGTTTGTGACAGGAGGAATGGGCGATATCGAGGCCGATCTCATGCAGGCGGGCCGCCCACTGCAGTGACCAGCCGGCTTCATCGTCGAGCGCCCACGGTTCGCGGGCCTGATCGAACAACTGGTCCGCCACGGCAACGACGCGCTCGGCCTGAGCCGGATCCGCGTGGAATCGGGCGGCCAGGCGCTCCACGCTGGCCGCCCGCGGATCGACGTGTTCCAGGCGGCCGGGCAGATCCATCAGGATGCCTTCACGCATCGCGCCGTCGGCGACGCGCATTTCATCGATACCGAGCGAATCGATGGCAGCGCTGAGGATGGCGACCCCACCCGGGAAAACCGGGTGACGTTCGGCCTTGACGCCGTGCAGGTCGAGTTTGTCGATCGACCCGGCTTTGATCATCGATTTGCGCAGCCTGTCCAGGCCCTCACGGGTAATCGTGCCATCCGTCCAGCCGGACTCCTTGAGGGTCGTCGCAACGGCCTTGATGGTGCCTGACGCCCCCAGCGCGGCCTCCCAGGCGAGATCCCGAAAACGGCTTTCGATCGGCTCGATCTCGATCCGGGCCGCGAGTTCCGCTCGCTGGAACGCCTTGCGCGTCAGGCGCCCGCCCGGGAAATACGTCTGACTGTGACCGACGCACCCGATGTGCAGGCTGGCCTTGTGCAGCGGTTCCATGCCCTCGCCGACGATGAATTCGGTTGAGCCGCCGCCGATATCGAGGACCAGTCGGCGACCGTCCTGGGCGAGGCTGTAGGTGACGCCCAGATAAATCAGGCGCGCCTCTTCCATGCCCGAGACGATCTCGATGCGGTGATTCAGCGCGTCCTCGGCCGCCCGGATGAAGTCGCCACTGTCGCGCGCGTTGCGCAGCGTGTTGGTCCCGACCACCCGCACGTTGCGCGCGGGGAGTTCGCGCAGGCGTTCCCCGATCTTCGCCAGACAATCGAGCGCCCGTTCGCGCGCGTCCGGCGACAGATGGTTGTCCGCATCCAGCCCCGCCGCCAGCCGCACCATCTCGCGAAATCGATCGACCACGACGAGCGACCCGTTCGGCTCCCGCTGCGCGATCACCAGATGGAAACTGTTCGAGCCGAGATCCAGGGCCGCGAAGGTATCGGCATGCTCGACGGAATTCAAAGCGCCTCCCGGCGGTGACTCTGAGGTCCGCAGTATACCGTTATGGCCCACCACGCTGTGGCTACGCGTCGACAGGCGACGGAGCGACGGCCGGCCGCTGAGGTCAGGATCCCTTGAGGCCGAAACGCTCGATGATTTCGTCGTAGCGTCCGTTCTGGCGAATGGCCTCGAGGCCCTTGTTGAAGTCGGCTGCCACGGTCTCGGCATCGTCAAGCGCGCGCGAGACCATGAGGTACAGGCCACTGGACTGCAGCGGTGGATCGAGGAAGACCACGTCATCCGGATCGAAGCCTTCATCCTCGGCGATCTGACTGAAGCGGTCGAAGTTCATCGCGATCATGTCGATACGGCCGGCGTACAGCTTGCGCACGTTGAGTACGTTGTTGTCGGCCGCTTCCTTGTCGAGATAGTCGGCACTGTCGAACTCGTCGGTGGTCGCCCAGCCGCGACCATAGCCGATGGTGTACTCGGACAGATCCCGAAGTGAGTCATACGAGGTGATCCCGAGACCCTTGCGCGCGACCAGGCCAACACTGGTCGTGTAAATACGATCACTGGCAATGTAGGTTTCAGCACGCTCATCGGTGTAATACGCACCCATGAGCGCATGCCGATCACCCTGGCGCACCTCGAGCATGGCTCGCGCCCAGGGCATGAACTCGAGTTCCGCCTCGTGGCCGGCCGCGTTGAATGCCGCCCTTGATATCTCGCTGATGAATCCCTCATCCTCGAGTTCCGGCGCATAGAAAGGCGCCCACGGTACGGTGGCCATAATGACGCGCCGGGCCTCCGCCGCGGGAGCGGCCAGACCCAGTGCCAACGCGACAACCAGCGGCATCCAGACGGCCTGGAACCTCCTTCTCACAACTCCCATGGTCTCCCCCTTCAAGGATCCGGGTTCTGTACAGTCCGCTGCCGACGACCGATGCTGTACTGTTCGGATTCCCCGGCATTGCCAGACACGTCAGGGGAAAACGTCGGTTCGAGGGTAAGCGGATTGGTGTGTTGCCGATTTAATCAGTTCCCCTTTATACATGAAAAGCACCGGCAACACGGTACACCTTCCGCGACATATAGCTCTCACACAACAGTTCGGTTTTGATCAGATCAGCCCGCGTTCCGCGAACGATACGGGTTCACCGTCACCGATGATCAAGTGGTCGAGAATCCGGATGTCGACCAGACCCAGCGCATCGCGCAGACGCTCGGTGAGACGCCGATCGGCACCGCTGGGTTCGGCCACGCCCGACGGATGGTTGTGCGTCAGGATCACGGCCGCGGCGTTGTGGCCGAGCGCCGCCTTCACCACTTCGCGCGGATATACGCTGGCGCCATCGATCGTGCCGCGGAACAGTTCTTCGAAGGCGATGACCCGGTGGCGGTTGTCGAGGAACAGGCAGGCGAACACCTCGTAGGGCCGGTCACGCAGGCGCGCGGCGAGATAACGCCGCGTGGCCAGGGTCGAGGTCAAGGCCTCGCCGCGCAGCAATTCCTCGTCGAGATGGCGTCGGCCCATCTCCAGCGTCGCCTGCAGCTGAGCGTACTTGGCGTCGCCCAGTCCCGGTCGTTCGCAGAAACTCGCGCGGTCCGCGGCCAACAGAGGGCGCAGACCACCGAAGGCCTCGAGCAGTTCACGCGCCAGATCGATCGCCGTGCGCCCGGCGCTGCCGGTACGCAGAAAGATCGCGAGGAGTTCGGCATCGGAGAGTGCGGCGGGACCGCGCTCGAGCATCTTCTCCCGCGGCCGCTCGGCCGCGGGCCAGTCCGTGATCGCCATGGTGACATCCTGTCGTTGTTGGATCGCGAGGGCAGTATAGCCGGCGTCACGTTCGAGGCACACAGTCGATTCTCAGAGGCGGGCGGTGCAATCAGGTTCTCGCCAGGGTGTCAGGATCACAAAGGAGCGCATAGAAAAAGGCGATCTCTCGCAGAGCCGCGGAGGGCGCGGAGGAAAAGAAAATGGCTTTGATGTAGAGCGATTAGCGGCATCGTCTGCGCCGGAAGCCGTCGACCGCTGATTCTTCGCCTTTCTCTGCGCCCTCCGCGGCTCTGCGAGAAATCTGCTTTTCTTTAACCTCCCCGGCGCCGTGGCGAGAATCCGGACCACCTTTACAAACGGCGGGACAAGTCGCGCTGCGAAAAGCCTGTCAGGGTTTGCTCAAGCCCCTTCGAGAAGCCGATGACGTTGAACTTCTCGCCCATCTCGCCGGGCAGGGTGAGGCGTTTGATGGCCTGCGACGCCAGCATGCGTTCGCGGTCGTCCTCTGCGGCAAGCGCGCTTTCGGCGACGGACTCGAGTCCGGTGGCGAACAGGAACTGGGCCTGGGGCGTGAAACCCTCGAGCTCGAAACCGGCGGCCGTGGCGGCCTCGGTCACGGCCGTGAAGTCGATGAACGCGGTGATGTCGTCCAGCCCCGGCCAGTCGTAGGGATCGTCATGCGCCCGGTGCGCGCGCGTGCACACGAGCGTGCCCATGTGCCGTTCGGGCAGATAGTACTCGCTGCGGACGTAGCCGTAGTCGATGAGCAGTACGGCGCCCCGTCGCAGGCGCCCCGCCAGCCCGTCGAACCAGCCGTCGTATGCGGTCTGGATCTCGGAGGCATAGCCCTGCGGCAACGCGCGACCCAGATCGGCCTCCAGCCGCGCGATCGCTTGCGCAAGTTCATCAGGCGCCGGGCGCCAGCTGTCGGCGAACCCCGCCCTATCCACGACGGCACAGCGCTGTTCCGGACCGCGTTCGCCGATCCGGAAACCTTCCACCGGCAGCGCATCGAGCAGTTCGTTGGCAACCACCACGCCGTCGAAGGCGTCGGGCCACGCCTGCAGCCATTCGACCCGATCCGCCAGACCGGGCACCCGTTCCTGAATGGTCTTGTGCTGGGCCTGCTGAAGTGCGGGACTGGGTTCCAGTATCAGGTAACGTCCGGGCAGCGCTTCGAGGCGTTCCAGTTCGGCGAGGATTTCAGCAGCGAGCGCGCCGTCACCGGCACCGGGCTCGAAAACATCGCCGGCACCGAGTTCTTCCAGGACTTCGGCGCACTGGCGCGCGAGACAGCGCGCGAACAGTGGCGACACGGCCGGCGCGGTAATGAAATCGCCCGCGTCGGTGAGCCGTTCGCCGCCGGCCGCGGCGTAATACCCGAGGCCGGGCGCATAGAGCGCGAGCTCCATGTAGCGCCGGAACGGGATCATCCCGCCGTTCGCCTCGATCTCCTTGCGGATCATTTCCGCTAGGCGTGCGCTGTGCTGCTGCGCCGCGGGCGACGGCGTCGGCATCCCTTCGCCGGCATCATGCGAAGTCATCATCGTTTTTCCATGGTGTGACTGTGCCCCTGGTGGGCCATGCAGTATGGTCGTGCCTCAAAACCACCGTGTGGCGACTCGGCAGGAACGGAGGATTAGGGGATGGCGCAGAATAACGGGGCCGCGCTCGCGGGCCAAACGGCACTGGTAACGGGCGGCGCGCGACGCATCGGCGCGCGACTGGTTCGCGCACTCCACGCGGCCGGCGCCGATGTCGTGATCCACTGCCGACGATCCCGGGAGGCGGCCGATGAACTCGCGGCGTCCCTCGACGCCGAGCGCCCCGGCTCCACGGCGGTCGTGACCGGTGACCTCCTGGATCCCGACACCTGCGGGCAGGTGGTCGAGGCCGCGCGGGCCCTGCGCGGGCGCCTCGACATCGTCGTAAACAACGCCTCGACCTTCTATCCGACCCCGGTGGGCACGATCAGCGCCGCCGCGTTCGACGACCTGATCGGCAGCAACCTGCGCGCGCCCACGTTCGTCGCCCAGGCGGCCACACCGGCACTGCGGGAGACGGGCGGCTGCATCGTCAACATAGCCGATGTCCACGGTCAGCGGCCACTCGCCGACCATCCGGTCTACTGCGCGGCGAAGGCGGGGCTGATCATGCTAACGAGGTCACTGGCTCGGGATCTGGCGCCCAACATCCGGGTGAACGCGATCGCGCCGGGATCGATCCTGTGGCCCGAAGGACCCCGCGGTGACGACCCGGGCACCCGCGCCGCCGTGCTCGCGGCAACCCCGCTCGCCCGCCAGGGCGACCCCGACGATATCGCCGCGGCCCTGCGCTACCTTGTCGGGGACGCGCCCTTCGTCACCGGCCAGATCCTTGCCGTGGACGGTGGCCGCTCACTTTGAAGTCTTAAGGCATCCTCTCGCAGAGTCGCGGAGGCCGCAGAGAAAGACGACGAATGGTGACTTTGATCGGGTGTGGGTCGGACTTCCAGCCCGACGGGCGAAGCCTTCGACGTGTCGGACTGACCTATCCGCCGGGAGCGGATAGGCGCGCCAGCCCGGAGGGCGTGGCGCATGGAAGCGCCACGCAAAGTCCGACCTACCTGAACCCTGTTTTTCTCCGCGACCTCCGCGGCTCTGCGAGAGGACGCCTTTTTCTTTTTCGGCCCTATCGAACCTCGCCCCGGGGACAATCCACAAGACCTGCGTCAAAGACGATGCGGCAGGTCGCGCCGACTCAGCGCAATCCGGACGGCACGATGCCCTCTGGATCCACCGGGCGCAGATCCGTGGAGCCGATCCCGTCGAAACGGGCCCAATGAGCGGTCAGCGGATCGCCGTGAACGGGATGTTCCAGATCGCCGGCGAGTTCGGCCAACGGGGCGAGAACGAACGCGACGCGATCGATCTCCGGGCGCGGCAGCACCAGTTTGCCCTCGCGCACGATCCGCGAGCCGAACAGGAGCAGATCGAGATCGAGCGTCCGCGGCGAGAATTTCGGCTTGGTGCGATCCCGCCCGAACGCGTCCTCGATGGCGTGCAGCGCGGCGTAGACTTGGAGAACGGGCTCATCGCTGTCGAATGCGACGACACAGTTGTAGAAATCCTCGCCCTCGAAACCGACCGCCGGGCACTCGTAGATCGTG
>Ga0306907_1000908_pt1 | contig 11048 bp, 7 predicted proteins | sample AntRauTorcE11898_FD_190415 | JGI IMG/M metagenome (GOLD analysis project Ga0306907, IMG submission 190415) | Saline lake microbial communities from Rauer Islands, Antarctica - Metagenome Torckler E11 #898 (v2) (version 2) | ecosystem: Environmental > Aquatic > Non-marine Saline and Alkaline >... | reverse complement strand
CTTCACGCGGGGATTTTAGACTACTGTTGCCGCGACAGCTTCGTCTTCTTCCCGCAGATCTCGCTGCAGTTGTAGTGTTGACTCTACTTACTGCTGCGACCGTTTTTGTTCCATGGGTCAATGAAACTCCGCTTCGAATCGTCTTTGGCCTCCCATTTGTCCTCTTCTTGCCGGGGTATGCCTTCATTGCAGCCCTCTTCCCGGAAGCAGGCGAGTCTCCGGTCGACGAGGAAGATGCAATCGGCCACTCAGCAGATGGTATCGTCGACGTCGAAGCAGAAACCAACGAGAGCGAGGACAACAGTGATCGATCTGGAATCGATGGCATCGAACGCGTGGCACTTGCCTTCGGGACGAGTATTGCGATTGTTCCCTTGTTGGGACTAGTACTGAACTTCACCCCTTGGGGGATTCGGCTGACACCGATCATGGTGACTGTCGCCGGTTTTACCCTTGGTGCCACGGCTGTGGCTGCCCGTCGACGGTGGGCACTACCGGTCGACGAACGATTTTCGGTTCCGTATCGTGAATGGATCGACAGTGGGCGGAGTGAACTGTTAGAACCCGAGACACGGATGGATGGGGCGTTGAACGTCTTGTTGGTCGCAAGCGTCCTGCTGGCGGTCGGGAGTGTCGCCTATGCAGTTGCAGTGCCGCCACAGGGCGAACAGTTCTCGGAGTTTTATCTCCTGACCGAAGACGAGGATGGAGAACTCGTCGCCGATGGCTATCCCACCGAGTTCGTGCGTGGTGAGTCTGTGCCAGTCGTAATCGGAATCGGGAATCAAGAACACGAGTCGACCGACTATTCAGTGGTTGTTGAGCTGCAGGAAGTAGAATCAATCAACGCGAGCAATGAGACTGCAGATGGTGGGCCGATCAACAATAGTACTGAGATACGGGTTGTCGACCGCGAACCGTTGGGTCAGTTGTCAGCAAGTCTCGAGCATAACGAGACGTGGCAGCAGCGTCATGAACTGCGTCCAACGATGACTGGCGAAAATCTGCGAGTGCAGTATCTATTGTACAGAGGTGACCCACCTGCCGAGCCAACACAGGAGAACGCCTATCGCTCACTGCACCTCTGGGTCGACGTTTTCGAAGATGATGCTGCACGTGAGGCTGCCCAAACGAATTGATTTTTTCGCTCATCACTATCGTCCGTATTAGTGATCGTAATTCTTGGCGGTGCTATGAGTCAAACCAGCTCACATATTCATCACAATCCGAACACTCAGCACGCGTCCACCATCCCTCCCCTTTTTTATGGGAGTCTGGTGGAATCCGATTAATAGTGAACTACCCTACCCTACTCGCTCACAGCTGACGCCGTTCGCTCCTTGAGGGCAGGGCTTCCTGCTTCCACGACGCGCTTTGCATCCACAACCGAGGACACAGGAAGCGCAGTCTCCACAGGCGTTGATTCGGAGTATCCCACTCCTACATCTTCAAGGCCGCGAGAAAGAATGTTCCACGCCGCGTTCGCATCTCTGTCTGCCTCAAACCCACACGCCGGACACGAGTGTTCGCGGACCCACAACGGTTTCTCCGTCGAGACGCCGCAGGCCGCACACTCTTTGGTCGTCCCTCTCGGGTTGACCGCCACGAAGTACGCCCCCTCCCGCTTGCACTTGTATTCGAGCATCCGCAGGAACGTCCCCCACGCCGCAGACGCCGTGTTGCGGCTGTTCAACGATGATTCCATCATCCCCTTGATGTTCAGGTCTTCGACCGCTACAAGGTCGTACTCCCGAGCGTAGTAGGCAGAAAGCTTGTGCAGGAAGTCGTGGCGCTTTCGTCGGAGGTCGGCGTGACACTCCGCAACGCGCCGCCGTTGTGTCTCATAATTGTTCGACCCGTGTTGCTTCCGCGAGAGTTTCCGTTGCTCGCGTTCCAAGCGTTCACGGTCGTCGGACTGGTCGAGCGACCCAACCGCCGTGCCTTCGGTATCGTGGGCATACTTGAGAATCCCCACGTCGATACCGACGCACTTCTCGAGATTCTCAGGTGGCTCAGGAGGTTTGCGGTCCATTTGGACGCCAAAGGTGGCGAACCATTCGCCCGTCGGTTCCTTCTTAACCGTGACCTGCTTGAGCGTGGCGTCGTCGGGGATGGGTCGGTGAAGCCGAATCGGTATATCCGCGAGCTTCGAGAGAGACAGCACAGTCTGACCGCCCTTCTTGTCGAGCTTGAAGCCAGACTGACTGTACGTAAAACTGCGGAACTCCCGTGGCGGCTTCCACTTGAGTTGACCGACGCCGTAGCCCTTGTCCTTGAGTGCAGAGAGGCTTTTGAGGTTGTCGAACAGGCGTTCCACAACGGTTTGGAGAACCTTCGAGTACACGTCCGAGAGGCCGTCCCACCACTTCTTGAGGTCGGGAAGTTCCGACCGCAGGGTGGTCATAGACGGTAGTTCGTCGTGTTCGTCTTGGTACTCGTTGAGGCGGTAGAGCGTGTGGTTATACAGTTGCCTACAAATGTCTCGGTGGTGGTCCAACTCCTCGCAGTGGGCGTCGGACGGCTTGAGACGGTACTTGTAGGCGTAGTACATTCGCTACTCTCGTTCCTCGATTAGTTCATCAAGCTGCTCACGGACGAACGAGGAGAGGTTGAGGTGTTGGTCCTCAATCCACTCGTCTTGGTCCTCGCGTATGGTGATTGTTTTCCGTTTCACCGTAATGCACACTATGCACGTAAAACGTATAATGCTTGTGGTGAAGCGTGGGCCTGTGGGACTGCTAGTGAGCAGTGTATGAAGACTGTGCGGCGTTAACGAGACTCCGTCTCGTTCGCACACCAGAATCGAAGATTCTGGGGACGCTGTATCCCCTCCCTGCTCACTCCCTTCGCTCGCTTGCTGAGGAAGGGGGCTTAGCGCCTCAACTTAGCTAACAACGGAACCGATAGGGTATGTTGGTGCTCTCACCTCCCCAAGAGCTGTCACGCTAACAGCGGAACCAGTGGGGTGGGGGTGTCCCTGGAGCCCTCGCTCTCTCGTTCAAGCCCGGATAGACGATACATATAATTCCCGAGCAATTCTAGTCGTGAAGGGGCGCATCGTACCGACCAGATTCATCTTCAATCTCGCCAGATAACGATGAGAGATGTAATGCATCGTGATGAAATCTGTTTGACCCCGGGCGGTTTCTTTATAAATAACCCGGCGCAGTCGTGTGGACACAAATCGTCACGTTCCGAGACAGCATCTGCAGAAGATTATGATTGATCGGCGACAACCAAATACACTAATTCACGACTCAATCGTCGACACGTACTGTCGACACACTCGCTCAATACCCTCCTCGAAACTGATCTCAGGTTCCCACCCAGTCTCAGCCTGCATTTTCGAGTAGTCCGCACAGGTATCATGGACATACACTGACTCTGGAATCGGATTCTCAATGTACTCTGCTTCAACATCAGTCCCAAGCTCATCGTTGAGCATGTCGACAACGGTATTGAAGTTGTACGCCTCACTCGTCCCAAGATTGTAGACACCGGTAAGCTGATTCTCAGCAGCAAGCACAAGCCCACGGACGATATCCGAAATATAGGTAAAGTCTCGCGTCTGCGTCCCATCACCGTAGAGCACTGGTGATTCACCATTGGCAATATCTTCAGCAAACTGTGCGATCACGTTTGCATACTCGCCTTTGTGCTCTTCGGCCCCACCGTAGCCCTGATACACCGAGAAAAACCGCATGCCAGCCATCGACATATCGTAGTGGTTGGCAAAGTACTCTGCATACCGCTCACGGGCCAGTTTCGAGGCCTCATAGCCCGTATTGACTGCCACATCCATCGATTCAGGAGAGGGATCAGTCTGATCTCCGTAGATCGAGGACGTCGACGCATAGACAACGGTCTCACAGCCGTCCTTACGAGCCTGCTCAACAACATTCACGAAGCCTTCGACGTTGACACGGGCTCCGGCCTGGGGATCGTCTTCGTGCATCGCATACGAGGAGAGTGCTGCGAGGTGGAAGACCACATCAACGTCAGTCGGCAGCTCCGATTCGACCACGCTTCGTTCGACAAACTTGACATCGTCGACAAGATTGTCCGGGGTCCCGAGATAGCAGTCGTCGACGACAACGACATAATTGTCTTCTGCGAGGTGATTCGCCAGGTTTGAGCCGATAAACCCTGCACCGCCAGTAATGAGGATACGTTGGTTACGCATACATATTGTTCATATGGAAAGTACTAAAAAGAATGGGTTTTGGCACACAATAGGATGTTCAAAACAATGATTACACATCTATCGCTCGATTATCTTTTAAATCCGAAAATAAGCACTCATGTCTCAAAATAATTCAGCATCAAAGTAGAGTCAGTTCGAATTAATACGGCCGAGCATCGGTGATTTCGTTGAGGAAGAAGGCTGAAAACACCGTCTGTAGCCCCAGCACAATAGCGGTAAATGCCAACAGAGATGCCAGTGTAAACGGAACGGCAGTAAATCCTGAGGCAACCCATGTAGAGACCAACAATCCGGCATAGATTCCGCCTCCAACGATGAGTCCAGTTCCAAGTGCTGCTCCTCGTTCAAGCGTAACTTGAGACTCCAGGTAGTCTGTAATCGGGTCTTCAGGTCGACGAATAGGATCGCTGCCCAGTGTTGAGAAGATGCCGAGCGAAAAGATCTGATAGCCAACAATGGTCAGCAGACTCCCAGCAATCATAGAGTGCGTACCCAAGGTGATACCAGCCACCTCCAGACCAGAGTACGCAATTCCCATCACTGTCAACCCAAAGACTCCGAGTCCAATTCCGGGTGCCGAAAAGAGATAGCCTGGCGCGTTCAGTAGCATAAATCGAACATGCCGCCAGCCATCAGCGAACGACTCTAAGTTCGCCTCTCCTTCTCGCTCGTGGTAGACGATCGGTACCTCGACGATCTTGAGATCCCGAGCGCCAGCATCCATGATCATTTCCGAGGCAAACTCCATGCCATCAGTCTGGAGATCCATCGTCTCATATGCATCACGAGTAAAAATCCGGAACCCTGAGTGGGAATCCGAGACCCCTGCATCGTAGAAGGCATTCAAAAATGCGGTCAGTGCGGGATTACCCACATACTGATGGAGGGCAGGCATTGCGCCGGGTTTAATTTCGCCATCGAGTCGACTGCCCATGACCATATCTCCGTCTTGGTCACGCAGTGCCTCCAACAGTCGTGGAATCTGCTCGAAGTCATAGGTGGTATCGGCATCACCCATGACGATGAAGTCCCCACGTGTCTGTTCAAAGGCGTACCGGTAGGCGTAGCCGTATCCTTTCCCGTCAGGTCGCACAACGATTGCGCCCATCTCCCTGGCGATCTCCGGTGTCCGATCTGTGGAAGAATCACTTATGATAATTTCAGCGGGGAACTGTAACTCCTCAATGGCCGTCTTGATCCGGTCGATACATTCAGCAATGCCCTGTTCTTCGTTGAGAGTTGGCATGACAATCGACAGCGTGGGTACTTCTTGGCTATCGCGAGCAACCAACAGCTCATCAGCCGTGAGACGACCGGGGCTTGTCTGCCCATTTGTTCGCGGGGTCTCTCGTTGTGTTTGTGTAGACATGGGGAGTGTTTTCGATTACTAATGATGACTTACAATGTCCTATGAATATCAAACCATTATTGGGCAATAAGAGGGATTCATATTATCAGTAATCAACAGTTATAGTGTCTGTATCACTGAGGGATAATATAATTTTCTCTTTGGTTTATCCGTCAGATAGGAATAAAATCATTATGAATAAATAACCGACACAAGTGTTAGAACGAGGCATATTTTCATTCGTCGACTATCGAATCCAAGATGGTAACGAGACAGTAGTATTGCAAGTAGTACAAATCGAAACGCTTGATCCGCTACACAAGGTCATTACGGAAAATTCGAGGCGAAAGCCTCGCCCACCAACAACCCACTCCCGACAACAATCGCCGAGATAACGAATGAAAGCAGGGCCTACCGAAGAATCACTCTCGGCGTCGACTCTGAGATTATCTTAATGCTTCAAGCGTATCAAGCCGCGAGATCCGCCACGCCACAACAGCAGCCGAGACGGTGCCAACAACTGTGGCAATCCCAAAGCCAACAAACAGCATCTCAGTTGGAACCTGTACAAGCCCATCGAATCCAACAAGTGCTTCAGCAATTCGGTTAAGCACCTCAGCCAAAGGCGGTGTTAGTCCAACCCCAAGAATCCCTCCAACCACACCCAGAACTAGCCCTTGACCAGCAATCAGTCCGACCAACGTCGATTGTGACATCCCGGTGGCTTGCAGCGCAGCCAACGTCTCTCGCTGTTGGTAGACAACAAGCCCCAACAGATTTGTCGTCAGTGCCAATCCTGCAATAAACGCGAGGACAACTAAGGTCACCCCACCAGCCAACACGAGAGCTTGGTTCTGCAACACCGCCTCTAGCTGTTCTTGGTTATTTCTAACCGTGAATTCTGGATATTCAGCTTGAATACGCTGCTGGACGGCTGCAGTGTCCGCACCCTCGGTCACCGAGATCGTAATGAAGGTCGCTGCATCAGTACTCGTCGCGCCTGTAATAGTTTGTAACTCACTGAGTGGCATCGTCACTGTCGACGTTCCAAGGAATCTCGAAAACCGATCAGAGATGCCGACAACTGTGAACTCGTTTGCCCGAGCACTCGACAGTGTCCCACCAATAAAGAGTGTATCACCTACCTCTACGTCGAATTGTTCGGCTGTTTGAGTATCGATGACGACCTCATGGGTCATTGGCCCATCGTAGCTTCCACCGTTGTAGTGGTCATCAGAGCGGGCAAGCGTCTCTCCCTCAGAAACCGGTACTGCACCGCCACTTGTCACTCCGGACCCAATGAGTGTCGAGAATTCATCACCCGACGTACTCACATACACCGTCTGGAAACCAAGCGGCGCTGCCCCCCTCACCCCCTCGATTTGTTCCATTTCAGACTTGACAGAATGGGCATCATATAGAGTGTTTTCGAATCCACCAGTCGTCGCTGAAATCCCAACCGGGCCACTACTGACCCACAGATCTCGGTCAGCAGCATCAAGCTGTGCTTGCCCTGTTTCGAACACGCCAGCGCCAACCCCAGCCAAAAGTGTCGTCGACAACACTGCCAGTACGATCCCGATGATCGCAAAGGTAGTTCGCAACCGATTGCGAGTCAGCTGTGCGAGAACAATGCCAGCCGTCGCACGAGCCCGTCGACCCCACCCAACGATGCTCATCGGCCTACCTCCCTCGCCCGCCCAACACGGGACAACAATACGGCCAAATACGGCAACACGAGCAGACCAATCACACCAGAAACCGTGAACCCGAAGGCGATAACCAGTGGGTCAGCAGATGCAACCTCACCACTAGTGAATGTCCGTTGGGCAATGATATTGGTGAGCCGAATACCACCAAGCCCGAGGACAACACCGACGACACCACCAACAGCCGTAATAGTGAGGATCTCACTGGCCAATAGGCCGAATCGCGTCCGCCGAGAAACCCCAATTGCCGCAAGCGTTGCGAGTTTCCCACGATCCGAGGCCACCGACAGCCCAGTTGTCGTCATCACAAACAGTGTCCCAATGACAATTGCGATGATAGCCGAGGTTACTGACAGTGCCAATGGGAGTTCTTCTTCGAAGATGGCTTGTGTATTCAATCCTGCCCGCGTCGAGACATCCGAGCGTGGATAGATGTCTGCCAACATCGGCTCAATATTCGGATCAGTCGAGCTCACAACTATCTGTCCGGCTTCATCATTCACATCGCCTCCTGTGATCGCTTGCAGTTCGCTCAACTGCATCACAGCGATGGGAAACTGACTGCCTGACTGGGTTCCAGGATCGACTGTGACGACCGAAAAGTTCCGCTCAGCACCTGCTCGTGGCCGTGTTACATTCACTCTGTCGCCCTCGCTTGCCGACAACAACTCTGCGGCACCCGCCGAAAGCACAACCTCGCCAGTCCAGGTACTATTTGTATAGTATGGATCGCCGGGCGTCAACCCCGCTGTCGTTGTGTCGGCAATCTCGCTAAACTGTGGGTGGCCAACAATTCCGACCGCGATTACATATTCAGCCCCTCCGGTAGCTGTTTCGAGACGTATAGGCTGTTGCAACACTGGTGAGGCATATTTAATCGAGTCTGTTGCTGTGAGCTCTGCGGCGGTTGGATGTACTGATCCGAACTGTGGACTGTCAGCATCGACGAGAGCCGAAGACCCTCCATCTGTTTCCGGGGAGATCCAATAGTCGACGTTCTCACTGTAGACCGTCGATTGAGTCGCAATCCCAACACCGATGCCGGTCACGACGACCATAAGTCCAACTGCGAGGGCCACGCCACCAACGCTCAACCACGTTCGGCCGGGGGCAGTTTGTGTTGCACGAACGTATGTGCGACGAAAACTAAGGCCAATGAGCGCCAGAACCCGCCGGAGACGGTGCAAGATCCACATGTAGTTACTGATCCTCCGGGCTTACACGTGATGAGTCCTCAACAGCGTTCTTTTGATGTGCTTTGTCGGACTGCGAGAGGTGTTCTATCCCAACAATACTTCCATCTCGCATCCGAATTAGTCGATCAGCAATTGCCAGTGTTGGCTCGTCGTGTGAGGCGATCACGACAGCTGTGTTGAGTTCAGTTGCGACCTCTCGAAACCGTTTCAAGACCCGCTTTCCAGTTTCTGTATCGAGTTCGCCGGTCGGTTCATCGGCAATAACGAGATCTGGTTCAGTAACTAAGGCTCGAGCAATGGCAACCCGCTGTTGTTCACCCCCACTGAGTTGTGTCGGACGGTGTGTTATGCGGTCGCCCAGCCCCATCGCCTCCAAGAGTTCGGTCGCCCGCTCGCGACGCTCGCCTTTCGGTCGACCGAGTTCAACAAGCGGGAGTGCGACATTGGCACGGGCAGACAGTGATTCAAGGAGGTGAAAATGCTGAAACACAATCCCGACATGATCGAGTCGGTGGCGGGTCCGGGCCCGATCGGAAAGCGAACTCAGATCAGTTCCGTCGAACGACACAGTCCCCGTTGTCGGCGTATCGAGGCCAGCCAACAAATGCAACAGTGTTGATTTGCCACTCCCACTCGGTCCTGCACAGCCAACGATCTCGCCACGTTCGATCTGCAGATCGGTATTTGAGAGGGCAGTAACAGTCAGCGTCTCAGTATCATTCCTACTGAACCAACGACTCCGACTACCACCCTGTCTATAGGACCGACTTAGGTTCTTACAGTCAATAAGTGGAGCGCGTGTCATACGAATGTAATCAGTTAGTTCTGATAGTTCTGTCATTGATGAAAGTGTTTCGACACTGATGTACTAGACGGCAATAGAAGAGTTGACTGACAATCGCCCCGATTTATTCACTTATCTGACCTCCTCGCGCGCCTGAAGACGCACCCAGACATCTCGATGGACTCGGCATACTCTATGATTTCGCGGGTGACGGTGTGAAATATGTCGTCTATCAGGTTCCACACGTCGTCCCCGAAAGGTTCCACGATACGCTCGCTTCCAGTTTCGACATCTAGTTGAAAATTTTGCATAAATAACTATTAAGACAATCGTTCTCCAATACAGACACATGTCGGAATTCACCTTAGAAGAATCTTCTCGACTGTCGACAGCGGTCGTCTTAGCTGCCGGTGAGGGGACTCGACTTCGTCCACTGACAGCGAATCGACCCAAACCAATGCTCCCGGCTGGAACTCGCCCAATTCTCGAACATATACTCAATGCCCTCATTGAGGCTGGAATAGACGAACTGCACCTTGTGGTTGGCTACCAAGCAAACCGAGTTCGGTCACATTTCGGTTCGACCTATCGTGAGGTTCCGATCACGTACCACACCCAAGCAAATCAACTCGGCAGTGGCCATGCGCTCTTGCAAGCCCAAGATGGCCCCAACGATTCATTTCTCGTTGTTAATGGCGATCAGATTATCGACCATCGAATCGTTAAAGAGGTCAGTTACGCCCACACGGACGCGACGGCGACACTAGCAGTTGTTGAGGGACCAGAGGCCGCAGAGTACGGCGCACTCAAAATGGAGGGTGAGGTTGTCACCAAACTCATTGAGCAACCGACTAGTCGCGAATACCGGCTGTTCAATGCAGGTGTGTATGCGTTTGATACCGATATTTTCGAGACACTCGATGGACTATCTATTGAACAAGGAGAACTCCCACTCACAGATGCAATCAGTCAACTTATTACAGACGAGCAAACCGTACAAGGCATCCGAACAGATCTTTTCTGGATGGATGTCACCCACCCGTGGCATCTGCTCTCACTTTCACGGGAGCTATTAGCCCGCAGAGGAATCGAAAGCCCAGAAGCTAATTCCTCAGTATACGTCGACGACTCCGTACACATTCACCCGGATGCAACGCTCGTCGGACCAGTAGTTATCGACAGCGATGTCGTCGTCCAGTCCGGGGCCGTTGTCGGTCCACATGTTGCTGTCGGTGCGAATACAATGATTGGTGCAGATTCGATAATTAAAGATGTCGTCATCGACACTGGGACAACTATTGGCCCCAAGACAACCGTTATAGAGTGTATAACCGGCCAAAACTGCGAAATTGGGCCCGAAGTTACGATTTCGGGTGGTCCTGGCCGCGTTATTGTTGGTGAGTGAGTCTACCACGCGAGAAGTACTGATGAGCGGGCTCAGAACCCTCGAATATCGAGGCTACAACTCGGTTGGGATGCACTCGGCCCCTCCCTTACAGTGAGTCGACAATCTGGTGAATTGGACGCCTCCAAGCAGGGTTGTTGCTGTCACCGGTGACATCCTCCCCGCCCTAAAGGGCGAGGTTTTAGCTGAAAGTAGGCGCTAAGCCCCCTCCCTCAAGGAGCGACCGAGGGGAGCGAGTAGGGAGGAGATACAACGCCGCACGAGTTGCTTGCACGTTCGACGCTCGGCCCACAGGCCCACGCAATCAAAACACTTACTTACATATCTTGTGTAACTTGGAGTGTGGCAACGCGCAAGAACATCTCCATCCGCGACGACCAAGAAGCGTGGATTCAGGATAAC
>Ga0306907_1000889_pt1 | contig 11264 bp, 10 predicted proteins | sample AntRauTorcE11898_FD_190415 | JGI IMG/M metagenome (GOLD analysis project Ga0306907, IMG submission 190415) | Saline lake microbial communities from Rauer Islands, Antarctica - Metagenome Torckler E11 #898 (v2) (version 2) | ecosystem: Environmental > Aquatic > Non-marine Saline and Alkaline >... | reverse complement strand
CCATCGTCGCGCGGGCGGGTCCACACCCCGAGCGGCTCGTGGCGGGCGTGCTGGGGGCCACGGGGATACTCAGCATGTGGGTCAGCAACACCGCGACCGCCGCGATGATGCTGCCGATCGCGCTGGCGCTGGCGGGGTTGGCCGCCGACGAGTCCGACCAGGAGCACGCCCGCCGCTTTACCGTGGCCATCCTGCTGGCGATCGCGTTCGGTGCGAATATCGGCGGCATCGCGACCCTGGTCGGTACCCCGCCGAACGCGCTTCTTGCCGGGTTCCTGGCGGAGACGCGCGGGATCGAGATCGGTTTCGGCGAATGGATGCTGGTCGGGGTGCCCGTGGCCGGGGTGCTGCTCGTGCTCGCCTGGTGGCTGCTCGCGCGCCGCGTGTTCGCGGTGGGCGATTCCCCCTTGCCCGGCGTGGATGATTTCGTGGTCTCGGAACGCGCCGCCCTCGGTCGACTGTCACCAGCCCAGCGCCGGGTGACGTTCGTGGTCGGGCTCGCGGCGTTTGGCTGGCTGACCCGGCCGCTGCTGAGCGCCTGGTTTCCGGGATTGGCGCTGACTGATGCGGGGATCGCCATCGCCTGTGCGCTGCTGTTGTTTTTGTTGCCGGCAGGGCGGGTCCGCGGCCCGGCGCTGCTTGACTGGCGCGGCACGTACGGCCTTTCGTGGGGCGTGCTGATCCTCGTCGGCGGGGGGCTGAGCCTGGGGGCCGCGATCGAATCGAGCGGACTCGCCGCGTTCATTGCCGAGCAGTTGCAGGGCACCCATGCCTGGTCGATACCGGCTGTGGTCGCGATGCTCGCCGTGGTGACGGTCGTGCTGAGTCACGTGACCAGTAACACCGCGACCACGGCGACACTGCTGCCGATCGCCGTCAGTCTCGCGGCCGCGGCGGGGCAGCCCGTGCTGACGCTCGCGGCGGCGGTCGCGCTGAGCGCGTCCTGCGCCTTCATGCTGCCGGTCGCAACCCCACCCAATGCCATCGTGTTCGCCAGCGAGCGCCTGCGCGTCGTCGACATGATCCGGGGCGGTGCTTGGCTCGCGCTCGGCTCGTTGGCCGTGGTCACGCTGGCCGCGTGGTTACTGGTGCCGCTCCTGCTCGGTTGAGCGCGCGGGGAGCGCATACGGCGGATCCCTCGGGATTACCGCACGCCGGCACCTGATCGGCCACACTATTCCGTCGCTACTGTGGCACCATGGGGGGCTGAACCCGGAAGAGTCCCCATGGCACTGATCAATCTCCAGGGCGTCGATGTATCGATCGGCGGCCCGCGCCCGCTGCTGGAAAACGTTGAATTCGGTATCGAGGCCAACGAGCGCATCTGCATCGTCGGCCGTAACGGTACCGGCAAATCCACACTCCTGCGTATGCTCGCCGGCGAGATCGAGCCGGACGACGGCAGTATGCGCAGCCAACGCGGTCTGCGGATCGCCAAGCTCACCCAGGAGGTACCGCCTGGCACCGCCGGATCGGTGTTCGATGTGGTCGCCCAGGGGCTCGGTCGCCTCGGTGATCTGCTGGCCGAGTTCCACCGCATCAGCCAGTCCGCATCGACGATGGAAGAGATCGAGGCGATGGGGCGCGTGCAGGCGAAGATCGACGCCGAGGGCGGCTGGGATCTCGAGCGGCGCGTGAGTGAAGTGGTCACCCGGCTGGGGCTCGATCCCGACGCCGGTTTCTCCGAACTCTCGGGCGGCATGAAACGGCGCGTCCTGCTGGCCCAGGCGCTGGCTGCGGCGCCCGATGTGCTGCTGCTCGACGAGCCGACCAACCATCTCGACATGGAGAACATCACCTGGCTGGAGACCTTCCTCAAGCAGGAGTTCACCGGCAGCCTGGTGTTCGTCACCCATGATCGCCGCTTCCTGAGGTCGCTGGCGACGCGCATCCTGGAGATCGACCGGGCCGGCGTGACCAGCTGGCCGGGCGACTACGACGAGTATGTACGCCGGCGCGAAGAGCGGCTCGACGCCGAGGCGCAGGAGCAGGCGCGCTTCGACAAGAAGCTGGCGCAGGAAGAGGCCTGGATCCGCCAGGGCGTGAAGGCCCGGCGCAAGCGCAACATGGGCCGCGTGCGCGAACTGCAGGAGATGCGCCGCCAGCGTGCCGAGCGCCGCGAGCAGGAGGGCTCCGTGAAGATGGAGGCGGCCAGCGCGGAGCGCTCGGGCAAGCGCCTGATCGTGGCGGAGGACGTGAATTTCTCGTTCGATGGCGAATCGATCGTGCAGGACTTCTCGACGACGATACTGCGCGGCGACCGCATCGGCATCGTCGGCCCGAACGGGTCCGGCAAGACCACCCTGATCCGCCTGCTGCTTGGAAAACTGCAGCCGGAGTCCGGTTCCATCGAGACCGGTACGAATATGCGCGTCGCCTATTTCGACCAGCAACGTGCCCAGCTGGACGAGAACGCGACTGCGCTCGACAACGTCGCGGGTGGCCGCGAGTTCATCGAGATCAATGGCCGCGAGCGCCACGCGATGAGCTATCTGCAGGATTTCCTGTTCAGCCCCGATCGTGCGCGTGCACCGATTACGCGGCTCTCGGGTGGCGAGCGCAATCGCCTGTTGCTGGCGCGGCTGTTCAGTCAGCCGTCCAACGTGCTGGTGATGGACGAGCCCACCAACGATCTCGACATCGAGACGCTTGAATTGCTGGAGGAACTGGTCGGCGACTACAAGGGCACGCTGTTGCTGGTCTCGCACGACCGCGAGTTCCTGGACAACGTCGTCACCAGCCTGCTCGTGATGGAAGGCGGCGGCCGGGTCACCGAGTCGGTCGGCGGCTACAGCGACTGGCTGGAATACCGGATGGCCCGCGATGCCCGGGCCACGCGCGAGAAGAAACCGGCCGGCGAGCGCCGCTCGAAGCCGCGTCCGGCCGCGCCGGCGAAAGGTCTCAGCAGCAGCGAACGCGAGGAACTCGATCGGTTGCCCGAACGGATCGAAGCGCTCGAGTCACGCGTCGAACAGTTGAACAATCGGCTCGCCGACCCCCAGGTCTGGCAGGACGCCGATGCGGATCCGCAGGCACTTAACCAGGACCTCGCGGCCGCCGAGGCCGAACTGGAGCAGGCGTTCGAACGCTGGTCGGAACTCGACGCGCGCGCGGCGGGATAATCGGCGGCGCCGGTGCCGCCGGAATCCGCCGTGGACCGTAGGCCGGTTTTTGCCGAAGGCAACAGCCGGCGGATTTGCACGGACCGATGTGCATTGCCGGCCGGCTCCCTTCGGTCGCAAGCCGGCCTACCGTCGCCGGAACACGAGCAGGTGGTTGTTGGCCGGCAGGGGGATGGTTTCCGCGTGATCGAGGCCATTTTCGGTGGCCGTTGCCGCCACGTCCGTGATGTCCCGAATGCCCCATTCCGTATCGCGCGCACGCAGGTCGGCGTCGAAATGCGCGTTGCTCTCCGCCGTATGTGCGCCCGAGATTCTGAATGGGCCGTAGATCGCCAGTACCCCTCCACTCGGCAGGCAGCGCGCGGCCCCCGCGAGCAATCCCCGCGTCGCGGCCCAGGGCGAGATATGCAGCAGATTTACGCACACGATCGCGTCCGCATGTTCCAGCGGCCATTCCCGTGCCTGGACATCAAGCGTTATCGGCGGCTGCAGGTTGTGGAGGTCGGTCCGTTCGACGCGCGCGTGGATCGTCCGCAGCGCCTCTGGGTCGGTATCCGACGGTTGCCATTCGATCCCGCTCAGTGCGCTCGCGAAATGAACCGCATGCTGGCCGGTCCCGCTCGCGATCTCGAGTATCCGGCCGGTAGTCGGAAGCACGCGCCGCAACTGCGCCAGAATCGGTTCCGCGTTGCGTTCGGCGGCTGGGCTGTGAGCGAGGCGGTCGCGCTCGGCGGCAGTTAACGAAAAACGATTCATCGGGTGCCATCCTCGCCGGTGCAAAAACGTATTCTCGTTCCCGCCGGTGGTCTCGGCAATGAGCGGGCATTGCGCGGACCTGCCGCTACGTCAACAATCTCCTCATGGGCCTCATCACCGTGCCCGCACCGGCGTCGTCGCCATGAATGTACTCCTGATCCAGGGTCATCCCGACCCGGCGGATTCGCACTTCGGCAACGCCCTGGCGGACGCCTATGCGCAGGCCGCCGAGAACGCGGGTCACGCCGTGCGCCGGGTCGACGTGGCGCAGCTCGATTTTCCGTTGGTGCGAACCCGCGAGGACTGGCGCGAGGGTGAACCGCCAACGGCCATCGCCAGTGCCCAGGCCGATGTCCTCTGGGCCGATCATCTCGTCATCTTCTATCCACTGTGGCTGGGCGCCATGCCGGCGTTGCTGAAGGGGTTTTTCGAGCAGCTCTTTCGGCAGTCGTTTGCCTTCGGCAAGAATCCTATGCGGCCCGAGCACCCATTGCGTGGCCGCTCGGCGCGTATCGTGGTCACGATGGGCATGCCCGCGTTCGTCTACCGATTTTATTTTCTCGCGCACAGCCTCAAAAACCTTGAGCGCAACATCCTGCGTTTCTGCGGGATTCGCCCGGTGCGTTCGAGTCTGGTTGGGCTCGTCGAGGGCGCTCCGGCCCGCCGCAGTCGCTGGCTGCAGCGCATGGCCCGCCTGGGTGCGCGGGCGCGCTGACGGCGCGCGGCTTCAGTTGCCTGGAATGCGGACCTGGTTGCTCCAGCGGTGGATGTCGCCGGAGCGCTCGAGCAGCCAGGGCGTGGTGCCGCGGCGATCGTAGAAGCGCGGGTTCGGGATGCGCGCGGCAAGCACGGCCGCCTGCCAGCGGCTGAGGGATCCCGCCGGCGTCTCGTAATAGTGGCGAGCGGCCGCGGCCGCGCCGAAGACGCCGTCACCCCATTCGATGACGTTCAGGTAGAGCTCCAGAATGCGGCGCTTGTCGAGTACCGCCTCGAGCATGAACGCGATCACCGCCTCCTGCGCTTTGCGCGGGTAGGTCTGGCGCGGTGACAGGAACAGGTTCTTGGCCAGTTGCTGGGTGATGGTCGAGCCGCCCCGGACGACGCCGCCGGCCTCGCGGTTTTCCTCCATAGCCTTCTGCAGCGCCGTCCAGTCGATACCGCCATGGTCGACGAAGCGGGCATCCTCGGCGGCGATGACGGCGCGTTTGAGCCAGTGCGAGATCCGGTCGTAGTCGACCCAGCGATGGTCTATCCGCGTGCCCTCGGCCTGGCGGATCTCCATGAATGCGGTCGTCCGCGGATCGTGATCGGCATAGTGCACGATCCAGCCCAGATACCAGGCCTGCAGCCCGATCAGGATGACGGCCGCCACGCCGAGGGCGGCGCCGAACGCGCGGATCAGCACCCGTCTGGTTCCGCGTCGCATCCGTTCAGCGCTCACTCAGCCGTCAGCTCGCCCTGGAGATTGCGTACGAACCCCTCACGCACGGAATCGGGCGTGGCGCCGCCAGAGAACAGTACATGGAGTTTGGTGAGTGCCGCCTCGCGCGTCATGTCTGCGCCGCTGACGACGCCGGCCTCGGCCAGGGGTGTACTGGATGCGTAGCGGCCCATGCGGATGCGGCCATCGCGCGCCTGCGATACCGCGCCGACCACGACGCCGCGTGCGCAGGCAGCGGCGACGGCATCGACGAACGCCCGGTCCCCGCCGGGTCCGATGCCGGCGGGGTACGCTTCCAGTACGATACCGTGTACGCCGCTGTCGGCCACGGCATTGAACGTGCGCGCATCGAGCCCGGGGTAGACCGGGAGCATGGCGATGCGGACGTCATTCGTGCCGGTCACGGGGATGGGCGGCTCGGTCGCCGGCCGTTCGCCGTCTGCGTCCGCGCGATATTCGACCCGCTCGGCGATCCGTGCCAGCGGCTCGCAGGCGGGACTCGCGAACGGCTGCCCGTCGCTGCCGTGGCGTTTGGTGGTCCGGTTCGCGCGCAGCAGCCGATCGCCGAAAACGATGCCGGTCTCGCTGGTCACCGCGGCATTGATGACCCGCAGTGCGTTCAGCAGGTTGGCGGCGGCATCGCTTCCGGCCTCGCCGAGCGGGCGGCTGGCACCGGTAACGATCACGGGGCGGTCGCCGGCGGGTGCGAGAAACGAGAGCGCTGAGCCGGTGAACGCCAGCGTGTCGGTGCCGTGGATCACGACGAAGCCACGGCAGCGTTCGGCATGCGCGCGGATGGTGTCCGCCAGCGCATACCAGAAGGGTGGCGTAACGTCGGAGCTGTTGATCGGTGGGCCGGCTCCGTGCTCGATCCATTCGACCGGCGGCATATCCGGCGAGCGCAGTTCCGGCACATCACGTTCGACCCGCTGCGGCAGGTCGGTCGAGGGTTCGTAACCGCGGTCCGATTGCTGCATGCCGAAAGTGCCGCCCGTATAGATCAGGCCCACGGGGCGGTCGTCGCGGTGGTTCATGACGGTCTCTCTCCGGTTGCCGGTGGCGGGGCAGGTGTGACGGGGTCCGATACGTTACACGCAATGGCTGTCGATTGTCCCGGCATCCATCGCCGGCCGCGCGTCGAATGGGGCCGACAACGAGTACGCGGGAGGCGTCGTATGACAAATGCCAGGGCAGTGGGGCGGTGGCGTGCGTGGTCGTGCCATGTCGTGCTGATGGCCATGATGCTGCTTGCCGGCTGCTCCGCCACCGATCCGCTCTACCGTCCCGCCGAGCGACTTTACACGGCCGGTCCGGAGCCCGATTACCGCACGTATGTGGCGGGTGCGCGCGAACACCTCAACGATTACGCCGTTCCCGTCGATGGTTTCGAACGCGAACGCCAGATCGAGTGGCGTATGCCGTTCGAGCGGGCGCCGGCGGCGCACTGCAGCAGCGATGACACGACCGGACTATTGCTGATTCACGGTCTGGCGGATACGCCATTCATCTTCCGTGATCTGGCTGATCGTCTCGCGGAGCGCTGTGTGCGCGTGCGCGCGATCCTGCTTCCGGGGCACGGTACCCGGCCGGGCGATCTGGTGACCGCGGAATCGGATCTCTGGTTCGACGTCGCCCGGGCACACGCACGCGGGCTCGCCGAAGAGGTGGACCGCCTGTACGTCGGGGGTCATTCGCTCGGTGGCGCGATCGCCACGGTGCTCGCACTCGAGGATCCGTCGGTCGAGGGGCTCGTGACCTTCGCGCCCGCCTGGGAACTCGACGGACTGGAAGACGTGTTGTGGCTGGGCACTCTGGCCGAACCGTTCATCGATTTCATCGAACGCGAGCCCGAGCCGAATCCGGTGAAATACGAGAGTCTCGCCGTCAACACCGGTGACGAGATGGGGGAGGTGCTCGGGCGCGTGCAGTCGGCACTCGAAGCGCGCGAGTCCATTGGAGATCTGCCGTTGCTGCTCGTGGCGACCGAGGCCGATTCGGTCATTGATCTCGATTATCTGCAGCGCGGTTTCCGCGAGAAATTCACGCACCCAGCCAGTCACATGCTGCTGTATCGCGATATCCGGAATCCGGCCCCGGCGTGGTGGCAGTCACATCGGATGAGCGAGCGCATGGCCTGGCTGCCGGAACACCGGATCGTGGAGATGTCGCACCAGTCACTGCCGGTCGGGGCCGGTAATCCGCTTTACGGTACCGATGGCCTGATCCGGCACTGCCTGGAACCGAACGGGCTCTCGCGCGAGGAATGTCTGGCACGCGATCCGGACAGCATCCGGTATGCCGCCTATCGCGGCGAGGGAGACCGCCCGGAGCGGTATCCGACGTCGCGGTTGACGTGGAATCCGCATTTCGACGACCTGGTGGACCGCGTCGCACGCCTGCTGGAAGCCGAACGGGGGCGATCGCCGGAATAACCACCTGGGGCGCCGCGGCGGTCGCGCTCAGGCGGTCGCGTTGAACAGATCCGGTACCACCGTGTGCGGGCGCATCACCGCCGGGGAGTCGCTGTCGTCGTGCGCTGCGCGGAAGCCGGTCGCGATGTCGTAGACGACGGCGTAGAACATGGCCTGCTCGCTGTCGGGGCCGTCGATCGCCGCCTCCAGATCCCGCCAGCGGATGCTGATCTCCTGCGCGCCGCCAAGCCGGCGCTCGCGGGCCTCGGCGAGACGGTCCCGGCACCACTGTTCCCATTCCACGTCATCGCCGTCGCTGCGACGGGCGTGCACCACCAGCGTTATTCCTTCGGAATCAACCTCGGCCACGGTCACGCCGGACCGTGCGAGCACACGGGACGCATCCACTGCGCGCGCATAGTGGCGGTGCTGGCCGGGGTTGGAGATGAGCGCGCCGGCGGGCAGTGAACTGCGCGCCATGTGGATCGGGTGCGGGCAGGGTTGCCACTCGACGCCGTCCCAATGGCAGTAATGGCCATCACGGTTGGTGTTCTGTGCCTCGAGGCGATTGGCGCGCGCGGGCGGATGCAGTGTGGAGAGTGGCTCGTCCGCGGCCAGCCGGCTCCGGCGCCGGCCCCGGGCGTCGAGTTCGAAAACGTCGTAGCGGAGTTCCATACGGTCACCGGGTAGGGATCAGTCTTCCATGTACCGGTGACGAAGCCTAGCACAGGGATGCGGTCTGGACGTGTCCGCAGGGTGAACGTTTTATGTGATCCGGGTCACGGTTTTGCCGGAACCATCGATCGCGTGATCGGGAGCCCCGTGGATGCGGCCAGGACTCAACGCGCCGGTCCGTCTGCTCGATCCGCGGGGTCCGAATCGTCATCGGCGGCCACTTCCGCGAGAGCCGGCGACAGGGCTGCCGTCCGGGCGGGGTTCATCGACCAGGGCGACTGGGCCTCCACTGGTCCGGTGCGCGTGATGCGCATGCGATGCAGGGCGAACGCCACGATGCCGGCCTGGGCGCCACCCAGCAGGAACAGGAAGCCGGATGGACCGAAGGCGTCCATGAGCAGGCCCGCCGTTGACGGCCCGAGCGTTGCGCCGAAGCCGAATACGAGGATCAGGGTGCTGCTCGCCGCGACCATCTGTTCCGTGCGCAGGTGATCATTGGTATACGCGATGAACAGCGAATACAGGAGCATCGGGCCGATACCGATCGCGGCGGCCAGATACACGAGCAGTCGCGGCCAGAGGCCGGTGACCACGATGGCGGCAATCGATGCGAGCACGCCGAATGCGGCCAGTCCTGTGATGACTTTGCGCCGGTCCATGCGGTCGGAGAGCTTGCCGATCGGCCACTGGGCGAGGGCGGGGCCCGCGATCAGCACGAACATGAAGACGGAGATCTGGCCGATCGAGAGGCCGGCGGTGCGTCCGTAAACCGCGCCCATGCCGAACACCGCGCCCTGGAGGATGCCGGTGCTGAAGGAGCCGAATATGCCCAGCGGGGAAATCCGGTAGAGCGCGCGCGCACCCAGGCGCTCGGGGGCTTCCTGGACGGGTTGGGGCGTGAGCGAGAACAGAATCGGAATCGCGGCGAACGAGATCAGTACCGAGACGAGGATGAACAGTTCATGCGCCACGGGGTCGCCGGTATTCAGAAGCAGCTGGCCACCGCCCATGCCGAGATAGCTCACGATCATATAGACGGACAGCAGGCCACCCCGGTGTTCATTCGTGACGCGGTCGTTCAGCCAGCTTTCGGTGACGATATAGGCACTGGCCAGACAGAACCCGGTCAGCACGCGCATCAAGGCCCAGACCGTGGGCGTGACGAACAGGCTCTGCAGGAGAATCGCGATCGAGGCGAGTGCGGCTACGGCGGCGAACACCCGCAGATGGCCGACACGCCGGATCGTGCGCGGAGCGATCTGCGATCCGATCAGGAAACCGACGAAGTAACCGGACATGACGATACCGGTCACGGTCGAGCCGAACGATTCCTCGGCCGCGCGCACACCGAGCAGACTGCCCTGCAGGCCATTGCCGAGCAGCAGCAGACCCATGCCGACCAGTAGTGCCCAGACGCTGCCGGCCGCGCTGAACACGGCATGGTCCTGCATTCGGGGGAGGGGCGGCGTCGGTGGCCGCGGCAGCACGATACGGCGCATCGGCGATTTTCCTTCTGACTATCGTGTACCCGTGTATGGGTCGGGGCGCCCCGTCAGGCGGAACCGACCTTGATGAGGATTACGCCCGTGACGATCAATATGAATCCGGCGATCTTGATGGCGCCCAGCGCTTCGCCGAAAAAGAGTGCACCGACGATCGCGACCCCGATCACGCCGAGGCCGGCCCAGACACCGTAGACGAAGCCAACCGGCAGCGTTCGCAGCGTCAGCGCGAGCAGCCAGAAGGCGATTGCATAACCGCCGACCACGATCAGACCGGGGCCCAGTCGGGTCATGCCGTCTGATGCCTTGAGCGCGGATGTCGCCACGACCTCACTGAGGATCGCGAGGCCGAGCAGTGTCCAGGAAAGCAGTGAGGTCATGGGCGCGTCAGTTTCTCCAGTCGTTCGATCACGCCGGGGCGCTCGTCGTCCGACAGTACCGGCAGGCCGAAGATGTCGCTGAGCCAGAGCCCATCCGCCGCGAGCCGGGCGATCTGCGCGTTCGCCGGATCAATCCCGTCTTCGTGCAGCCGTTCGCGCCACGTCGCCTGGCGCTCGCGCAGACTGGCGGTGAGATCGGGACGGGTGGCGCCCGCGGCGAGCAGCGCCACGCCGAGGCGACCCGTCGGATCGTTCGCCGGCACGTCATCGACGGCGCAGGCGCGGATGTAGCCGCGGGCCCAGCTCCCGGGCTCCGTATCCGTCTTCCGGTGGGTCTGGATGCGGTCCTCCGTGACCTCGATCAGGCGGTCCACCATCGCCATCAGCAGTTCCTCCTTGGTCCCGAAGTGATACAGCAGTCCGCCCTTGCTGAGCTCGGCCGCCGCGGCCACCGCCTCGAGCGTAAGGCCGGCCGCGCCGCGTTCCAGCACGACCTGTCCGGCGGCTTCGAGAATCCGTATGCGAGTGTCTTGTCTGGCCATGACGAAAGTATACCGTCTGGACGGTGTAGTGGGAACAGGGGCAGATTTCAGGACGTAGGCCGGCCTTTCCCGGCGGCCGTTGCATTACTCCCATGCGTCGCCTTATCCCGCCGGGGAATGCCGGCATTGCGCGGTGACGTGCCCCGGGCCGGTATTGAGCGCGACGAACCGCACAAGGCCGGCCTGTGTTCGGGGGTGACGTGGGCTGCCCTTTCACGTCGGGGGCGTGTGGGTATACACTCTCGCGCCCGGTCGTCAGCCGATCGGGTTTCGATGGTGGGCCGTATCCGTCCCCCCGCAACGAAACGTCGTGAATCCCGTCAGGCCCGGAAGGGAGCAGCGGCAGCGGCGATCTTCGGGTGCCGGGGTGTGGCGGGTGCGGGCCACCGCCCTTACTGGTCTTCCTGGAAGGTCAGTAATCCTGACGTACCCGTG
>Ga0306907_1000881_pt1 | contig 11399 bp, 9 predicted proteins | sample AntRauTorcE11898_FD_190415 | JGI IMG/M metagenome (GOLD analysis project Ga0306907, IMG submission 190415) | Saline lake microbial communities from Rauer Islands, Antarctica - Metagenome Torckler E11 #898 (v2) (version 2) | ecosystem: Environmental > Aquatic > Non-marine Saline and Alkaline >... | reverse complement strand
CAAGGCGGTTGACGAGAAAGTTAAGAAGCTGGTCCTCGTGGATCTCACCGTCTGCTTGTTTGGTTTTAGACACACCTTCAGCAAGCAGACGTTCTAACTAAGCGGCTTTGTGAAGTACTGATACTGGGATATACAAAACTACACGATAGATGAAAACGGAGAGGTCTTGGTTGAGTCGGACACGATGCCGAACTTCCTTGGATGTGACAATCCGAGCACCGGCTGTATTTCCCTTATCGCAGCCGCCTACGGATCAGAGATTATCGCCTGTGCGACCTGTGGTGCTTCTGCTGGATGGCTCATTGCTGCATGTGGCTACTGTATTACCGCAGTACTTGCTGCATATGGCACCTCCGTTACTTGTGACTGGTGTAACGACTAAGTGAGTACCCACGAAACATCCACCATGATTTCACTCCCCTACGCTGCGCTCGCCTTTGCGACAATCGGTTCGCTCCTGCTTGCAGTCTACAGTGCGTTCCAGCAAAACATGCAAGGAGTTATCGCTGGCATTGTGATCGGAGGTGTCGCAGCAACTACTCTCTATACACAGCAGGGTTCTGATATGATACAGGGTAGCTCCGGGTTACAAATCCTGTTCCCTATCAGCCTCGCTCTACTAGCGGTTGGAGCAGGTGTAATCTTCTTCAAGGGAATATCTTTGTAACTTCTCTCACCACAATTATATCATACTTCTTTTCAACCACATCCAATAACGGTACTGTCCTCTGAATCATCAGTAGTTTTCACAATCTTTGCGAAGTAAATTTTTACACCAACCATTTATTACAGTCACACACAGCCACCAAGAAAAATAGTTTGAGGTACTAGATGATTAACTTCTTCTCTATTTGCGCTCGCAGTCTATCATATCTATTCTACCGCAGGACCGACTGTCGACCGTTGAAGACACCAGCTGTGTAGCTACTCCTCTAGTGACCGTGGTTTAGTCTGTGTTTGTTGCTGGTCCGTCCCGCTCGCCGTCTATTGCCTTCCGCGGCGCTCGCGACAGACCATTCCGGGCTGCCTGCCTGCGGTAGCGGGCGGGCTGCCGGGCTAAAATGAATGTGCCTTCGACGCCAGCAGGTATCCGTCGGGGGTTGCGCTTTGACGTGCTCACCCCGCGACGCATACTCTGCAGGACGCTTGCTTCAGGCAGACACCGGGTCACTCACTGCGTTCGTGCCCCGAGCCTCATCTCGCTGCGCTCGCTGAGACTGCGCGCGGTACTGGATTAGTCTCCTACTTCGGACACGCTCTCACTCGCGCCCGAGGCGCTCGTGAAGGCGCGAGCGAGAGCGTGTGATGGTTGAGTTGGTCAATAGAGAGAGCCACGGCTGGGCAGTCGTGGTGTCGGAAGAAGACGCTGGGCGAGCGCCTTCGGAGTTAGGACTCCAATGAGAAATAGCAACGTAACCAGTAATGAAGTTTCGGTCGATGAACAGGCGTTCGAAAATGTGGATGAGCAGAGAGTCGACGAGGACGGATTCGAGGTCGTCGATGAGACTCCTGAGTTCCGGCCGTCGGTGCAGATGGAAATCCAGGCAAAGGTTGATTCAAACCACCCCAATGGGCGTCTCGAAGCAGGTCCAGATCATATGTACGGAAAGACCCTCGTCCAGGAAGAGCGTATCCAGGGGCGAGAAGCAGAGTTAGCATCGATTAGTGCGAAGGCGGTATTCGGAAGTCAAGACGGACGAGAAGAGCGGACCCGAGATATCGTGGTCGAGCAAACTGGGGCGCGGCGTGTGGAGTTCCTGAAGCGGGCGGGCTGTGTGAATCCGATGGTTCATCCAGATAGAGCTGATCCTCGTGAGATGCTTACTCCTGAGCAGTTGGGTGGTGTGAACAGAGAGGCGATGCGGTTGGCCGAGAAATTGAAGGGCTGGTCAAGGGCAGCGATTGGTCGACATCTGGCTGAAGCCGTGGTCGGCGGCTTGGATCTGACAAGTGCGGTGGTTGGGACGTTCGAGAAATTACAGACGGCCCCCGGAGTGGTAGTGCCGATCGGGAAGTTGGAGGCGATCAACCGAGAGGAAGTGAGTATTGAGGGTCGCGTAGTCCAGTTGTGGGAGCCAGCCAGTCCAGCTATTGCCCAAGTGGGACTCATCGAGGATGAGAGCGGGAGAACGAAATTCACGAGCTGGGTGAAGTCGGATGCGAAGTCGGTGCAAGAAGGCGAGCGAGTGTGTATCCACGGAGCGGCCAAGAGCTGGTATCAAGGGCGCGTCTCGGTGGCTGTGACAGGGTGGTCGACCGTGATGTTCCCAGAACGCGGTCGGTGGTGGGAATAGCCGGTCATCGCGGCTCTTTTTTGTTCTATGCCGGAGCCGACCCTAACCCCACCTCCCCACCCACCGCTCCGTGCTCGCTCGGTGCGACTCACCCGTTCGTCTCACCGGTTCTCGTTCGCAGGCTCACGAGAACACCGCTGTGCGCGCAGCCACGACCTTGACAGCAACGACAAATGGGAGAGAGCACATTTCGTCTGCTTCAGATGAGGTCTCTCGTTGATAATTTGGTGGTGGCCATACAGCACTGTTGCAAGTAAATCTCGGATTCTCACCTATTACAGCGTTAGGTCTATCTCAGTAGAATCTCACAAATTCTGTGACAATTCATAACACGCCTAGTGCCGTCCCACCCGATATGCCACGAGACGTGTTGATACCGACAGACGGCTCTCCACTCTACGCAGACGCACTCGAACACGCACTCGCTACATTCCCCGACGGAAACATCACACTCCTGTATATCATTGATTCCCGGTACACCACAGCGGATGATGACGAACTAAGACCTGAACGGATATTTTCCGATCTGCTTGCTATCGCCGAGCAACACGATATCGAAGTCGACACCGACAACCGACGGCGAGACGCCCGGCTTCGGCCCCCTTGTCGGCCTCACCTCTGTGCTATTGGTCACTCTCGTGGCCTGTCGACGAACGGCTTAATAACTGCAAACCATTCTGTTTTCGGTTCGACCCCGCCTACTCGCCTAAGACAGCGTCGACGACGCGGCGGACCAGTCGCTTACGCCACCCGTTCGGCTCGGTTGCGGTATGTCTCGAAAATATCACGCGCCCACGCGACGGCGTCGGGATTGTCGGTCGTCGCGATGGCGACGTGAACGCCGGTCGTGGCGTCGGAGCCGATAAGGACGAGTGTTTCGTCGAGGACGGCGAAATCGAATGGCAGGCTGTCGACGACGTAGCTTGTGGTCCGGTCGAGTGCTCGGATGTTTGTCTGGTGCTCGGGGTGTTGCTCGGACAAGGCGGTGATCGTGTCGCTCGTGAAGACCCACTCGGCGCTGGCACCGTCGAAGATGGCCGCAGAGACGGCTTCAACGACCGAGGGTGAGCCGAAGGACCGTGTGAACCCGAACCATGCTCCCCTGTTGGCGTCGATGATGGACGCGAACTGTTGGTCGACGGCGTAAGGGGCGTCGGGGCTGGCCTTGATGACGGTCGCGTCGGCAAACAGGTCGACGTGCTCGCGCAGTTCGGGGGCATCGATTCGGTCCAGCAAGGGCCTGAGATGGCGGGCCCCGTCGAGTTTGGCCCGGAACCCCGTGAGGCGATCCAGCATCGTTACCCCAAAATTTGTCAGCGAGTAGCCCGCCGACTGCTGTTTGAGCAGGCCCTCAGCCACCAGTTCGGTCGTTGCTCGGTAGACCGTCGTCCGGGAACTGCCCGACCGCTCGGCGATAGTCGACCGGTCTGCGGGACCGTCGCGGCAGGCCGCCAGAATCGGTCCCCGCTGCAGCAATCGGGTGTCATTTTCCAGCCCAGACTCATCCATGCAGGAATATCCGGGTGTCACCAATATAATCTTTCAGCTATCAGTACGGTCGACGTTTCGTCTGTGAACAATCGTTCATCGGTGATACATTGCGTAGACGGTGACTATTTAATTTAATCATATCCAATTTTCTATATGATTGATCCCGCTAGTTGGAGAAGACGGCCGAGAGCCGGGCACGCACGGAACAAGGCGACGCGTCGACGTGGAGAACTCGGGCAGGCAAAGGGTGTTTTCGACGGTGGAGTGCGATGACTGGCCTGCGCGACCGCTTTCGGGTAGTCGTTCTCTCTCTGGTTCTTCTGGGAGCTCTGTTTGGGATTGCGCCGGGAGTGGTCGACACCGTCGCGGCGACCGACACAGCACCGACCTGTAGCACCGTGAGCTACACGCAGAACGCGTCGGGATTTCACGAGATCACGAACGTCAGCCAGTTGCAGTGTATCGCGGACAATGGGCTCGATCAAGACTACGTGCTTACCAATGATATCGATGCCAGCGGGACCGCCCAGTGGAACAAGAGTGCTGGCTTCGAGCCGATTGCGAAGGACACCGAGACCGAGATCAACTATCAAGGCACGCCGTTCACAGGGACGTTCGATGGCAACGGCTACACGATTTCAGAGCTCTATATCGAGCAACCGGCGGAGAATTATGTCGGACTCTTCGGACGGATTGGTTCGAGTGGCACACTAACGAGTATTGGGCTTGAAAATGCCACTGTTAGGGGCTCTTCCTATGTCGGCGGGCTCCTCGGCTTCAACGACAGGGGAACGGTGCAGTCGTCGTATGCCACTGGCAGTATCGACGGAGATAACTACTGGGTCGGCGGGCTCGTCGGCTACAACCGCTATGGTACGGTGCAGTCGTCGTACACCACCGGCAGTGTCGACGGCGACAGCGACGTCGGCGGGCTCGTCGGTCAAAACAACCGGGGTACGGTGAAGTCGTCGTACGCCACCGGCAGTGTCGACGGCGACAGCGACGTCGGCGGGCTCGTCGGTCAAAACAACCGGGGTACGGTGCAGTCGTCGTACGCCACCGGCAGTGTCAACGGAAATAGCCGGGTCGGCGGACTCGTCGGCATCAATTTCCTGGGTACGGTGAAGTCGTCGTACGCCACCGGCAGTGTCGCCGACTCTTCCGATGTTGGCGGACTCGTCGGCGAAAACGACGATGGCACTGTCGAAGATTCCTACTGGGACAGGGGGACCACAAACCAATCGACCGGAATTGGAACCGGTTCAGGAACGAACCTCACTGGCTTCGGGACAATCAACGACACCCAGCCAGCCACCGAGATGACCGGCCTCGACGCACCCGAAAACATGCAACGGTTCGTGTTCTACGACGATTCGCCGTGGGTGCCGACCGAGTCGTACCCCGCGCTCGCCGTATTCTCCGAGGGTCCAACTGACCGCGCGTCCGTGGTCGACAGCCTCCTCGAAGGCAGCGGGACCGCCGCCAATCCGTATACCATCACCACACCCGGCGAACTCCAAGCAATAAACGCCGATCTCACGGCGAGCTACACACTGGGCAACGACATCAACGCCAGCGGGACCGCCCAATGGAACGGTGGAGATGGCTTCGAGCCGATCGGAAATTCGTCTCACACGTTCGGCGGCAGTTTCAACGGTGCGACACACACCATCGCTGGACTGTCTATCAACCGATCTGGGTCGTATATCGGCCTGTTCGGCTTCGTTGATTCCGGGGGTGCGGTCACGAACGTCGGCGTTGAAAACGCTACTATCGCTGGTGGAGGAGCTGTCGGTGGACTGGCTGGCCGGAACGACGGAACCGTGAATACATCGTACGTGACGGGGGTTGTCTCTGGAACTGGCGACTATATCGGTGGGCTAATCGGCTACAACTTCGGCGCTGGTGGGTCTGTGAATCGGTCCTCCGCAGGTGGGAGTGTCATCGGAAACGGACGCTACACCGGTGGATTGGTTGGCCGCAACCAAGGAGGGACGGTAAGTCAGTCATACGCGACCGGGGCCGTCGATGGCGAGAGTCGTGTTGGTGGGCTCGTTGGCACTCTCGGCATCAATAGCCAGACAAACGAGTCGTTTGCGACGGGGAGCGTCAATGGGTCGGAGTTCGTCGGCGGACTGGTCGGCCAAAGCAGTGGCTCGCTACGGGATGGGTATGCGACAGGTGTCGTCTCCGGAGACACAGCTGTCGGTGGACTGGTTGGCGACAAATTCACTGGCAGTGTCGAAGATTCATACTGGGATAGAGGAACGACGAATCAGTCGACTGCGATTGGAAGCGGTTCAGGAACGGACCTCACTGGTTTCGGGACCGTCAACGACACCGCACCAGCCACCGAGATGACGGGCCTCGACGCACCCGAAAACATGCAACGGTTCGCGTTCTACGACGAGTCGACGTGGGTCCCGACCGAGTCGTACCCCGCGCTCGCCGTATTGTCTGGGGGTCCGACTGACCGCGCATCCGTGGTCGACAGCCTCCTCGAAGGCAGCGGGACGGTCGCCAACCCCTACACCATCACCACGCCCGGTGAACTGCAGGCGATGAACGCCGATCTCACGGCGAACTACATGCTGGGCAACGATATTAACGCGAGTGTCACGTCGACGTGGAACGAGGGTGCTGGCTTCGAGCCGCTTGCAAAAGACACCAACAATTCAAAAGATGCATATCAGGGAACAGGGTTTGCTGGCAGCTTTGACGGTGCTGGGCACACGGTATCCGGCTTGTATATCAACCGACCGTCGACGGACTATGTCGGCCTGTTTTCGAACACTGAACGGACCGCTGACATCGATAACATCGGGTTGGAAGACGTCGATATACGTGGAGATGAGTCTGTAACTGGCCTGAGTAGCCTTCAGTACGGCAGTGTGAATCAGTCGTTTGTGACTGGGAACATTTCCGGGAACTACTTTGTCTCTGGGTTGGCGAGCACTAATGGGGGAACCGTGAGTCAGTCGTATTCGACGAGCAATGTGACCGGTATCTCAAGTGTGGCGGGCCTGATCGATGTCAATACTGGTACCGTGAGTCAGTCGCATGCGGTAAGCACAGTCTCCGGAAATCAAAGTGCGGGGTTGATTCGAGTGAACCGAAGGAATGTCAGTCAGTCGTATGCAAGAGGGGACGTCTCTAGCGACGACTCTGCCGGTGGGCTGATCAGAACCAACAGCGGGCGTGTAAATCGGTCGTATGCGACAGGGAATGTGTCCGCCGATAGAAATGTCGGTGGCCTTGTCGGCAGAAATGGCGGTCAAATCCATCAATCGTACGCAACAGGGACGGTCTCTGGAACCGACAATATCGGTGGACTGGTCGGCTATTCGCTTATGGGCATGATAAACCAGTCGTACGCAACCGCGACTGTCTCCGGTCATGATTATGTCGGTGGGCTTGTCGGCTATACCAGCCAAGGTGCTGTGAATCGGTCTTATGCGACAGGAACGGTCTCCGGAACCACGAATCTCGGCGGGGTCGTCGGTGACGGCTTCAATTATTCTATCGAGGGGTCCTACTGGGATGTGGGAACCACAGGCCAAGCGAATGCGGCCGGGGCCCCGACTGGAACCACCAGTACTCTCACTGGCTTCGGTGATGTCACTGACACGGGGCCAGCCGCAGAAATGCAACGTTTCGCGCCCACGGTCACCATGACCGCCTTTGATTTCGAGTCGACGTGGACTCTCACGAGTGGCTACCCGCGACTGGCGTGGGACACCCCAACCCCGATCACGGTCGACAGCCTCGCGGCGTCAAACCAAACCGTCACTGCCGGGAACAGTGGGACGATCACCGTCACTGCCAACGAAAGCGGGGTCGACGCTGGCGAGGGCGTGACCCTCGAAGTGGTCGACAACGACGGCCTTGGTGGCCTCCCAATCGGAGAGACGGCTGTCACCGATGCAAACGGCACTGCGACGTTCAACGTTTCGGAGAACACCGCTGGCAGCTACGGAGTCACGCTCGCGTGGGTCGACGATTCGACGGTGAACACGACTCTCACCGTGACCGTCACCGCCCCGCCATCCGACGACAACAGCGGTGGCGGAGGCGGCGGTGGCGGCGGTGGCAGGTCAGCAGACACCGCCGAGGTCGCGGTGAGTACCGAATCGGCCGCCGACGAAACGACCGTCTCGACGATCACCGTCGACGGCGCGGTCGCTGGCCAGCCGACCACCATCGCCCGCGAAGACGGCGAACCGCTCGCAAAGGGCGACGATACCAGCGTCGACAGCCTCTCGGTGACGACCAACACGGATCGCGATTTCTCGGTGAGCGTTCGGTCGAGCGAAGCTCTCGACGAAAACAACCCCGAGGGCGCGATTGCCCTTTCACGGGAGACCGACGGCGCAGACCCAATCGAGTATCTGACGATTGACCACGATCTCGCCGACGAAGAGATCGACGAAGCGAGGATCACCTTCAGCGTCACCGAAGACGATCTGGAGGGGCCACGCAGTGAGGTCACCCTGTTCCGGAACGTCGACGGCGCATGGCAACCACTCGAAACAACGCTTGTCGGTGAGAACGGCAACACGGCCCAGTACGAGGCGATCACGCCCGGCTTTTCGATCTTCGCAATCGGTGGGAACGAGCCACCGGATAACGAGCAAGAGACCGACTCACCAACAACACCGTCGACCGCTGAACCCCAAACCGATGACGAGACACCCGGATTCAGCATACTTCTCGGCCTTATTTCGGTGCTTGCAGTCGCTCTCATGGCTCGTCGACAACGATAGACTGTCCCCAATCTCGGCGAAACCTATTGTCGAGACCCACGGTCTACGTGCATATACTGCCAGTCAGCGACAGATAGTGACGAGATACCTGCTGTGTTTATCGAAGTAACAAGGGTGAACTACCTCACCCTACTCCCTCGGCGCTACGCTTCGGTCGCTCCTTGAGGCCGGAGGCTCCACCTTGAATTACGCTGAAATTCATAGAAACTATCTTCAGTGGGTAATAGTGGGCAACCCTTATTCAACAGTAGGTTTTACTCAGTACTATGACCAAAGTAGATGCTCACGACCTTCGAACAAACGAGACCGACGACCGAGGTCGAATCTATCTCGGAACGGAGTATGCGAACAAACGTGTAACCGTTGCTGTCGTCGACGTAGAATCTGACCGTCCCAACGAGGACGAACTGGCCGCAGCATACCGCGAGGCTTCAGAGAGCACAGCAGAGTTGGCAGAGCAGTGGGATGAGACATCGAATGAAGCATGGGATGGACTGGATGAATGAGCGAGAACATGGGGCTTCGACGCGGGGATGTCGTTATCGTCCGCTTTGATCCCGCCGAAGGTCATGAAATGAAGAAGACTCGGCCAGCAGTCATCGTACAGAACGATATCGGAAACAAAAATTCTAGTACGACCATCGTTGCTCCTACGACGGGAACATATCGAGGCTATCCCTTTGAGGTTCTCGTTGAAGCCTCAGATTCACCATTCGAGAAGGATTCCTCCGTTCGTCTTGATCAAATTCGTGTTGTGTCTATCGAAAAGCGGATTCACTCGGTGGCGGGGAGTCTTGATACAGAGACAATAGAAGCGATAGATGAGGCGTTAAAATTGAGTCTTGGATTAGACTGATTTCCAGATTTTTGCTTTCTACGTCGATATGATCTCATGAGAGTCTCAAAGTCGACGGTTGAATGGATAATTGATCTAGCGACGAGCGAGTGTGTATCTACGGGACGGTCCAAATCTGGTATCAAGATGTTCCGGTGGTTGTAACCGAGTGGTCGACTCTCAACTGAAGCGGTAGCGCGGAGTCCCCTTCCTCAAGGAACGAGCGAAGTGAGTGAGTAGAGAGGGGAGGAGCGCGTTCGTTTCGACCACAAACACCAGCTTACAAGTAGCCACCGTACTACATTGAAACTGTGGCAGACGACTACGTGCGTCGGACGGCAATCACTCGCCTTTCGGTAGACGGTGAGCAACGGCAGTTGCTTGAGGAAACTATCTCCGAGTGGAAGCGTGGTTGCCAACTCGCCACCGACATGGCGTGGGGCAAATGCAACGCCAAGAGCGACGTACAACCCCTCGCCTACGACGATGTGCGCGCACACACCGGCCTCGGTAGTCAGCACGCGATTCTCGCCACCCACCAAGCCGCACAAGCCATTACCGGCTGCATCGAACGCTGGTCCAACGGAAAGAAGGTCAGCAAACCGACTTTCACCGCACCCACGGTGAAGTACGATACCCGGACTATGACGCTGTTTGATGACGATACGGTGTCGCTCTCCACTACGGAGAGCCGCGTTCGATGTGACCTTGCACTGCCCGACGCCGACGATGGCTATCAACGGCAGTATCTTGACTCCGACGAGTGGAGCGTCACAGAAAGTACGCTCACCGCCCGCGACGGCGATTACTTTTTACATATCGGTTTTCGCCGACACAAGAACGATACCGAGCGAAACACCGCCGAGGACGGAACGGTTCTCGGGGTTGACCTCGGTATCGAAAACCTCGCCGTCACCAGCACCGCCTACTTTTTCAGCGGGCGAGAGTTGACCCACGACCTTCGAGAGTTTGAGAAGGTACGCGCCGGACTCCAATAGACCGGGACTCGCAGCGCCCACCGGACGCTCGAACAGTCGAGCGGGCGCGAGCTTCGATACGTCCGTGACGTACTCCACCGGGCATCCAACGCTATCATAAACGAAGCACTTCGGTACGACTGTGACGTGATAGCGTTCGAGGATCTAACCCATATCCGCGACCGAACCGGCGCGTCGTGGGGGCACAAGTGGGCGTTCCGAACACTCTACGAGCAGGTGGAGTACAAGGCCGAAGCAGAAGGTATTGCGGTAAAACAAGTGGGTTCAGCGTACACGTCGAAGCGATGTGCCGAGTGTGGATTCACGGCAGACGAGAATCGTCCGACCCGCACTGACTTCCAGTGTGTGAAATGCGAGTCGGAAGCGAACGCGGACTACAATGCGGCGAAGAATATCGGGATGCGGTATGTCCGTCGGGGCCAACAGTCGTCTCGGCGGACGGGCAACAGTCAACTTGCCCTGAAGTCTGGAACTGTGACGCCGAAGCGTGGGTTTACCACCTACCCTGACAGGTTCGAGGCCGAGTTCACGGACAAGCCCCATCACCAGAAGTCGGAGACTTCTGGTTAGAAGCCAGAACTCATTGAGTTCTGGCAACACCCTCAACGAGCGAACCCATCAGGGTGAGCGAAGTAGGGTGGGGTAGTTGACTCGAGGCGATAGCAACTGGGAGTGTATACGGTACGTGTCGATGCAACGGTCTCGGACGAACAATCGATGAGATCACAGCCTTAGCCCGAGTGAATCAGCAGCGAGTGATGAATTCATACAAAGTACTGAACCAGGAACTCGGATTGCCTACCCAACCTATTCGTCCCAGTGGGTTCGTTCCACGACTTGCATCCAAACTCGGCGTTTCGGATCAGGTTCGACATCGAGCGCAGCGATTGGCTGTAGAGTCAGAAACAGTCGACAAGACCGTCGGTGTCCGTCCCTCTGGGTTCGCCGCAGCGTGTCTCTACAAGGCCAGTCATGAATGTGGCCAGCCGCTCACACAACGGGAGGTCGCCGATGCTGC
>Ga0306907_1000874_pt1 | contig 11499 bp, 10 predicted proteins | sample AntRauTorcE11898_FD_190415 | JGI IMG/M metagenome (GOLD analysis project Ga0306907, IMG submission 190415) | Saline lake microbial communities from Rauer Islands, Antarctica - Metagenome Torckler E11 #898 (v2) (version 2) | ecosystem: Environmental > Aquatic > Non-marine Saline and Alkaline >... | reverse complement strand
GCGCACGGCGTATTCGATGGACACTGCGCAGCCCTGCGAAATGCCGAGAAGCGGGAAACGCTCGAGCCCCAGGCAATCGGCCACGGCCTCGAGATCTTCCACAAAGGCGTCAAACCCGAGTTCTGACACGTCCCAGTCAGACAGGCCGCTGCCGCGCTCGTCGTAGCGAATGAAGGTGCGGGTCCGCGCGATTGTCCCGAACGTCTTGCTCCAGATGGGACTGTCCCAATCGAATTCCAGATGGTTCAGCCAATTCGCCGCCTTCAGCAGCGGCGGACCGGACCCGATGGTCGCATAGGCGATCTTGGTGCCGTCGGGCACGTCGCAGAACCCGATACGTTGCGCGTGCAAGGCGCGTCGCTTGGGATTGGTCTTGTGGGACCGCGCCACGGTCTGGACGCCGGGCTGAAACTGTGCCTGCGTGCCTTTTTCATACGCCGCCACGCCCTCCGGATCGGCCCCGCGCCAGAGCCGAAGCCATTTCTTGGCCTTCAAAGGCGGCATTTCGGAATGGGTCGCAAGACAGCGCAGCACGTCCACCTGAACCGCGCGTGCATCTTCCCGTTCGGAGGTAAGCCAAGCGTCAAAGGCCGTGTCGCCCGCGCCGTCGAGCCCGTCCATCAGCGTCGTGTCCAAGTGAAAGGCCATATCCTCGAGCTCAGGGACGGAAAGCTCCGCTCCCTGCTGACGCAGCCGGGCATGATAATCGCGGAGATCGATCAAGGCACCTTCGGCATTGAACCAGACACGTTCGCGGTCAGCCTTGATCCGTGTCTGGTCGGGCGTGTCGACGACCTTGCGCAGCTTGCTCAGGGACCAGCGAAGTGCCGCTTTCGGATCGTCTGGAAGATCCCAGAATAGCTCGCACAGGCGTTCGCGCCGATGCGGTCGCCCCGTGGTGACGAGAAAGCCCAGCAGGGCACGCGCCTTGCGAGAGGCGGGCAAGGTCACGGCCTGACCAAGTCGGGAGACCTGTAATCCGCCAAAGAGAGAGATTTCGACTTCCTGTGCCACGTCTAAATCCGATGCACTCAAAAATGATGGGCCAGCGTCGCGCTTCGAAACTGCCCTGCGCCTCACTACTTACAACGATCCGCGGCTGGTGGGGCAACGAATCGAGCCGCGCAAGCCTCCCATGCGCGGAAAAAGGCTGGGTTCGCTGAAAAACAACGCCGAGGGCCGGTCATTACAACGGCCAGTACAACGCTGGCTTACACGTTGGCCGCCCAGATGTGCCTCATCGTAGCGACGTTTCAGGGATAAACAAAGTGAACAGCGACAACCGATGCAAAAGATCCGATCAAATTCAGATCGGCATCACCAAAATTGACGACATCCTGCTTGCCGAACTCACCGGCACGCTTGACTGCATGGCCGCCGGCGCGGTCTATGACGCGCTCGTGCAACCCATCGACGAGAATACATGCCGGCTGATCGTCGACATGTCCGGAGTCACACGCCTGACCCGCGCCGGTGTTCGCGGGCTGGTCGTCGCTGCTAAGCTGTGCACCACCGCAGGCGGCAAGATGCGGATCTGCAGCGCGGACGCCCCGGCCACGCGTCTTCTCAACAATCTGGGATTTCGCCACCTCCTTCGGCTCGAGCCCAACGTCGAAGCCGCCCGCATCGCGCTCAACGTAACGGGAAAGTGCCGCGGCGCCGGAGCCCTCCCTGCACCTGCGGCCTGGCCCGAGGGCAGTGTCCCGGAGCACCAGTTCAACGAAATCAATCGAGTCGAGCGTGCGCGCGGCCTCATCGAGGCGGACGAATTGCCAATTGACGACGTTGCCGCAAACTGCGGTTTTCGGACGGTATCAGCCATGGACAACGCCTTCCTGCGCCATCTTGGCATCCCGTCGCGCTATTTCGCCCAGCGAGCCGCCACGGCACGGGAGTTGCCGGACCAAAGGTTGCGCGACATCGAAGAGCTACGCCACGCGATTCTCGTCACCAATGCCGCAGAAAGACGTGACCCGAGGATGTGGCCATGATCGCCGCTTATCTTCCTCACGACATGGCAACGCTTTTGACGGGCGTGGCCGCGGCCACATGCCTGACGGCCGCGCCGGCCTTCCGCTGCCGCCAGTCGATCCTAATTGTTCAGCTTGCCGCCGGGATGTTCTTTGCCGCACATTACCTTTGTCTCGGCCTCAATGGCGGTGCATTGGCCAATATCCTCGGGTCCGTGCAAACGGCCGCGGCCATCTTCGCGAGCCGCAGCACGGCTATGCACAAGCTGGGCTACGGGTTGATCGCGCTGATGGTCATTTTCGCACTCGTTCTCTGGCAGGGCCCGATAACGCTCCTGAGCATCTGTGCCATGGCATTCATCGCGCTTGGCCGCATGCAGACCGACGAACGTTTACTGCGGGTCCTCGTGATCGCCGGCGGTATCTTCTGGGTCCTGTATGATTTCATCGGCGAGGCGTGGATCGCGCTTGTCGCTGATATCGGCGCTCTTGCCGTCGGCATTGCGGTGCTCACGGCGCTGACCATCCGCATCCGCATCGAATGGCGGCCCTCCGCTCTTCCCGCTCTCTGAAATCTGAAATCTGTTTTATCCAAAGGAACCAACCATGCAAATCGAAACAGTCCCCGTCGTTGACCATGTGCAAGTCAAGCCATCCAGAATTCGGCGAATGCCAAACTTCCTGTTTTCAAACCGTATTCTGCGGGCCATTGGCGAATACATTCGCTGGCGGCGCGACTGCCAATACCTGGAAAGTCTGCCGGATTATCTTCTTGAAGACATTGGCCTGACCCGAGGCGATCTCAAAGTGGGGGCTCGAAGATAACAAACCTCGCACTCGTGAAATTCTCGGGGCATCCAAACGGCGTGCCCCGAACGCCTTCCCGCCTGGACTGAACGCTCCGCTGCAGCGAGTAAAATGAGTTTGAAACGCGCGTACGGCACTTCAAGAAAAGCCGCTTTGGTTGCCTCATAAGAATGTCCGCTCCAGACAGATTGGGTTGTTTTCAGCGTTACCTGGCGGAAACTCATCTTTCAGCCGTTCTTCGGGGAGGTCGTTGCAGGCGCGGCGGGAATCGGGCAAAGGCGGCGAAGGTTCCGCACAGCGGACGTCCATGCTGCGCCAAGGATCGCCAAGGTGGCTCCCGAAGAAATCTTCGTGAACGGCTCCTCGCCCTGCAGCTTTGACTGGTGGGCCGTTCACAGATTCTGGCCTCGAATTGCAACACGAAATGCAAAGGGCTGGCGCTGAGGCGGGGCTGTTTTTCTTCTAAGTCTCTGATTTTGTTGGTGGAGCCTAGGGGGATCGAACCCCTGACCTCTTGCATGCCATGCAAGCGCTCTCCCAGCTGAGCTAAGGCCCCGGAATGTCGGCCCGTTCCGGGCGATCTCGCGACGTTTAGGCAAAGCGACGGGCGGGATCAAGGGGAAAATCCCGCCCGTGGACGGTCACATGTCGTTCTCGTCGGATTCCACATCCGCGAGGTCGTCGAGGGACACGTTGTCGTTGTCGTCGTCTTCGAGCAGATCATCCTCCAGCACGACATCCTCGCTGTCTTCATCGCCGGACTCGTCGCTGGTCTTCTCGGACTTGCCGCTCTTGATCTTCTTGGTTTCCGCATCTTCGGTATCGGGCCGGATGGAACGGCTCTTGCCGGTGGCCAGTTCAACCACCTCGCCCGTATAGGGGCTGACGATCGGCGACTTGTTCAGGTCGTAGAAACGCTTGCCGGTGGTCGGGCAGACGCGTTTGACGCCCCATTCTTCCTTGGGCATGGATGATCCTCGTTGTCTCTGTGCTCTTGCAAGCAATTCGCGTCCCCTGACATAAAGGGGGGATGCTGTCAAAGGCTTTGCGGCGGCACCTGTTCGACCACTCCGGAGCGCCCATGACCAGTCATTTCCTTCCCGGCAGCCCGCCTGTCGCCCTCACCCTGCTTCACAGCCCCCGGGCGCGGCGGGTGTCGCTGCGCGTTTCGGGTCTTGACGGGCGGGTGACACTGAGCGTGCCGCGCGGCATGAGCGAGGCCGACGCGCTGGATTTCGCGCAGTCGCGGGCGGGCTGGTTGCGCGCGCAACTGGCGCGGCAGCCGGGATGCGTGCAGGTGGCACCGGGGCTTGATCTGCCGCTGGAGGGGCGCATGCTGCAAGTCGCCCCGGGCGAGGGCCCCGCCGTGCGGCTCGGCGCGGATACGATCCATGTGCCCGGCCCCGAGGCCCGCATTGCGGCCCGGCTCGAAGGGTGGCTGAAGGCGCGTGCGCGGGACCGGCTCGCGCATGCCTCGGATCGGTACGCGGCAGAGCTTGGACGCAATTACAGCCGCATCACGCTGCGTGACACGCGGTCCCGCTGGGGCTCGTGCTCGTCAAAGGCGGCGCTCAACTATTCATGGCGGCTGATCATGGCACCGCCGGACGTGCTGGACTATGTCGCGGCCCACGAGGTCGCGCATCTGGTCGAGATGAACCATTCGCCGGCCTTCTGGTCGGTGGTGAGACGCCTCTTGCCGGATCATGACGGGCCTCGCAAATGGCTGAGACGCGAGGGGGCCACGCTGCACCGCTATCGTTTCGGTGATTGACCAGGGCGCAATTTGTGATCACATGCCTGAATGCTGATCTCGCCACGACCCGATCCGATACCTGCCGCGCATGACCGTATCTATCGCGGGCTGCGCTCGCGGATCATGTATGGCGAGATCGCCCCCGGTCAGGCGCTGACGCTGCGTGGTATCGCGGCCGAATTCGACGTCTCCATGACCCCCGCGCGCGAGGCATTGCGCCGGCTGGTGGCCGAGGGCGCGCTGTCGCTGTCGCAATCGGGACGGGTCGCGACACCGGAACTGACAGGCGACCGGATCGAGGAACTGGCAGCGCTGCGGTCGCTTCTGGAGGTCGAACTGGCCAGCCGCGCCCTGCCCCGCGCGCATATCGCACTGATCGACCGGCTGCAGACCATCAATGCCCGTGTCGCCGAGGATATCGCCCGACAGGATGCGGTCGCCTATATCCGGCGCAATCTCGAATTTCACCGCACGCTCTATCTGCGCGCGCAAGCGCCGGCGATGCTGGCGATGGCCGAAACCGTCTGGCTGCAGCTCGGCCCCACGATGCGGGCGCTTTACGGGCGGCTGCAGCGCAAGGATCCGCCGCATTTCCACCGGCTGATCATCGCCGCGCTCACATCCGGCGACGAGCCGGGCCTGCGGCTTGCGGTGCGGTCGGACGTGACGCAGGGGCTGCGCATGCTGGTGGGGTGATTGCCCCGTGCGGATGCCCGGCCCATGACGCCGCGGTCCGTGTCAGGCGGCAAGCCCCTTGGCCCCGAGGCTCAGGAACCGCTCGCGGCGATCGCGGATCAGCGCCTTGCGGCCCTTCTTGTCAAGCTCGCCGAGCATCTCCTGAAGGGTCTCGCCCACGGCCTTGATCGTGGTCGCGCGGTCGCGATGCGCGCCGCCCAGAGGCTCGTCGATGATCCGGTCGGCGACGCCCAGCTTGGTGAGATCCTGCGCGGTCAGGCGCAACGCCTCGGCGGCCTCGCGCATCTTCTCGGCATCCTTCCACAGGATCGAGGCGCAGCCCTCGGGCGAGATCACCGAATAGATCGAATGTTCCAGCATCGCCACTCGGTTGGCACTGGCAAAGGCCACGGCCCCGCCAGAGCCACCCTCGCCGATGATGACCGACACCAGCGGCACGCCGATCTCGAGGCAGGTCTCGGTGGAGCGCGCGATCGCCTCCGACTGCCCGCGCTCTTCGGCGCCCTTGCCGGGATAGGCGCCGGGGGTGTCGACCAGCGTGATCACCGGCAGGCGAAACCGGTCGGCCATCTTCATCAGGCGCACCGCCTTGCGATAGCCCTCGGGGCGGGCCATGCCGAAATTGCGCGCAATCCGGCTTTTGGTGTCGTTGCCCTTTTCATGGCCGATGACCATCACCGGACGGTCCTCCAGCCGGGCAAGCCCGCCCATCACCGCGGCATCCTCGCCAAAGTTCCGGTCGCCGGAAAGCGGCGTGTATTCCTTGAACAAGGCGTTGATATAATCGCGGCAATGCGGACGATCGGGATGCCGGGCGACCTGACATTTGCGCCACGGGGTGAGGTTCTTGTAAAGGTCGCGTAGCAGGTTCGCGGCCTTGCGATCGAGCGCGCCGGCCTCTTCCTCGACATCCATTTCCGTGCTGGTACGGGCCAGGGCGCGCAGTTCTTCGGCCTTGCCTTCGATCTCTGCGAGGGGTTTTTCAAAGTCGAGGTAGTTGGTCATCGCTGCGCCGTCTCCCGTCGGGTTCCATCCGGTCATATGACGGCCTTGAGACGAATTTGCAATCGCCCGCCTGCCCGTCAGGCCGGCCACAGCACCGGGATCAGCGTCGCCACCAGCAGCGCCGCCATCACCCTGTTGAACACCCGGAGCCGTCCGGGGTTCTTCAGCACACGGCGCAGTTGCTGGCCCAGCACAGTCCAGCTTGTGGTGCTGATCGCCGAGACCCCCACGTAAACCGCGCCCACCCAGAGCACCGCCGAAAGATCACGCCCCGTGGCATAGAGCGTGATCGCCGACAGGGCCATGCTCCACGCCTTGGGGTTCACCCATTGAAAGGCCGCCGATTGCAGGAATGTCAGCGGCTTGCCTGTCGCATCGGAGGCCGCCGAGGCGGGCGGCGCGGCATTGGCGATCTTCCACGCGAGATAAAGCAGATACACCACGCAAGCGGCCTTGAGCAGCGTGTAGCTGAGCGGCCAGATGTCGAAGACCTGCATCACGCCCAGCCCCACGCCCACCACCATCAGAGGAAAGCCGAGCGCGATCCCCAGCATATGGGGGATGGTGCGGACAAATCCGAAATTCGTCCCCGATGCCATGAGCATCAGGTTGTTGGGCCCCGGTGTGATGACCGTGACGAGGGCGAAGGTTGAAAGCGCGGTCAACAGCTCAAGTGTCATTCGCTCAATTCCCTGCGATCCGATCTTCATGTGCCCTTGCGCACGCGCCCGACCCGGCGCCGCCGGGTCTTGCGATGCTCTGGACGGCCGAAGATCCGGCGTTTGGTTCGACGCGTCACCCGGGACGCGCCACCCGTATGTCATCGCACCTACTGTCATGAAAGGGGTGCTGATCCTGTCGGACAGTTGCGTTGGATTTATCATCACCCATGCACTGGGCAGGCGGCCAAGTGTCGGTCGGAATTCCCGACCCCATGCGGCGCGCCGCCGGCATGATGCGGGGCGCCTTGACCCCGGCAGACACATCCGCGCAGGCCGCGACCCCAAGCCCGGTGCCCGATACCTCGGCCCCGCCGGCGAAAAATGCCGTCCGGCGGCATGCGGCGGTCACGAATGATTGTGTTTTGCGCTGGATTTGCAGATACTCGGCGCGATATGTCGACAGGCCACGACCACCCCCATGCAGCGAGCCCCCGTGACAGCCCAGAACCACAAGCCGAGACCCGAACTCGCCTACAAGACCGACTCGTACCGTGTCAGTACGGTGACGCAGATCATCATCGCCTTCGCGGTGGTGCTGTTCCTGCTTGTGCAGGCGCGGTTCCTGCTGATTTCGCTGGCCACCGCAATCATCCTGTTCAGCCTGACGTCGGACGCGATCAATTCCATCGCACGGATCGGGATCGGGCCGGTGCGCGTGCCGAACTGGCTGGCGAGCATCGTGGCCCTCGTGCTCATATCCACGGCATTGCTCAGCCTTTCGGCGGTGATCCTGTCACAAGCCAATACCGTGCTTTCGACCACGCTGGCCTATACCGACCGCGCCCCGCAGGCGATCGCCTCGATGTTTGCGTGGCTTGGACCGGATGCCGAGACGGCGGTGCTCAATTCCGTGGCGACCTTCGATGTGGCCGGCTATCTGCGGGCCATCGCGGGACAGGCGGGCAGTCTGATGCAGGGCACGGTGCTGGTGATCCTCTTCGTTGGTTTTCTCTTCGCGGAACGGGTCTGGTTCGGCACCAAGCTGCAAAGCCTGTTCGACGATACCGCGCAGGCCGAGAAGGTCGGGCGCATCATCGGCTCGATCATCCACCGGGTGAACTACTACCTGCTGGTCAAGACATTCGTCAGCGGGGTCACGGGGCTGATGGTCTACGCGGTGGCGCGCGCCTTCGAGCTTGATCTGGCCGCCGCACTCGGGATCCTGACCTTCGTGCTGAACTACATCCCCTCGATCGGGTCGATCGTGGCGACAGTTCTGGTGGCGCTGGTGGCATTCGTCCAACTGGCCGATGGGACGATGACGCTGCTGATCTTTCTGGTCGTCGGTGGGATCCAGTTTCTGAATGGCAATATCATCGACCCGATGCTGATGGGGCGCGCGCTGCGGGTGTCATCGTTCGGGATCATTATCAGCCTTGCCTTCTGGGCTGCGATCTGGGGCATTCCGGGGATGTTTCTGGCCGTACCGATCATGGTCTCGCTGATGATCGTCTGCAGCCACGTGCCGGGCCTGCGTCCGGTGGCGGTGCTGCTGTCGCGCGAGGGCCTGCCCGAGACCGACTCGGATCTCGATATCGCGGCCCCCAAGGCCAGCCGGGCGAGCGCGCGTTAATCGTCCAGATGCAGGTAGACGCGCCGGTTCTGGCGACCTTTCTTTTCGACCTTGCCAAGCCGTAATGCGCCGATCTCGGCGGTACGGGCCACATGCGTGCCACCGCAGGGTTGCAGATCGACCTGCGCGGCACCCTGCCCGATGCGGATCAGGCGCACACGCCCCGCGCCCCTTGGGGGTGCCGCGGACATGGTCTTGACCAGCCCGGGATTGGCGTCGAGCTCGGCCTCGGTGATCCAGCTCTCTTCAACGGCAAGATCGCGCTCCACCAGATAGTTGAGCTGCGCCTCCAGCGCATCGCGGTCACCGGGGGCCTCGGGCATGTCGAAATCGAGCCGGCTGCGCGCCTCGCCGACTGACCCGCCCGTCACCGGCAGCGGTATGACCACCGACAGCAGGTGCAGCGCCGTATGCATCCGCATGATCCGGTGACGGCGCGCCCAGTCGAGGATCTGCCGCAGATCCGTTCCCACGGGTGGCAGCGTCTGGCCCTCTGCGGGGATCAGGGCGATCTGCCCGTCCTCGGCGCGGAGGGTCGTGGCGATTGTCAGGCTGCCCTGCTCCCACACCAGCCGGCCGCTATCGCCCGGCTGCCCGCCGCCGGTGGGGTAGAACACTGTCCGGTCGAGCACGACACCGCCCTCGGGCGTGTGCGCGGTGACGCGGGCCTCGGCCTCGGCCAGATAGGGATCGGCACGAAACAGGGGATCGGTCATCGTCCGCCCCCGCCCCCGTCACCGCCGCCGCCATCCGCGTCGCCGTCCGTGTCGAAATCGGACTCGGTCTTTTGTGCGGGCACGCGGCCGGGCGCGCCAGCGGCTGGTGCAGAGGGCGCAAGCTGCCCTGCCGGCTGCCCTGTCGGGGCCGCCTCGCGCCGGATCCAGATTTCCTGTTGCGGGAAGGGGATCTCGATTCCCGCTTCGGCAAAGCGCTTGGCGATGTCGTGATTCATCTGTGAATGCACATCCATCATCCAGTTGACATCGCGCAGGATCGCACGGATCTCGAAGTCCAGCGAGCTGTCCCCGAAGCCTCTGAAAAGGATGGTCGGCGGCGGGTTCATCAGCACCAGAGGATGCGCTTCGGCCACATCCCGCAGAACCGCCTCGACCTTGCGCGTATCGCTGCCGTAAGCCACGCCCACCGGTACGATCACCCGGCCCACGGTATTGCCGCGGGTAAAGTTTGTCACCGTGCCGCTGACGAAATCGGCATTCGGCACGATCACGTCGGTGCGATCGAACGTCTCGATCCGGGTGGAGCGCACTGAGATCGCCTTGACATAGCCGTGCTGTCCGCCGACCTCGATCCAGTCGCCTTCGGAAATCGGACGCTCGATCAGCAGGATGATGCCGGCCACGAAGTTCGACACGATATTCTGCAGACCGAAACCGATACCGACCGACAGCGCACCGGCAACGATGGCAAGCGAGCTGAGGTCGATACCCGCGCTGGTGATCGAGATCAGAACCGCAAGGAAGATCCCCACATAGCCGACACCCGACACGATGGCGTTGCGCCCGCCGGTATCCAGCTTGGTCTTGGGCAGGATCGTGGTCCTGAGCGCGCCCTGCAGGAGCCGCGTGATCAGCAGGCCGATCGCGAAGACGATGGCGAGGGTCAGGAAGATCATCGGCGAGATCGTGGTGCCGCCGAATGTCACGCCTTCGGTGATGCTGGTCCAGATCTGCCTGAGTTGCGCCGGACGCGCGCCCCAGATCAGCGCGAAGGCGGGCAGCGACAACACACCAAGGAAAAATCCACCCAGAACCGGCACGAGCGACTCGTCGGCGCTGAAGCGATTGCCGGTGAGCAGGACGTAAAGCTCCGAAAGGAACCTCTGCAGCACCAGAAGGGCACCCAGCAGGATGAGCGACAGTGCGGCGGGCAGCATGATCGCCGTGGCGGCGTTCATGTACCCGATCGCCGCCAGAACCGGGGCCGCCACCGCCACCACCGTCAGAAGCCGCGACAGAAGCCCCGCGATCCGGTCGCTGACACGGGCGTCGACCCCGGGATCATTCTCGTAGGCGCGGCTGTGCTGCTTGAGCAGGGTGGACATTCGCCAAAGCAACAGACCGGTCAGCACCAGGAGCGGAAAGATCACCACATTGGTCGCCGGCTCGCTCCATCTCGCGCCCTCGGACACGGAGCGCACCAGATGGAACCCCGCGACCACAAGACCAAGGAGCGCGCCATAGATCCGACCCGAGGCACGGCATCCCTCGTCGAGATTGAAACCCGGACCGCGCGTCTCGTGCCGTTGAAAGAGCCGTTGCGCCAGCCACCGCGCGAGGAAGAAGATGAACGCCGCGGGCAGCAGGTTCGTCAACACCAGATCGCCCGTCAGTCCGGGCAGACCGCTGGTCTGCGTCGCCTGCACGATGGCGACGATGCCCATGAAGGGCAGCACCCATACCCCCAACGAAATGAGGAAGGTGGAAATCCAGCGCCCCGCACTCGGTTCTTCCGTGTCGAGCTTGCGCAACAGCCGCACCGTCCAGACGCGACCGCGCGCCAACAGCAAGAGGCCGGGCAGCAACAGCCCGAGCACGGCAGGCAGGTTGTCGATGAAACTCTGATAGCCCGCCGGTCTTTGCCAGGTCTGCACCACTTCGGACCGGATATTGTTGACGAGACTGTAAAGCGAGGTCAGCGCCTCCGGCCAGAATTGCGGATTCACCGGCGCCGGTCCAAGCCGCAAGAGCTCTTCGGTTTGCCGCGCGTTGATCATCTCGTCGATCGCGGTGATCAGACCGTCCGCGCGGCGCTGCGCCAGTTCCGCGGTGCGCACCGGTGCCTCGAGGCGGGCAAGGCGCCGGTTCAGTTCCTCGCGCTGTACCGCGACATCGGGGGGTTCGCTGCCGTCTTCCGGCACCGGACCGAGTGTGTCCAGTTGATCGCGCACCGTCCGGATCGTCGCGGAATTCGTGCCTTGCGCATCGATGAACTGCTGCCGGAAATCAACCG
>Ga0306907_1000860_pt1 | contig 11640 bp, 6 predicted proteins | sample AntRauTorcE11898_FD_190415 | JGI IMG/M metagenome (GOLD analysis project Ga0306907, IMG submission 190415) | Saline lake microbial communities from Rauer Islands, Antarctica - Metagenome Torckler E11 #898 (v2) (version 2) | ecosystem: Environmental > Aquatic > Non-marine Saline and Alkaline >... | reverse complement strand
TAAACCCTGGTCAGCAATGATCAGGGTTTTTTGTTTGCCCGGCGAAGCCGGCAAACCCGGCCACCTGAAAGAAGGTGGCGTCACCCCGACTGAGGGGAAGACAATCCGACTGGTAAGGGCGTCACTGGCCAACGGTGGGGTCTGAAGGAAGCCATAGGATGTTAACGGTACACAACGCAAGTGAACCTGTTTCGGCAGCACAGGTGGGTAAGCGTGCAAAATAGCGCGACGCCCGGTACTCAGTCAGACCTGTGTTGTGTTTGAGGGTGGCATCGTTAACCGGGAGCCGGTGCAGTAACCGGGGAAGCCTGACACCGAATCCGGCGAGGCCGGAGGTTGTGGTTCAAGGTGAAAGCCAAGGCCACAACGGGTGCGAGGTGGCAGATGAAGCCGTAGTAGTGAGGAAGTTCCGGCCGGTGAAACCTGGTAACAGTGTGGAGGGTAAAACCGGAACGACCGCTGGCGGAGGTTCAGCGGGCCGGACAGGGTCAAAAGCCCTGGTCGGATGCGAAGGGCGGAAGTCATTAATGAGCATGACGGACGACGACAGGAAGGTGGACGCTGCGTTCACAAGCTGCCCGACGGGGCAGGGAAGTGAGTTGAGGCGCTGTGGGAGCGCAGTTGCTTCGGCTCTCTCTGAACGTGGGAGTAGGACGATACCGTGGCGGCAGATTGCCAAAGCGCTAGTACCCGGACGGACCGTTCGAAACAGACCCGCAGCCAGACCAACCCTCGGAGTTGTCATCACAGAGATGAGCAGGCATGAGGACATACTACAGTCTTTACGGGCAGCTGCTGTCGACGCGGCGTCTGTATGAAGCGTTCAGACACGTCAAGCGCAACAAGGGTGCGGCCGGAATTGATGGGCAGAGCCTGAGTGCGTTTGAGGCGAATCTGGAGGTGGAGCTGTCGTGCCTGTTGCTCGAACTGAAGGAAAAGCGCTATCGCGCGCAGCCGGTCAAACGGGCCGTCATTGCCAAGGACGACGGCGGTGAACGTTTGCTGGGTATTCCGACGGTTCGGGACCGGGTTGTGCAACAGACGTTGCGCGGTATTATCGAACCGATCTTCGAGCCGGACTTCCACCCATCAAGTTACGGGTATCGTCCGGGACGCAGTGGTCACCACGCTATCGGCAAGGCGGAGTTATTCATCCGCCGCTACCGGCGTGAGTGGGTTGTGGATATGGACTTGTCGAAATGCTTCGACACACTGGACCATGACCTGATCATCCGGCAGTTTCGCCAACGGATCACGGACGGCAGTGTTCTGTCACTGCTGCGCCAGTTTCTGGAAAGCGGAGTGATGGTAGGGTGCCACCTTGAAGAGACGGAACTGGGAAGCCCACAGGGAGGCGTGATCAGTCCACTGATTGCGAACGTCTATCTGGACGCCTTCGATCAGCTCATGAAAGCGCGGGGTCACCGCATCGTCCGCTACGCGGACGACATACTGATCCTGTGCGGCTCAGGAGCTGGGGCGGAGAATGCGTTGAGGGTGGCCCGGCGCTATCTGGAAGACGAGCTGAAACTGACCGTTAATGCCACCAAGACCCACATCGCGCACAGCGACGAAGGGGTGAAGTTCCTGGGCGTCGTGATGTACACAAAGTACACTCGCATACAGGAGAAGAAGGTGGTTAAGCTCAATCAGAAGCTCAAGGCGATAACCAAGCGAAATCGTGGTGCGGGACTTGCGGCTATCATCCGCGAGCTGAATCCTGTGCTGCGGGGCTTTGCCAACTACTTCCGGGTAGCCAACTGCTCAAGGGTGCTGCGACAGGTGATGAGCTGGGTAAGGCGGCGTCTTCGCTGCATCCAGCTCAAGCAGTGGAAGAAGCCGGGCCGACTGCATCGCAGGCTGAAACAATTGGGCTATCGCCCTCCGTTTAAGTCGATCAAGATGCAAAGTTGGCGCAATGCGGCATCACCGCTGGCTCATCTGGCAATACCTAATGCCTACCTGCACGACGACCTGAGGTTGATGGATTTAACTAAAGTCAAAACCGGCATCACTGTTCCCGAGTTCGGGGTAAGTTAATGGCATGAGCCGTATACGTGGCCCGTATGTACGGTTCTGTGAGAGGGATGAGGCGGTGACGCCTCACCCTACTCGATTTCGCCGTTGATTTGTGGGAACTTATGGAAAGAGCGGCCCTGTGATATTCTCACTCGCCTGAACATACGTGAGCAGAAGTTATGTCCTTGCCCAAACGAGTTGTCCTGGTTGGCCCTATGGGGGCTGGCAAAAGCACCATTGGCCGGATGCTGGCCAAGGAGTTGGGCTATCGATTCGTGGATTCGGACCGGATCATCGAGCAGCGGTGTGGCGCCAATATTTCCTGGATCTTCGACGTCGAAGGCGAGGACGGTTTCCGGCAGCGTGAAACCGCCATGCTCAGCGAGCTCGCCGACCAGCCCCATACGGTTCTGGCCACCGGTGGCGGTGCGGTGATGCGAGAAGAAAATCACCCGCAGCTCAAGCGGGATGCACTGGTTGTTTACCTGAAAACATCCATTGAACAGCAGGTTGAAAGAACGCGGAAAGACAGAAATCGCCCACTGCTCCAAAATGATAATCCGGAAGCCGTACTGCGCCGACTGTTTGCGTTAAGAGATCCGCTTTACTCCCAGTTGGCCGACATTGTTATGTTCACGGATCGAAAAAGCCCGCGCCTGGTGGTGCGTCAGCTGGTTAACCAGGTGAACCCGAAATCTCCCAGGCAGGTAAGAAAGGTTGGCAAAGAAGGCAGAAAACATGCGTGAGTCTCCCAAAGAACTGAATGTTGACCTGGGCGAGCGGAGTTATCCGATTTTCATTGGTCAGCAGTTGCTGGGCAACACGGATCTTACGTCCTGGGTCACTGGTTCTCAGGTCATGATAGTGACTAACGAAACTGTCTCTCCGCTTTACCTGGAATCTGCGCGGGACTGTTTCCCCGGCAAACAGGTAGATGCCGTGGTTCTGCCGGATGGTGAGGAGTACAAAGACTGGAAGACCCTGAACCTGATTTTTGATGCCCTTCTGGAAAAACGTCACTCGCGGAAAACCACACTTGTGGCGCTGGGCGGTGGCGTAATTGGTGACATGACTGGTTTTGCTGCTGCCTCTTATCAGCGCGGCGTCGCCTTTATCCAGATTCCAACGACATTGTTGTCGCAAGTGGACTCTTCGGTTGGAGGAAAGACCGGAATCAATCATCCGCTTGGCAAAAACATGATTGGTGCTTTTCATCAGCCGGAGGCAGTGCTGATCGATACTGAAAGCCTGAAATCCCTGCCTGCCCGTGAGGTATCGGCCGGCCTGGCGGAAGTTATCAAATACGGCCTGATTCGTGCGCCTGAGTTTCTGGCCTGGCTGGAGTCCAACATTTCTGCCTTGCTTGATCTGGACCAGACGATTCTGGCTGAGACGATTTATCGTTCATGCGCCTGTAAGGCTGAGGTTGTTGCACTGGACGAACGAGAGGGCGGTCTGAGAGCGATACTTAATCTGGGGCACACCTTTGGCCACGCGATAGAAACATTCGCAGGTTATGGCAAGGTTCTGCACGGTGAAGCGGTGGGAACCGGCATGATGATGGCGGCTGACCTTTCCGCAAGGCAGGGCTGGATCACCGGGGAGGATCGGGATCGGGCGATCCGCCTGATCACCAAAGCGAGGCTGCCCGAGCAGGCTCCGGCTGGTATGGCGCCGGACGATTTCCTCAGATTGATGGCCGTTGATAAAAAAAATGTGGATGGCAAGCTGAGGCTGGTGGTATTGCATGCTCTGGGTGACGCTGTGGTAACTGATGAGGCCGAGCCGCAACATCTTCACGGTACGCTTCAGGCGTATTGCCAGGGCCAACCTTGATAAACGCCGACTGGACATGGAATGGGAGCAGGGCAGGGAATGGCTGCAGTAGATGACGACCTGAACAGTTTCGATGGCGAGGATTTGCTTGCCGATCTGGAGGCCCAGTTCGGATTAAAGGCAAATCCCTTGGCGATGGACATGCCGTTTTTTCCGGATGCGTCCCGGCATCATGTGCTGGAAACTCTCAGGCACCTGAGTGGCTTCGGTGATCTGGCGCTGGTTTTGACCGGTGATACTGGTGCGGGCAAGAGCAGGCTGTTGGCTGAGCTTGTCCATAGTGAGTCTTCCCGGCTCGACTTTCATCGAGTTCCGGCCGACTCCCTGGAAAACACCCAGGCCCTCGCCAGTGCCCTGATAGGACTCGCCTACCGTGGGCTTGAGGCCACTCAAGGCGCCCGGGATGCGGTTTATGGCTTCTTTCGCTGGTCCGAAACTCGCGCCAGAAAGGGTCGCCGAATGGTGCTGTTGATTGACGATGCCGAGCGCGTGCCTGCCGACGTGTTGCGGTTATTGCTCAGTGCCTATCAGGCTGCTGATCGGGCGTCGGCGGCCGCTATTGTCTTTAGCGGCGGCGACGAGCTGGTCAGTCTGCTGGGTCTGACGGGCGACAGCTCCGGTGTTCACCAGATCCACCTGCGCCCACTGACCAGTGATGAAATCTTCGCCTATCTCGAGCCGCGCATTCACAAGGCTGGTGGGGATGTGAAGGCGATGTTGTCGGCATCCCGACTGGCGGCCCTTCATCGCCTGAGCCAGGGAAGCTTTACCGGGCTGAAGCGTGTTGCTCCTTCTGTATGGCTGGACAAGGCCCCACTGCAGAGCGTTCATCCGCCCCGTTTTCGATGGGCAGTGAATGCGCGCTGGCCAGTGTTGGCGCTGGTATTACTCGCCGTTTCCTGGTGGCTGGTGTCCCAGCAGTATGACGCCTCGATGGAGCATGAAGAGGAGCGTGAAGAGAAGCGTGAAGAAACGAAGGTCCGGCCCGAGCCGATTCGAAAAAGTGTGACCATTGGCCCGAGCAATCCGGTGGTCGAAATCAGCGAGGAAGCCGAGCCGGTTGTCCCTGAACCTGAGTTGACTGCGGCGCCGGAACCACTGAAAGCTGCCCCAGAGCCAGAGCCAGAGCCAGAGCCAGAGCCAGAGCCAGAGCCAGAGCCAGAGCCAGAGCCAGAGCCAGAGCCAGAGCCAGAGTTTGCACCTTTGAAACCTGCAGCGTTTATGCCGCTGGAAGAAGTCCGTGCCCGGGATTCCTGGACTATCCAGGTAATTGCCGGCAATCAGGAGCAGACCGTCATCAGTGTGATTGAGCAACACGAATCTGTGCTCCGTATCCGGTATACTGTCTCAAGGCGTCAGGAAAATGACTGGTATTTCGGGTTTTATGGCAATTTCACGACGAAAGAAGCGGCCAGGGAGGCGCTCAGTCAATTGCCGCGGGCATTGATACGCCAGTCTCCGTGGATCAGAAAATCAAGCGGGTTCTGAGCGCCGCCTTGGACGGCATGATAAGAAACTGCTTTAAAAACAACAGGTTTCATCCTCCTTGTCTCAAGGCGCTGCGTTTGGTGGCCCTCGTAACTGACGGTTATTCGCCCTAATATTAAACCTCTTTGGTTTGAGTACGTATTTGTACGCGTGTAAAATGATCAGCCCCCCATTTTCAGTGTCGAAGAGCGAGTGATCGGTTTTTTTCGATCTAACTCTTTGATTGAAAAGCATTTCTATGCGAGAGAACGCTTATGACAACAGGTTTGTATCATCCCGATGAATTCAGGGACAACTGTGGCTTTGGTCTGATTGCCCACATGAAGGGCGAGACCAGCCACAAGCTGTTGCAAACTGCCATCGAATCTCTGACCTGCATGACCCACCGTGGTGGTATCGCTGCAGACGGGAAGACCGGCGATGGGTGTGGCCTGTTGATTCAGAGCCCGGACGCTTTTCTGCGCAAGGCCGCCAAAGAATGTTTTGGCAAAGCACCCGACGGCCAGTTTGCTGTGGGTCAGGTGTTTTTGAGTCCTGATGAATCCAGGGCACAGGCCGGTCGCGAGGCGATTGAAAAGCGCCTGACAGAGCAGGGTCTGGAAATCATGGGCTGGCGTAAAGTGCCCACCGATGAAAGCTGCCTCGGCCCTATGGCGCTGGACTGCCTGCCCTGGATCGAGCAGGTATTTGTGGTTCCGGTGAAGCAGACCGAGCAGGAATTGGCGATTGCATTGTTCGTCGGCCGTCGTCACGCCGAGCGGGATATGGTGGAAGACCCTGAATTCTATATCTGCAGCCTGTCGCATCGTACTCTGGCCTATAAAGGCCTGATGATGCCTGCTGATATCACCAAGTTTTATAAAGATCTGGGTGACCCCGATCTGGAGACGGCCATTTGTGTGTTTCACCAGCGGTTCTCCACCAACACCATGCCCAAGTGGCCGCTGGCCCAGCCGTTTCGCTATTTGGCCCACAATGGCGAAATCAATACAGTCGACGGCAACCGTAACTGGGCGATCGCCCGTGCCGCCAAGTTCAGTTCGCCATCGCTGCCGGACCTGCAGACGCTTCAGCCGCTGGTGAACCTGACCGGCTCGGACTCATCCAGCATGGACAACATGCTGGAGGTCCTGCTGGCCGGTGGTGTTGATCTGTTCAGGGCAGTGCGCATGATGATTCCGCCTGCCTGGCAGAACGTCGACACTATGGATTCCGAGCTGCGCGCCTTCTACGAATACAACTCCATGCACATGGAGCCCTGGGATGGCCCGGCCGGACTGGTGCTTTCAGACGGTCGCTACGCGGTTTGTATGCTGGACCGAAACGGCCTGCGCCCGGCGCGCTGGGTGATCACCAAGGACGACTTCATCACGTTGGCTTCTGAAATCGGCACTTATGGCTACAAGCCCGAAGATGTGGTGGCAAAAGGCCGAGTGGGCCCGGGCCAGATGCTGGCGATTGATACCGAGTCAGGCGAGGTTCTGCACACCAAAGACGTGGATCAGCGCCTGAAGAAAGCGCATCCATATAAGCAATGGCTGCGGGACAACTCGCTGCGGGTTGAGGCGACCCTGAATCAGGAAACGCCCGACTTCAAACTGATGAAATCAGAAGATCTTCAGATCCATCAGAAGATGTTCATGGTGTCCTATGAAGAGCGGGACCAGATACTGCGCCCGCTGGCCGAAAATGGTCAGGAAGCCGTGGGTTCGATGGGAGATGATACGCCCATGGCCGTGCTTTCAAGCCGAGTGCGCCATGTGGCAGATTATTTCCGTCAGAAATTTGCGCAGGTGACCAATCCGGCCATCGACCCGCTGCGTGAAGCCATTGTCATGTCCCTTGAGACCTGTATTGGTGCTGAGCGCAACGTGTTCGAGGAAACCCCTGAGCACGCGAACCGGATTATTCTGACCACGCCTGTACTGTCACCGGCCAAGTTTCTGAGGATCGCCAACAATGACCGGCCAGGTTTCGAAGTCGCCAGGATCCCCATGGGGTACAGCCCGGAAATGGGGTTGGAAAAAGCGATCGAACAGCTGTGCCAGAACGCTGAGCAAGCGGTTCGCGATGGCAAGGTTATTCTGATCCTCACGGATAAAGATCTTAAGGAAGGTGAAATCCCCGCTAACGCCCTGATGGCGACCGGTGCGGTTCACCATCACCTGGTCAAGAACGGTTTGCGCTGCGATTCCAATATTATTGTTGAGACCGGCTGGGCTCGTGATCCCCACCACTTTGCTGTGCTCTTTGGCTTCGGCGCTACGGCCGTGTACCCCTATCTGGCCTTCCAGGTGCTGAACGATCTGATTCGCACCGGTGAGGTCATGATGGACCCGATTGATGCGAAGAATAATTACCGTAAGGGCATCAACAAAGGCCTGTTAAAGATTCTGTCCAAGATGGGCATATCCACCATTACCTCCTATCGGGGCGCGCAGCTGTTTGAAGCGATTGGCCTGGCGGACAGAGTGGTCGACTTGTGCTTCACGGGCGTTCCAAACCGCATTCAGGGTGCCGAATTCTACGATTTCCAGCAGGATCAGGAACAACTCGCCAGTGTTGCCTGGAAGGCCCGCAAGCCTATCTCCCAGGGCGGTCTGCTGAAGTACGTCCACGGCCAGGAATACCATGCGTTCAATCCGGACGTGGTGGGCAAACTGCAGGAAGCTGTGACCAGTGGTGACTATGGCCAGTATATGGAATACGCCGGGCTGGTGAATGAGCGCCCGGTGTCCACGCTTCGGGATTTGCTGGTTTTCCGCAAAGACATCAAGCCCATCGATCTGTCAGAAGTGGAGCCGTTGGAAAACATCTTGCCGCGCTTTGACTCGGCAGGGATGTCGTTGGGCGCGCTGTCGCCGGAAGCCCACGAAGCGCTGGCCGTGGCCATGAACACCCTGGGCGGGCGCTCGAATTCTGGTGAAGGGGGTGAAGATCCGGCCCGTTACGGCACTAACAAGCGCTCCAAAATCAAACAGGTAGCGTCGGGTCGGTTTGGTGTAACGGCAGAATATCTGCGCAGCGCGGATGTAATGCAGATCAAAGTCGCCCAGGGTGCCAAGCCGGGCGAGGGCGGTCAGCTGCCTGGCGGTAAGGTCAATGATCTCATTGCCCGGCTGCGGTACTCGGTGCCAGGCGTGACGCTGATCTCGCCACCACCTCACCATGATATTTATTCGATCGAGGATCTGGCACAGCTGATTTTCGACCTCAAGCAGGTCAACCCGTCGGCTCTGGTGTCGGTAAAGCTGGTTTCCGAGCCGGGTGTCGGCACCATTGCCGCGGGCGTTGCCAAAGCCTATGCGGACCTGATTACCATATCGGGCTATGACGGCGGTACCGCGGCAAGCCCACTGACCTCTATCCGCTACGCCGGGTCGCCCTGGGAACTTGGTTTAAGTGAAACCCAGCAGGCGCTGCGAGCGAATGATCTGCGGGGCAGGATTCGCCTGCAGACAGACGGTGGCATCAAGACGGGTCTGGATGTAGTGAAAGGCACGATTCTGGGTGCAGAAAGTTTCGGTTTCGGTACCACGCCCATGGTGGCGCTGGGCTGTAAGTACCTGCGCATTTGCCACCTGAACAACTGCGCGACCGGTGTTGCCACGCAGAACGAATATCTGCGGGAAGAGCATTTCAAGGGTACGGTTGAAATGGCGATGAACTTCTTCCGGTTCGTGGCAGAAGAAACCCGTAGTTGGCTGGCTCAGCTGGGTGTCCGAAGCCTGGAGGAACTGGTCGGTCGTGTCGATCTGCTTGAGCGTCTGCCCGGCAATACGCCCCGTCAGCGAAAGCTGGATCTGAGCCGACTGCTGTCCAATGATCACATTCCGGCGGATAAGCCAAACACCTGCCAGGTTGAACGAAACCATCCGTTTGACCCGGGTAGGCTGGCGGAAGAAATGGTTCGGGACACGGCAGAGACGATTGCCGCCAAGAAGGGGGGCGAGTTCAGTTACCGGGTGACCAACTGTGATCGTTCCATTGGTGCACGCCTGTCTGGCGAGATTGCTGAGCAGCATGGCAACCAGGGCATGGTGTCTGCGCCGGTGACCCTGAATCTCACTGGCACAGCGGGCCAGAGCTTTGGTGTCTGGAACGTGGGTGGCCTGAACCTGATTCTGGAAGGCGATGCCAACGACTATGTCGGCAAAGGCATGACCGGCGGTAAGCTGGTCGTTAGGCCACCGGCAGTCAGCAGCTTCAAGTCCCAGGAAACATCGATTATTGGTAACACATGCCTTTACGGAGCGACCGGCGGCAAGTTATTTGCCGCGGGCACGGCGGGTGAGCGCTTTGGTGTGAGAAACTCTGGTGCCCATGCGGTTATTGAAGGCGTGGGTGACCACTGCTGCGAGTACATGACCGGCGGTCTGATTACGGTTCTGGGCAGCACCGGACACAATTTCGGTGCGGGTATGACCGGCGGGTTTGCCTATGTGCTGGACCTCAACAACACATTTGTAGACAAGTACAACCACGAGCTGGTGGAAATACAGCGGATCTCCAGTGAAGAGATGGAGTCTTATCGCAACTACCTTCGTGGTGTTATTCGTGAGCACATCTCTGAAACGTCCAGCGAGTGGGCAGAGCACATTTTAGACAATTTCGACGACTACATCGGCCGGTTCTGGCTGGTGAAGCCAAAGGCGGCCAATCTGCGCAGCCTGCTGGCCAGCACCCGGGCCCGCCCGGAGTAACAGGCCGGAAAATCAGGGAATAGCGCTGCAGAGGATGCAGCGCTATCGTCGACATTGAGTTTGATGAGAGCGTCTTAAATGAAAGAACGACTGAATAACGACTTCCAGTTTGTCGAGGTCGGGCGTGTTGACCCGAAAAAAGTGCCTGCCAAGAAGCGCAAGAAAGGATTTGGTGAGATCTATCAACAGTACACCCAGGGCGACGCTTCTTCCCAGGCCCATCGCTGTATCGAGTGCGGTAATCCATACTGCGAGTGGAAGTGCCCGGTGCACAACTACATCCCGAACTGGCTTAAGCTGGTGTCGGAAGGCAATATCATGAAAGCCGTGGAATTGTGCCATCAGACCAACTCGCTACCGGAAGTCTGTGGGCGTGTCTGCCCTCAGGACCGTCTCTGCGAAGGAGCGTGCACGCTCAATGATGGCTACGGCGCGGTCACGATCGGGTCGGTGGAAAAATACATTACCGACACCGCGTTTGCGCTGGGTTGGAAGCCGGACATGTCGGCAGTCAAGTGGACCGACAAGAAGGTTGCCGTCATCGGCGCAGGCCCGGCGGGCCTTGGCTGCGCCGACGTGCTGGTGCGCAACGGCGTGAAGCCCGTTGTGTTTGATATCTATCCGGAGATCGGCGGCCTGCTGACTTTCGGTATTCCCGAGTTCAAGCTGGAAAAGTCGGTCATGACCCGCCGCCGCAAGATCTTTGAGGAAATGGGCATGGAATTCCGCCTGTCCACGGAAGTCGGCAAAGATGTCGCGATGGCAGACATTCTGGAAGACTACGACGCCGTTTTCATGGGGATGGGCACCTACACCTACATGAAGGGTGGCTTCCCGGGTGAAGACCTGCCGGGCGTCCACGACGCCCTCCCGTTTCTGGTGTCCAACGTCAATCGTCGCCTTGGTTTTGAGAAAGAGGCCGGTGACTTTATAGACATGAAAGGCAAGCGTGTCGTGGTTCTTGGCGGTGGTGACACGGCAATGGACTGCAACCGCACCTCGATCCGTCAGCAGGCGGCAAGCGTCACCTGTGCCTACCGCCGTGATGAGGGCAACATGCCGGGCTCACGCCGTGAAGTGTCGAACGCTAAAGAAGAAGGCGTAAAGTTCATGTTCAATCGCCAGCCTATCGCGGTCATCGGCGAAGACAAGGTCGAAGGCGTCAAGGTTGTGCGAACTCAGCTGGGCGACCCCGACGAAAATGGCCGTCAGCGCCCGGAAGTTGTGCCGGGCAGTGAAGAGGTTATTCCCGCTGATGCGGTGCTGGTGGCGTTTGGATTTCGCCCAAGCCCCGCCGACTGGTTCGAGGAACAGAAAGTATCCACCGACGAATCCGGCCGCGTCAGTGCGCCGGAGGAAGTTGAGTTTCCGTTCCAGACCAGCAATGCCAAGATCTTTGCTGGCGGCGATATGGTGCGGGGCTCTGACCTCGTGGTAACGGCAATCTGGGAAGGCCGCCAGGCCGCCGAGGGCATTATGGATTACCTGGACGTATGACTGAACTTAAGAACGACCGTCTTCTGCGCGCTTTGATGCGCCAGCCCGTAGACCGCACGCCGGTATGGATGATGCGCCAGGCGGGCCGGTATCTCCC
>Ga0306907_1000855_pt1 | contig 11695 bp, 13 predicted proteins | sample AntRauTorcE11898_FD_190415 | JGI IMG/M metagenome (GOLD analysis project Ga0306907, IMG submission 190415) | Saline lake microbial communities from Rauer Islands, Antarctica - Metagenome Torckler E11 #898 (v2) (version 2) | ecosystem: Environmental > Aquatic > Non-marine Saline and Alkaline >... | reverse complement strand
GGTTCATATTTTTCAGAAAGAGAACCGATGCCAGGCGATGCAGTTCAACGCCGGATACACTGACTTTCCACGTCTTTAACGTTCTGCACATTGAATGTGCTTGTATGCATGTTCGGTCTCGATGAGGCTGGTCGTGGCCCGGTTCTCGGGTCGTTATTTGTTGGATTTGTCGATGCGCCAGCCGCCGTGCTTCCACCGGGATTAGCTGATTCGAAGGACTTGTCCGAAGCGACAATTATCGACCTTGCTACGACGCTGTACAACACTCCGAAAGTAACGGCGTGCGTCCGGGAAATACCGGTACCAGAGATTGATACAGGCGAAGCGAATGTGACTGAACTGACGATGGATCGGATGGCTGGCCTTATCTCTGAGTGCGCAACGAGCGATCGTGGTGTCGTCGATGCGTGCCATTCGGATGCGTCAGTCTTCGGCCGATTAGTGACCGAACGATTGCACGGTGAGTCCCCACCGTCCGTAGAGGCCGAACACGGGGCCGACACGCGCGTGGAGCAAGTCATGGCAGCGAGTATCCTTGCGAAGCACGAACGCGAGCAGCACGTCGCTGCGCTCCGAGAACAGCACGGTGACGTCGGGAGCGGGTATCCGAGTGACCCGGTGACGCAAACGTTCCTGGAAGACTACGTTGACACGCACGGTGAACTCCCTGCCTGCGCCCGCCGGTCGTGGCAAACCAGCCAAGACGCTCTTAACGCCGCTGCACAGACCGAACTCGGGGCATACGGGACTGAGTGAACTATCCAACTTTTCTTGAGTGACGGGAGCGTACACGAGGTACAAACATATGCCACTCACCGATTTCGGCGTATTCCTCGCCACACCAACAGACGCCATTCGCCTTGTAGCGCTTCCTATCTTCGCCTGGATTGCGTGGAAAGACATTAAGACACGCCGAGTCTCGAATCAAGTCTGGCTCCCACTCATCATTCTCGGAACTGTGTTGCTGTCGTGGGATGCCTGGCAAGCATGGGGGACACTCGACTGGACGTTCTTCGTTGCACCAGTCGCAGTCAGCCTATTTGTCGTGATACCAGGAGCGTACCTGATGTGGTTCGTCGGCGGGTTCGGAGGAGCAGACGCGAAAGCGATCATGACGCTCGCTATCCTGTTCCCAACGTACCCGGCATACTTCATCGGATCAGATGCGTATCCAGTCATAGAATCCACCATCGGGAGTTTCTCATTTACAATCCTGGCGAACGCAGTCGTCGTTGCATTACTCGCACCGCTCGGGCTCCTCACGCTCAATATCATTCGCGGTGACCGGTCACCAGTAATGTTTCTCGGACGTATCCTTCCGGTAGAGGACGTGACTGAGACACCGGGGAAGCTACTGGAGACTGACGACGGATTCACTAAGTCCGGACTGGATTTAGACGTTCTTCGCATGTACCTTCGCTGGCGCGGGACAACCCTCACAGAGATCCGTGCTGACCCGGATGCGTATCGCCATCCAGAGACGGTTCCTGATACAACGCACGAGATGACTGACGGTGCAGTCTATCCGGATGGTGGGCAGGTTACCTCAACAGACTCTGGAACGACTGCCCCCGACAGTCAAACCGTAGAACCTCCGGAACTGCCCCGTGACGAAGAATCTGATGACGGTGAGTCGTTGGATTGGTGGGCCGCTGAATCATTCTTGGAAGATGCACCGTACGCGTATGGCGTGACAGCTGATGAGCTCAACCGCGGGTTGGAGGTGTTGGTAAAACAAGACTCCATATGGGTTTCACCAGGAACTCCGTTCATGGCTCCAATCTTCACCGGGCTCGTTATCGCTCTGATTTACGGGAACATGCTGTTCTCGATACTGTACCTTCTTGGACTGGCGTGATGCGATGAGTTACAGGGATTACCGCCCGACACACAGGGAAATGGAGGTACTGAAAATATTCAAGGAACGGTCAGATGAGACTGTTGCGCAGGAATACGTTCAGGAACACACCACCGCTTCCGCTGATATCGTTGCTGCAACGCTAAAGAACTTAGAGGTAATCGGGTGTGTGAAACAAGTCGGTGACGGAAAGTACCAGTTCGTGCGTGATCCGATGGCGTCAGTATTTGGTTCGTAGCACAGAACCCCTGTAACCCCAACTTATACACTATTGTTCTACGTGCGTCGGCGTATGGCAACCGTTGATGAAGTTCGGAACGAAATCCGGGTCGCTGTCGGTCGGTACGAACGGGAAGTATCGTCTGCGTTCACCAAGGAAGCGCTGGCGGCGATCTGCGAAGCGGTGAACTACGACATCAATCAGAACAACTTCCCACCGAAGCCAGAGATGCGAGCCGGTATCCTCTGGAAAATCGGTGCCGTAGATGAGAATGTCCCTACAGATGCTGACCGGCCGTTCCGAAAATCTGAACTTGAAGCGATTGCTGAATACCTCGACGAGTCGTGATTCACTAACCCCGACCGGGGAGTTCTCCCGGCAGGAGTGGTCGTCCACTGACAAGCCCCCACCCTCAACAAAGTGAACGCACGGCTAGCGTGAGCAACTAGGGTGGGGTAGTTGACTGAATTGGACAGGTAAATGACGGCCGTCATCGGGTTCCGGGGCTATCATTTATACCAATGTGAGTCTTTTACTCCGGTGTACATGGCGAAGTATTCGACCGGCGGGGCCGTCTCAGAGCATTCTGGAAACCAGTGCGAAGCATGCGGCACTGAAAGTTCATCGCTTTCTGAAGCGACGATCGAAGGTGCGACGTTGTTTGTCTGCAACACCTGTTCTCCACATGACGACACGGCTACCGATGAAACGCGTGACTCGTCTGTGACAGAAGCAGATCGTCAACGCGATACCGTGCAGAAAACCACTGACGAGAACGCCTCGTTATGGCAGGGAGACACGTCACGGTGGGAAAGTGACGGTGCCGAATACACGGACGACCAACTCCCCCATCTCGTTTCAAACTACGGCGACGTGGTGAAACAAGCACGATCGGACGCGGACATGGCGGTTGCAGACGTTGCAACCGAACTAGGCGTGCATGAGGAAACCCTTCTTGAAGTTGAACGTGGGGCTGCGGTTCGTGCGTCTGTCGGCGGGTCTGTTATCGAGGGGCTCGAAGCCCTGTTCGATATCACGCTTGTCGTTGAGTAATCGTCCTTCCAGGCAGACCAGTGTTGTCGCCCACGGGAGCGCTACACTACGATGTACTTGTCTATCTCTTTGCGGGTCTGACCAGTTACGGCAACTACCACGATGATATCACCGAAGTAGAGTGGACTATTCCCGAGTTTGAGGTTCGGTGCAAATATTAGATGCTCTCTTGAATCGCTTTCCGTCGTTGCGAGGACATCACCGGCCTCTGCCGCTTTCTTGTCAGTGCCTCCGTGGTGGTCAAACACGACTTCAAGCCGGTCCGCACTCCCCGTTTGCCACGTAACACTGCACTGATACCCGTCACCATCACTGTACTCGGTAGAGTCAATGCTTACGGATGGGCCAGGGGCTTGTGCTGGTTCTAACTGATCCCCGGACCGTGATTGATTCGACCCATCACCGTCCGAGTTGTCTATCCCCGTTTTCGCATCGCTGGAGAGGCTTGTACATCCTGAAAGGAGAGCAGCTGCCCCGGATACTCCCGCAGAAATGAATGCGCGTCTATCCGTCATAGATCCAGTTTCATCTACGCCCATTTGAACCCTTCATACGCCTCGTTCGCAGAATACCAGTTAACAGAGAATTGGGTTAGTCGAACCGGTAGGTTTCCAAGTTCTTCGGAGCGACCGTGTCTATCCCGAGCTCGTGGTAGATCCCGGATGAGAGTTGATCGACCGCGTCTTCATCGCCGTGTACACAGAGAACTTGGTCTGGCTGCGGCGACATTTCCTTCACGAACCCCATGAGCTCGTTCCGGTCACCGTGACCAGAGAACCCGGACACACTCGTCACGTCGAAATTGATGGGGATTCGCTGCTGTTGGTTGTTATTGTACCCGCGGGAATCCATCTCGATGTGGTCTGCGCCTTGCTGGATTTCACGACCAAGCGTATTCGCAGCTTGGTAGCCAACGAAGACAAGCGAGGAATCCGGGTCTGGTGCGAGGTGACGTAGCCATGACATAATCGGCCCACCAGCAACCATCCCGGAGGTAGAGACAATGATGCTTGGCCCGCCGTCATTGACGCGTTGCCGTTCGTCTTCCCCGTCAATGTGGTTGAATTCCTCGAAGAGGAACGGGTTCCCGTTCTTCTGGAAGATACGTTTCCGCACTTCACTACGTAGGTATTCGGGGTACGCGGTGTGAATAGCGGTTGCTTCCCAAATCATCCCGTCAAGGTGAATCGGCATCTTCGGGATCTCACCCTTCCGCATTGCTTCCTCCAGTACAAGCATAATCTCCTGCGATCGCCCAACTGCGAACGCCGGGATGACGGTTTTCCCACCTCTCTCGTACGTCTCATTAATTGCGGCTTTGAGCTGCTCTTCGGCGTTCACCTGGTCGTCCTTGATGTCATCATGCTTTCCGTACGTGGATTCCATGATGAGCGCGTCAGCGTCCGGGAACGAGTTTTCTGCGCCGTTGAAAAGTTTGGTGTCGTCGTAGTGAATGTCACCGCTGAATACGACGTCGTCCTCCGTTCCATCGACGTGGAAGTGCGAGACAGCTGAGCCGAGAATGTGCCCGGCGTTCTGGAAGGTAAGCCGAGTATCTGCTGCGATTTCCGTGACCGTGTTGTAATCCACGGTGATGGTGTGCTTGATTGCTTCCTCGATGTGATCAGAACTGTACGGCGGTGTGTTCCCTTGTCTCTTACTGACTTTGAGGTAGTCGAGGGTGAGTAGTCCAAGCAGGTCGCGGGTTGGTTGCGTGCAGTAAACCGGGCCATCATACCCGTACTTGAACAGGAGAGGGATGAACGCGGAGTGGTCGAGGTGTGCGTGCGTGAGGACAACAGCGTCCAGAGAGTGTGCCCCGGCAGTCAGTCCCTCCGGAACCTGTAGGTACGGGACTTCCCCGTCAGCACCGGGCTTGTCGCCACAGTCAACGAGGATTCGGGATTCACCTGTTGAGAGGACAAATGCGGCGCGTCCGACTTCTCGACAGCAGCCGAGTGATGTGACGCGGGTGAATGTTTCATCTGCGGTGGCGTCACGGTGGATCTGCCGACCGACTCGTTCCAGGATTTCTCGGCGTTCATCACGATTCCGTGTAAGGAAATCCCGGACGTTCCTGACGGTTTCGGATGCGATCGGTGGTGTTCGGAGGACTTCAGCAGTCCACCCGGTTTCGGTCGTGATTTCCTGGATGAGGCTCCCACCACGCCCGATGACCATCCCGGGGTTGGCTGCCTCGATGATGACTTCGCTTGTCTCGTCGTAGAAGTTGATCTTCGTTATGCCAGCTTCTTCGTCGACGAGCGCCTCGATGATATTGCGGGCTTCGTCTTTGCTGGATTTGACGCTTGGTGCTGGTCGAACAGTGATGCGTTTCTGGACAGTATGTGCGATTTCCCGGATGAGGTCAGGTTCTGCGGAAAATTCTTTCGGGGTCGTGGTATAGATAATGAGGTCCGGGCCTTCAAATTGGACGGAATCTACTGTGATGTGAGATGGGACTTCTGCGGTTATCTGTTCCTCTACGGTCTCGGGTTTACGGGTTGTGGTGCTCATAATGCGGAGGAGCGGGTGCTGCTTTCACCTGAAGATACCGTGTCTACCTATTAAAACCTTATCGAAATACATGGTGGCCAGTTGGAAAATTACCCCCGATGCCACAAAATATACCCCATCCCCCGCATCACCATGAGCCCCCTTGAAAACACTCCAACGGCCAAATACAGGAGAGACGCTGGTCATAGAGAATTGCGTTTCACGCTACTCAGACAGAACGCTCAGTAATCATCCAACGACGTCTGCGACTGCGGTGTGTGCCCGGTTATCGTTGCTATTTTCCGAAGCGTTTCATTGAAGAGGTCCTTTGTCCCTGGATCATAGAGCGTTGCAGCTGGATGGAGACAGGGAACTACTGTTCGCTCCCGCCCACCAAATGATTTTGTAATGCACGTCCCCGATATATCTGTCACGCTCACACTCACGTCTAACAATGCTTCAATCGGAACCTTTCCAACGGGCACTATTACGACCGGGTCTACAGCGATGATCTCATCGAACAAGTACGGGAAGCAATTCTCACGCTCTTCCATCGTTGGGTCACGATTTTCAGGTGGTTTACACCGAACTGTATTCGTTATTCGAACATCGCGCCGGTTGATGCCGTTCCGGAGTAACGCATCAGTCAATACATCACCACTCCGACCAACGAATGGTTTCCCACGAGAATCTTCGTTGGCTCCTGGTGCTTCACCGACAATGAGGATTGACGCATCAACCGGCCCGTCACCGTTCACGATCTGCGTTCGATTTTCACATAATTCATCGCATCGAGTACAGTCAGCTGGAGTCGGTGGCTCCGTCTCCGGTGGTTCATTTTCTCCCATCTCACTCACACCAGGTAGGCTGCATTACTGCCCAACACCTCTAACAACGAAAATTGTGGAGTCGAAGGGGTGTTGTGAACTCCCTCCGAGAACACTTTGCATGTGAGAACCGTAGATTCCTTGTCTACAAGAAACGTCGGGTTCTCACCCGGCTGAATCCATGACGGGCCGTCATTCCACCAGGAGTCAAACGGTGATGTTGTTTGGGATGAGGCTTCGTTCCCGTAGCAACGAATTATCTTGCCCGTACACAAGCAAGACGTACTGGTCAAATCGGAACGTCTTGTCATCATCGCAGGTGAATTCGATAGCGAATGGAGCCTGCTCAGTTTCCTCTGCGAATTCCGGTGCGGTTTCAACAAGTTGCGAGATGACGTCTGGCTCTGTATTCGCTTCCACGATGAACCGACCAGTGATTTTGTCTGCAGCACTGATAACACCGGCTCCAGGCGACTCGTCTTTTGGCGTCTGGTATCGATACACGACATCGATATCCTCCGCTGCAAGTTCGGTCTCCTCACCAACCTGAAGGTACTCTTCGAATGTTTCACCTGAGACAGGAACACTAACGCTGATCACGGGTTGTTCGGGCGTCGTGTCCTGTGCTGGTTCTCTTTGCAGGTGTTTTCCAGTGACTGTACATTCAGTACGGGTCATGTTCTCACAGTAAACTACTGTGTGGTGTGTTATTAACCCTCGGGGTGACAACGAGCCGGGTTTACTTGAATTTGAAGTGTTGCAAAACGTTCGTCACCCATCCAAACCCAATCAAACGGGCATCAGAGACGTCCTCCCCCACACTCACAGTGGGCTTCTCTGAATCCCCCGCGTAACTCTCTAATGTCGGTTGTTCGTACTCAGGAACCTCACCGAAGGCAATGTACGGGACAAGGACCTGCCCGCCACACAAAACCGCTACTAACAGAATCGGAGCGAGGAACAACCCGTAGAACCCGAGGGCAGATGCTCCAACGATGTACGCTACGATCAAGAGTTCCGTATGGGTCGCTTCACCACTGGCGAATGCTCGAACGAAGATATCCGGGATGAAGTCAATGACGACAACGCTCAAGACGAACATACCGACGATCGCGCTCATACCTGGCCACCCTTCCAGCATCCAACTATTCGCTAACAACCACGCCGTCACAGGGACGTACACGAGTTTGATGCCGATAACAGGAATCAAACTCCCAACGCCGGCAAGCGCACCAAGTAACCCGGGGAACGGGATTAACAGGCCGGATGGTGCGACGAAATTGTAGCCAGTGAACACGACAACACCAATTGCCGCGGTGACAAACACGTTCACAATATTCCCGAAGAGCGCTGCTGAGAGTTCCTTATCCACTTGTGTTGCGTACTCGTCAATGACTCCATCCACATCAATAATGTTGACAAGCCATGCTTTGAAGCGCGGCCCGTCAACCAACATCGTGTACGTGAGGATGAGAACAATAAGGAGGCTCACGAACCCGGAGCTCACCTGACTAATGATCCCTGCAAGGCTGAGCAGACCGCTTCCGATTCCGGCTTCATTCCGGATTTCATTGATTAGGCCGTGAATCTCGGCTTTGGTGAATTCCAAATCAGCGTTCAGGATGACGTTATCGATAAGAGTTTGTTGTGAATCAAGTGTGCTGACGAATGCCTGCGCCTCACCGATTATAACAATCGCCGTGTACCCAACAAGGGCAACAAACGGGAGACCGAACAAGGCTAACGACAGCCCTGCACGAAGACGCTTTGGCAGCTGGAGGCGATCGAGGTGTCGATGGATCGGCCTGACCGAGTAATACAGGAAGACTGCGAATACAAACACTGGAACGAAGTCCCACGAGACGCTTATCACGACTGCCAGCACTGCAGCAACTCCTACTGCAATGCCACCGCGATGCATTAGGAGGCGCTGCTTACGATTCATTATGTCTACTAAATGTTCACTGGCATATCAGGATATGCTTTGTGATCGTCTGAATTCACCCTTCTTCTGACGGCGAACATTTTTGAGTGAATTCGTTAAATATACAGTATGACAGACGACAGCACATCTGACTCGTCCGGAGACGAGTCTGAATCAAACACCGATTCATCGGAAGCTGCACAAACAACACTCACAGGTTCCTTTGGTGATTCTGACTCAACGGCCAACACGGAGGAGACAATGGAATCTCCAGAATCAGCCGATAACGACACTGATGATGGTGTTGATGCGATAGACTTGTCGGAGCATGACCTGACGCTGAACGTTGAAAACAAGGTCGCAGTTGAAGATGGGTACTGGACGTTAGTCGTTGAGCTGTCCTGTCATGCTGAGGAAGAACCCGAGTGCATGGATCTGTACACGAATCATGTGAAACTCACCAACTACGACAGGGAGTTCCTGGCTGACTTGGACTTAGAAACAGGCTTAACGAATATTTCCAGTACAACCCCACTCGATCAGTCTGGTGAAGTTGAGTCGTCGAGTAGTTCCACAACGATAGAAACACCCGGGAACACTCACCATGTTCCACGTTCGACATCGCCGGCTGCAACGGTGACTGCTGGTGAGACGCGTCAGGGACCGTCGGACGATTTCGGTCTGGTTGACCTACCACGTATGTCCGCACGCGGGCTAGTGGACATATCGAACGCGATCGTCACCACAGCCAAGAACACGTCAGGGAACGATATCGTGAACGCGATTCGTTTTACTGCCAGTGAGATCACGCCAGAACCCGATGCTGACCCTATCGAGAAATACATCGCAGCATTCGTGTACGGTGTTCTCGGCATCTGCGCTCTCATGCCGGTACTCTTCCTTCTCGCCTAAGCGACACGCGGCAACCCGGATCCCGATTATTTATACAACTATACCACGTTCACGGTAGTGAAGAATCAATGAGTCAAACAGAACTCTCTATCAGTGAGCGGGTCTCCCTAAAAATCGCTAACGCGCTCAGTTTTCTCACTCCAGCAGCGAGCGCGTACACCGGGAAAGCCAACCGGAAGATCCTCGTCGAGGAAGACTACGTCCTCTTAGATCGTCTTGATGCTGCTAATGCGAAGCACCTCGGTGTCCGCATATACGATGATAAACGCCCTGCTCGCGTTGAAATATCCAACGATAATGAAACACTACACAGTGAAGTAGTCGAAACACTCGGGTCCCGTGTTGCGTACTTCCCACAACTCGCACTCCCACCAGAACAGGACCTGACGCTCACAATCACTGCTACTGAAACTGGTCAGCAAGAAATTCTGCCCCTCCCACAATCATGGGGCGACCGTGAAGTGCTCCGTACATTCGCTCGTCACGACGCGTACCCTGACTCCCCACAGTAACCAAGTACCGCACCGAATGCGTTCTGAAGCTGGCTTACCCGAGACTACCTTCCATCTCTAACTCAACGAGCCGGTTCAACTCGACAGCGTACTCAATGGGGAGTTCCTCAGTCAACGGTTCAATGAATCCGGCAACGATCATTTTCTTCGCATCGTCATCGTCCAGTCCACGGTTCTGCAGGTAGAAGATGTCCTCGTCACCAATCTTCCCAACCGTGGCTTCGTGAGCGACATTCACGTTCGACTCCTGAATCTCCATGTACGGCATCGTATCGGAGGTCGATTCGTTGTCGAACATGAGCGCGTCACACTCGACCGACGTCGACGCGCCTTCTGCGCCGTCAGCAATGTGGACAAGCCCACGGTAATTCGTCCGGCCGCCGTCCTTGGAGATGGATTTGGACTCAATCGTGGACTTCGTCTCCGGTGCGTTGTGATACACCTTCGCGCCAGTATCGATGTTTTGTCCTTCACCAGCCATGGCGATCGTGATGTGCGTATCCGTGGCTCCCGGGCCCTTCAACACTGTCGATGGGTACAACATCGTGGCCTTCGATCCCATCGACCCGGATACCCATTCCATCGTTCCGTCACTCTCGACAATCGCGCGTTTCGTATTCAGGTTATACGTATTCCGCGACCAGTTCTGCACGGTCGAGTACTGCACGTGCGCGTCTTCACCGACGAACACCTCTACACCACCTGAGTGTAGGTTGAACGCAGAGTACTTCGGCGCGGAGCACCCCTCGATGTAGTGGACTTCTGCACCTTCTTCAGCGATGATGAGCGTGTGTTCGAACTGTCCCATCCCCTCAGAGTTCATCCGGAAATACGCCTGCACCGGCATTTCCACCGTGACTCCTTCCGGGACATAGACGAACGAGCCACCGGACCAAATCGCTCCGTGAAGCGCAGCGAACTTGTTATCGCTTGGAGGCACGCACTGTGTCATGAAGTGCTCTTTCACGATGTCTTCGTGTTCTCGGACAGCTTCGTCCATGTTACAGAAGATGACGCCTTTGTCTTCCCACCGCTCCTGCATGTTCTGATACACAACTTCTGATTCGTACTGTGCACCGACACCAGAAAGCGCGTTCTTCTCAGCATCCGGGATCCCGAGTTGATCGAACGTATCTTGAATATCGTTCGGGAGCTCGTCCCAATCATCGACACCAGCACGCTTGTCTACATCCGGGCGGATGTACGGCACGATTTCGTTCACATCGACTTCGGTCAAGTCCGGGGCGTTCGGCCAGTTGGTTGGCATCGGCATTTCCTGGAATTGCTCTAACGCTCGTAGACGGCGCTGGAGCATCCAGTCCGGCTCGCCTTTGTCATCCGAAATAACTCGGATTGTTTCCTCTGTCAGGCCCTTCTCTGCTTCAAACGCGGAGTCTTTGTCCTTCTTGAAATCAAACCGTTCCTCAGTGTTTGTCTCTTCTAACTTGTCCTGGTCTGTACTCATAGTGTCTGAATTGAACACCGCCACGCGGTTAACAGTTGGGACAACGAGATTTTGCAAACGGTAAGAAATTTTCGCATGGGCAGAATCCCTGGCGAATCGACTTGGCAGGTCAGAGTTTTCGTTGGTCGCGTGTTGTGACGGAAACATGGACGTGGAGGAAATGAGATTCCGTGGACTTATGGAGTGAACTCGTGTAGTACTGAGTACCTACCTCACTATGCGCCGAACAGTCAGTACAGAGGAATTCCTTCGGGAATCGAACGCAATCGAGAACGTTCACGACGATGCAGCGCTGGCAGACGCGATGGATGCGTGGGCGTATCTGGAAAACCAGGACGAGATAACACATGCTGTCGTGAAGGGAACACACGAACGACTTCTCCACGACCGTCAACCCGAAATCGCGGGTAATTACCGTGATGTCATGG
>Ga0306907_1000847_pt1 | contig 11780 bp, 10 predicted proteins | sample AntRauTorcE11898_FD_190415 | JGI IMG/M metagenome (GOLD analysis project Ga0306907, IMG submission 190415) | Saline lake microbial communities from Rauer Islands, Antarctica - Metagenome Torckler E11 #898 (v2) (version 2) | ecosystem: Environmental > Aquatic > Non-marine Saline and Alkaline >... | reverse complement strand
TTCGAGTGCTTTATGGAGTTCGTCGAGCCCGGTCTCTTCGAGGTGTGCCATTACTGCCTACTACATACAACGGGCTGATAATTCTAACGGTTACTATAGATATTGAGGAACTGGTCGATATATTATTGCAAATTAGAAGTCAAGATTTCGGCTGTCTCGAATTCATCATTGAGTTGGTTGAGGGCGATGTTCGACGAGTTCGTCATCGGGGTCGAATCTACAGATACTTGTGGAACAACACATCGCTTCTTCGTGGAGCTAGATCTAAGTTATGAGTTTGTTTGAGAAATAGTTAAATAAATCTCGATAGAGTGACCTTTCGACGATGATTAGAAGTCGTGTTATTTCCTCGCATTCATTTAAATACAATATAAAATATATGCCCAAATATTACGATGATAATTAAGTAGGGTTTCAGCCGGGATAGGTATCGATGGTCGACCGGGGTGGGTTAGCCACCATCCTCGTTTGCTGGCCGGGAATTATTTTTAGTCGTTTCAATTGTGGTAATACAGCGGGAGATTGGTGCGTTCACAAGAACGAACGCACTTTCGGTTTCGCTGTTCCTGATATGGTGGGTCGACGCCAGCGGGACGCGGATCGCATCGCCGCTTCCCATCCCGACGGGCTCGTCGTAGACGACTGTTGCGTGGCTCTCCATGAGGATGTAGGTCTCCTTGTGATCGCTGTATAGGTGGTCGTGTGGGCGGTTCCGCCAGCCGGGTTCACAGTGAGCGATCGTGACGCCGACCTCCTCGCTGTCGAGCAGATCGCCCAGGGTACGCATCTCCTCCGAGACCCGTTCGATGTCGGTTGGTTGACGCGCGTGTACGACATTATGCCCACCCGACGGTGCCCGCGTCGACCGCTACCGTTCAGTTCATTCCCCGCGTCGACTGTGTTGTCTCTTGCTGTACTATACAGAGAACTATATGCTGAATAGATTAGTAAATGCTAAATTGTTTGTTGTGAGAGTACCGGAGAAATGGGCGGAAGCTGCAAAAGAATTAATTCATGTGTCGCTCAATTATCTGTATGTCCGCAAGCAACCGTCTTCAACGGTATCTTACCGACGAACGGGGGAGTTGTACGAGCGACGCGCTCAAAGAACGACTCGAAGAACTCGAAACGTTGGATGCAGCCGTCGGCGGCCCTCATCTCGAAACCGACGTCGACCTGTTGTCGGCGATGGCCAACGACACGCGGTACAAGATCGTTCGCATCATCTATACGGCCGGTGAGGAACTCTGTGTCTGTGAGTTCGCGCCACTGCTTGATGTGAGCGACAGCGCGATCAGCCATGCACTCTCACAGCTCACCGACGCCGGGCTCCTCACACGACGGAAGGATGGCAAGTGGCGCAAGTACAGCACGACCGACCGGGCGACCGCCATGCTGGTCGCCCTTGACGGCTCCCGCTCTGTCGACTTGTAATCCGTCAAGTGCAGTCCGTCGCCCCGTCGTCAGTCCGTGTTGTCGCGGGGTCTATTGAGTTATTTGAGTGTGATCAGCTCCCCATCAAGCCAATCGGGTCTGTTTGATTCCTATTTAATTGACTATTTTAGGACTGATACAGCCGCTACGTAGAGATGCAAATTTACACTATTGCTAACAGATTATCGCCGTATCGCGCGAACAGTTGGTTTGCCATCTAAGAGAGTATCATTTATGGTGCAGCCATTAGTGAATCCGGTATGGAACTGAGTGCCATCCTCGAAGACAGCTGTGTGCGCGATTGGCAGACCGTTGACCCGGAAGCCGTCGAACCAGTTCGGTTCGCCGTCATCGGACTCGGCTGGTTCACGAAGGGCCGAGCATTGCCGGCCATGGAACGAAGCGAGCTCTGTACGCCGTCGATACTGGTCAGTAGCTCGGCACAAAAGGCCGAGCGCATCGCGGCCGACACCGACGGTGCGACCCAAGGGATTACCTACGACGAGTTCCACGATGGGGCCGCGACGGAGGCCTACGACGCGGTCTACATCGTCACGCCGAACGCGCTTCATCTGGAGTACGTCGAGACGGCGGCCGCGTTCGGCAAGGACGTCCTCTGTGAGAAGCCGATGGAACGGGACAGCGAACGCGCCGCCGAGCTCCGCGATGTGGCCGCCGACGCCGACGTCGAACTCATGATCGCCTACCGGATGCACACCGAGCCAGCGGTCCGGCGGGCTCGTGAACTCATCGCGGCCGGATACGTCGGCGAGCCAATGTCGGTCACCGGGAATATGTCCCAGCGGTTGCTTGACCGGATCGATCCCGATCCCGATCAGTGGCGGCTCGACGAGTGGCTGGCCGGCGGTGGGGCCCTGTTCGACATCGGCATCTATCCGCTAAACACCGCCCGATACCTGTTGGATGCGGACCCAATCGCGGTCACCGGCAACACGTCCAGCACGCACGACGCCTTCGATGCGGTCGACGAGACGGTCGCGTTCTCCGTTGAATTCCCCGAGGAGGTGTACGCCCAGTGTTACGCCAGCCACAACGCCAGACAGTCCTCAGGGATCACTGTCACCGGCACCGAAGGGCAGGTCCGGATCGAACCCGCGTTTTTCCAGGACCAGACCCGACAGCTACACGTCTCGCGGGGGGACGGACAGGCGTCGGTGACGCTCGACAAGGTCGATCAGATGCACGAGGAGATCGACTACTTCGCGGATCGCGTTCGGGGCGACGAGCCGCTCTACCCGGACGGAGATCACGGGCTGGTGGATATGCACGCGATGGAGGCCATCTACGAGTCAGCAACGACTGATCGCTGGATCTCACTCGACTGAATCAGTCGGCAGGAACGGTTGACACTACACCTCTGGCTCCGGCTTCGGCTTCGAACTCCCCTTGCTCGTTTTGAGGGTCCAGACCCCAGCGACGACCACAGTCACCCCAAGCAGCCCGGCGACGACGCCGTAGGAGACGCTCCAGTCGAAGCTGTCAGCCAACGTTCCGGTGACGACACCGCCGAGGGAGCCAAGGAGCATGTAGACCGTCCGGACCGTCCCAAAGCCGGAGACACGGTCGACGCGGTCGAACCGAGCCATGAAAAACGACTGGATGGCACCGCTGTAGCTCATGCCGATACCGAGACAGACGATCCCAACGAGGAGCGCCGGAAACCGGTCGACGCTGACGAGGATCGTAAAGCCAGAACACAACAATACCAGACAGAGCGTGATCGCCAATCTGTTGCCGAACCGGTCACCGAGTCGACCGATAGCTGGCATCGCAACAGCGTTTAGCACAAACACGATCGAGAACAGCGTCGCAGCGAGCCCCTCCGACAGCAGCCAGTGTTGGATGAGAAAGGTCGGAAGAAACGAGATGACCGCTTGCCAGGCGAAGGCGGCGACGACGATGATCCCGAGTGGGAGCACCAGCCCCGGCGTGCGAAGCACCCCGAGCGGTTTGCGGGGATGCAACGCTTTGTAGAGGTCGACATCAGGTTTAACGGGTGGCTCCGGCTTTGTCAGGGCGACGAACGTGATCAGTACCACCAGAACGAAAAACGACGAGGCGGCGATGGAGTGACGCCACGTGTATCGGTTCGCGATGACGATAGCGACCACAGGGACGAGAAACCCCGCGAACGCGCCGCCGCTCGAATGGATTCCCAGTGCCTGGCCGGTGCGGCCGGAGAAGCGGTCGGCGACGAACCCAGTTGCGACGACGAAATAAAACCCCGCACCGCAGCCTAACACGAGCATGGCTGTCGCGAACAGCGGGAACGTGGGAGCCACTGCGAGAAGCGCGCTAGCGACACAGGTGGCAGCGAGGGCAACGGTGAGCACCGTGCGTGACCCCAATCGTTCGGCGATGACGCCGCTGGGGTAGTGCATGAGCGCGAACAGCGCCCACATTCCCGTCAGCAGGCCACCAATCACTGTTCGAGAGGTGGTGAAGTCGACCAGCAGACGCGGGACGAGCGGGCTGATAATCATTCGAGTCGAAACCTGTGCAAGGTTCGCCGCCGTTGCCACGAGCAGTATCGTGTAGCCCGAACGCCAGTTCATCAGACGGTCCGCTCCGGCTGAAGATCATTCTGTCCGTCCATCGGGTGTGTATTGGCACAACACCGTGATAGTCCTTTCTGGTTACAGGACATTCGAAGTGAAACTTAGTTAACCGGTACGGAAGGAACGGGTGTAGAAGGAGTGGGATCGGACGGGAGCCGAAGGGTCGCTCCTGAATACCGATCCGGTTACGCGTTGAAGCCCTGGTGGAACCCAACGAGTTTCTCTCGCGAGAAGTGCTCAATGGCGTACTTGATTCCTTCCTTGCCGACGCCGGAGTCCTTGAACCCACCGTAGGGCATGTGGTCAGCACGGAACCCGCTCACCGTGTTGATGTTGACGCCACCGGCGTCAATCTCATCCGCCGCGCGCTTGGCGCGGTCGATATCCTGTGTGAACAGCCCGGCTTCGAGGCCGTAGTTGGTGTTGTTGGCCTCCTCGATTGCCTCGTCGAAATCCGCGACGGTGATGACCGGCACGAGCGGGCCGAACGTCTCCTCGGCTGCCGCAGGCATTTCGGGGTCGACGCCCGACAGGACGGTCGGCTCGAACGTTCGCGGTCCGAGGTCGCCGCCGTAGTTGCCACCGCACTCGACGGTCGCACCGGCCTCAACCGTCGCCTCGAACAGGTCGACGACGTCTTGGAACTGGCTGTCGTCGACCATCGACGCGACAGTGGTCTCCTCGTCGAAGGGGTCGCCGACCGTCAGCGACTGGCAGGCCTCGACCAGTGCGTCGACGACTTCGTCCTCGATATGCTCGGGGACGATGACGCGTTCGACACTGTTACACACCTGTCCGGCGTTCGAACAGGCACCGCCGACGACCTGCGTTGCGGCTTGCTCGATATCGGTGTCGTCCCAGACGATTGTCGGATCGTTCCCACCTAGCTCTAGCGTCACTTCCTTCATGCCGCTGTTGTTGGCGATGTACTTTCCGACACCTGTCGACCCGGTAAAGGAGATCGCCTCGACGGCCTCGTGATCAAGAATGACGTCACCGACGGCCGAGCCGGAGCCGGTAACAACGTTGAACAGCCCGTCAGGGACGTCAGCCTCGATTGCATCGGCGGCGGCGTCGAGACACTCGAACAGTGCGATGGACGTTAGCGGCGTGTTGGACGCGGGTTTCCCCACGACGGCGTTACCGGCGGCCAGTGCCGGGCCGACTTTGTGGACCATCAGGTTCAGCGGGAAGTTGAACGGCGTGATCGCCGCCACAACACCCAGCGGTTCGCGCTGAGTGAAACAGTGGTCGCGTGCAAACCCTCGCTGGGCGTCCATTGGGATGTACTCGCCGTTCATTCGTTTCGCCTGCTCGGCGGAGAGATCCAGTGTCTGGACGGCGCGGTCGACCTCGCCACGGGCATCCGCGAGAGGTTTGCCCTGTTCGCTGGTGAGGATGCGGGCGATCTCTTCCATTCGCTGTTCGACCAGCCGTGCGGTCTCCGAGAGGAGCGTATAGCGCTCATAGGCCGACAGCGTCGAGGCCTCTACCGCAGCGTCGGCAGCGTCGATGGCCTCGACGACCTGTTGATCGCTGACCATTGGGACCGACCCAACGAGTTCGCCGTCGTAGGGGTGAATAACGTCGGTTCGCTCCGAGGCGTCGACCCACTGGCCACCGATGAGAACCTGCTTGTCGAGACGTGTGACTAGTTCGTGACTCATACTGAAACCGTTGGTAATCAGAATTATAAGTGTTACGCAGCTTTCGTCGCTTTCGGGAGTGGGTGGTCGAACCAGACGGTCGAGTCGGGTGGTCGAACCGGGCGGTCGGAAACGAGGGTGAGTCGACTCACAGAGGATGAAGCAGTGTCGACCCGCAGATGGCAGACGATCGGAGTTGCGGCTACTGTGTGCGAGTTGCGGCTGGCTACCGTGTGCGATCACGCGCTCTGACAGTCTCTCGATTGTCGAGACCGACCGAAACGCCGAGATGTCGACTGACGCTACCGAAGAGTTCGCGTGGGAACGTCGAGAGGCGCTACCGGACGCCGCCGTACCGGCATCCAAAATTATAATTGAATGGTGGTCATTGAACATTCTATGAATCTCTCGGGAACAGTGGTTCCTATGGCCACGCCTACCCATAGGTCCCAGCGATCAGTTGATGTCGAATCACTCACCCAGTTCACAGAAAAATTAGTCGACGGTGGCGTTCACGGGCTCTTTCCCGGAAGCTCAATCGGCGAGTTTTCGAGTTTCACGACCGCACAGAACCGTCAGGTCGTCGAGACCGTCGTCGACGCCGCTGACAACGAGACGACGGTTATGGCGGGGTGTTGTGACACGAGCGTCGACGCCGTTGTGGATAACATCGAGGCGGTCGACAGTGCGGGTGCCGACGCGGCGGTCGTCGTCGCACCCTACTATCTCGGGACGACCAGTCCCGGCCTCGAACGGTTCTTTTCGGTGATCGCCGACGAGTCGTCGCTCCCGCTGTTGTTGTACAATATCCCACAGCTGACGGGCAACAAAATGGACGTCGACCTCGTCAGAACGCTGTCAGCCCACGACGACATCGTCGGTCTGAAGGATACCTCGGGTGACCTCACCTATCACCACCGGGTCGTCACCGAGACACCCGAGGAGTTCGTCGTGTTTCAGGGTGCGACACAGCTGGCGACCGCATCGCTCGAAGCCGGTGCGAACGGGCTCATCGCCGGGCCGGCAAACGTCTTCCCGGGAGCGATGGCGGAGCTCTATGAAGCCTACACCCGCGACGACCTTGGAGAGGCCCAGCGACTGATGCGAGAGGTTGTCACACCGTTTGTCAGCGCCACCAGTGAGATTCCCACCGCAGCAGCGGTGAAACATCTCGTCGAGCAAGAGGGCCTCGATATCGGTGATCCACTGCCGCCGCTGCCGCAGTTGACTGACAACGAGCGGGCCGCACTAAACAGGACCTACCGCGATCTCTCCGAGCGGGCAGCGAAACTGACGGCCTAACAACGCGGTCGAGACTCTTTCTACAGTCGACAGCATCGTCAACAGTGTCTGTCCACAGTACCGTCGATAGCGTCTCGCGTTGACTTTCAGACAAGAAGCACCCGCAGACTGATCGCTGGCTACCAGATCGGTACTAGCGAATCAGAAGCGGTGAACTGATCGACAGCGACACGTCTCAGGGTGACAGATTGTACAAAAATGAGTAATGGTTGGTGTTGGTCGACGGTCCGAGAGAGGCGTTAGGCGTTGTTGACTTCGCTATCGATCTCTTCCTGAGCGTCGTTGAGTGCCTGTTCGGGAGACTTGTTCTGGACGAGGGCAGCGTTACAGTTCGTGTAAACGATCTCCGAGAACGTCGAGTACTGCGGCGTCGCGGGTCGCGCACTGGTCTGGTCGACGATCTCCGCGAACGTTTCCAGCTGCTCTGCCTGCTCGTAGTACTCGTCACTATAGAGCTCCTGTCGAACTGGGAGCCGGCTGTGTTCCAGCGCCATGTTCTCCTGGGCCTCCATCGAGGCCATGTAGCTGGCGAACTGCTGGGCGGCCTCCGCGTTCTCCGAGTTGGCATTGATAAACAGGTTCCAGCCACCGAGACAGGAGTTGTTCGCGTCGGGATTCCCCTCGGCTTTCGGCATCGGCGCAACGTCGAAGTTGCCCTGAACGTTCGAGCCGTCCTCGTTCATGAGTGAGACTGCGTACGGCCAGTTGCGCATGAAGATCGTATTACCTTGCTGGAACGTCTGGCGGTTCTGGTCGGTCGAAGACGCCGGAACGGATTCCGGTGTGACGTTGTGCTCGTGGATGAGGTCGACAGCGTGCTGCAGCGCGTCGATCCCCTCTTGGGTGTTGACGACGAGGTCGCCGTCCTGGCGGATCGATCCCCCCATCCCCCAGAGCCAGTTGAGCCACATGATGGTCAGCCCCTCGTTGGAGCCACCTTGCCAAATGTAGCCGTTGAGGTCCTCGTCTGACTGAGATTTGATGTCCTGAGCCATATTGACGAGTTCCGTGTACGTCTCGGGCGGGCTGTCGTAGCCGTACTCCGAGAGTAGGTCCGTCCGGTAGTACAGGGCGTTGGCATCCGTGTGGATCGGCATTCCGTACATCGTCCCATCGATAGTGACCGAGTCGATGGGTGTCTGGAGCATGTTGTCGGTGTGACCCTGTGGGTCGGAAACCTCCGCTGCCCAGCCGTTGCCCGCGAACTCGGCAGGCCAGATGACGTCCATGTTGCCGACGTCGAACGACGACGATCCCGAGACGAATTGGTTGACGTAATACTCACGCGTCGACGAGGCATCCGACGGCGTTTGCTGAGAGTCGAGCGTGATCCCATCGGCCTGGTCCTCGAACATCGGAACCAGATCCGCGGCGTCGTTGCTGAAGTAACCGGGGTAGACGTACGTCATCGCGGACGAGCCGTCGCCGCCGTCGTCATCAGAAGTTGAACCGGTACACCCAGCCAGCAGCGCAGCACTGCCAGCAGCCATGGTTTTTAAAACTCTGCGCCTACGCTTGTCCCTGACGTTGCTTGTCATACATAGAGACATTTACCACATACCCTATTAATTGTTATTGTTATCTATTGAGGTATAACCAAAAAGTTGTCATGATAAAAGGAGTTCGAACGGTGACTGAGAGATTGCCTAGCCGAGATGGGGTGCGATGAACTCGGCTGGCGACGATATTTCCTAGCTCTTAGCGGCGAGAGACTGGACCTCGGTCCAGAGATCGTCCTCAATCTCGACCCGGGTCACAGTCAGGTCGCGCTGTGTCGAGCGTTGGCCCGGCAGCCGAATTCCGTCGACGTGGGCAGCCGGTTGGCCTTCGGTCAGATCGGCGAGGAACGCCGAAGCCTGTTGACCGAAGTCGGGCACGCCCAGTGCCTCGGGATCGATGGCTAAGAAAAGATCCCCCTTCGTGCAGGGATCTTCAGTGTGGTAGGTGCCGGTGACATCGGTTCCCATCGCAGCACCGACGAGACCGCCCGCGAGCACCTCGACGGCGATTGCGAGCCCGGAACCTTTCGTCCCGCCAAACGGAAGAATCGTCCCATCGAGAGCAGCTTCAGGATCGGTCGTCGGCTGGCCCTCGGCATCGAGTGCGACACCCTCAGGCAGCTGTTGGCCCGTCTCCTGATAGTGAAGCACGGTGCCTCGCGCGATGCCCGATGTCGACATATCGAGATTGAACGCCGGATCGGTCGGCAGCCCGATGGCGATCGGGTTCGTTCCCAACACCGGTTCGGTGCCGCCGTAGGGTGGCATTGCCGGCTCCGTGTTCGTGATGCCGATGCCGACAAACCCCTCCTGGAGTAGCTGGTCGGTGTAGTAGCCCAACATCCCGAGATGGTTCGAGTCGTGGACGCCGACCGCACCGACGCCGAACTCCTCGGCACGATCCATCGCCTCGCCCGCGGCTGCGCTGGCGACAGCTGGCCCGAGCCGCGAGCCGCCGCTGATCGTTGCTGCGCCACCCCGCTCGGCAACTACTTCGATAGTGCCCTCGGGGTCGACGTTGCCGTGGTTGATGCCGCGGACGAATCGCGGGAGCCGAAGCAGCCCGTGTGAGTGTTTCCCACGTGCGTCGGCGCTCACGAGGACCTCGGCAGTCTGTCTGGCGTCGGCTTCGGAGATTCCGTGTGCGCGGAAGGCGTCGGTGGCGACCTCGACCGCGCGATGCCGGTCGACCTTCATTACGTCGAGGGACCGATGCGGTGGATGGCGAACTGACTCTCGCCCATTGCCTCGCTGAGTGTGACCTTCCCGTTGATGATGTCGGTCAGCTCGTCCCACAGCTCCTCGGTGGCCCACTCGATGGACTCGTCGCCGACGAGCGCCTCGCTGACGTCGACGTCGGTCTGTTCGGGGACTCGCTCGGCGCTGTGTGGGTTGCCGGTGATCTTGATCGTCGGCATCACGGCGTTCGAGAGGGTGTGGCCCTGCCCGGTCGAGATAACCATGAAGTGGGCCCCACCGGCACCGATGCCGGTCACGGACTCGGCACCGTGACCCGGGGTGTCCATGATGTACATCCCCGACTTGTCGGGGATCTTCTCGCTGTAGTCGATGATGTCCTGAATGGGACCGTCGCCGGATTTCACGAGCGCACCGAGGGATTTTTCCTCGATGGTGGTGAGTCCGCCGTCCATGTTGTCGGGGGTCGGCTGGGCACCACGAACGTCGTAGCCGGTCGCCTGGAGACGTTTGTCCCAGTTGTCGACACGATCTAGGATCTCCTGTTTGACCTCGTCGTTGACCGCTCGCTCAGCGAGTTCGTTTTCGCCACCGAAGAACTCCGGCGTCTCGGCGAAACAGCCACGGCCGCCGTGGTCGTCGATAAGCCGCCAGACTGCACCCGCCGTGGCCTTGTGCTGGCAAAGTCCGCTGGTCGTATCCGAGGTTGCACAGTTGATTCCGAACGTGAGTCTGGACATGTCAGCAGGGACCCGGCGCTGGTCGCTGGCGTCCTGGACCATCTCGCGTGCGGCGTCGACCGTCGCGTCAAGCGCCTTCATCACACCCTTCTCCTCGTGAATGTTGATCGAGGCGCTTGGTCGGCCGGTTGCGGCGGTGTCGTCGGCCAGCTCGTCTCCGTCAACGATCTCGCCGGCGTGGGCAACGACGACTGCCCCAAAGGTGTTAGGATGAGTCGCATATCCCAACAGTGTCCGATAGGTCTGGAACACGTCGGGTTTAGTCTGACAGCGACCCAACGGGTGGGTGATCGGGATGGCGTCGTCGACGATGTCGGCGGCGCGTTTGACCGTGTCGTTGGCGTACGGTGCCGTCGAGATGATCACTGTGTGGTTTCGGATGCCGATACTGCCGTCGTCGCGTTCGTAGCCTAAGAATTCAGACATTGGTTACTCGCTGATAGCCGCTTCTTCGGTGTCTTCTGCCAGGTCGCCGCGCCCGTAGTTCGATTCAACATTATGGACGTGGACGAACGAGCCGGCCGGGATCTCCTCGGTCGCGTTCCCGATGGACTTGCCGTACTTCGTGATCGTCTCGCCATCAGCGATGTCTGCGATGGCGATCTTGTGTCCGAATCCGACGTCTTCGGAGATTTCGATGGTTCGTTCCTCGTCACCGACGGCGACCGTAACGGTCTCGCCGGCTGTTACGTCACGAAGCGCTGTCGCGACGTTATCTACTGATTCGACTACCTCTAGGTATCTATCCGCCATACATTCAGCATAACGAAAGCCCGTGTTTATAATGCTTTCTCAAGGGGCTACGACACCCGGTTGTCGACTTATAAGACGACTACAATGCCCGGCTGTCGATCTATAAGAGGAGCGTGACTGCACCGAGCGCCAACAGGCTCACGGTAATGAACTGCGCGAGGACGACCAGGAGCGGACCCGTTCCGGTCGACTGGAGCTGGCGCGGGTTCAGTTCGAACCCGAGGCCGACAAACGCGAGGGCAAACAGCCAGTCACTGACCGTCCCAACGGCGGCCTGTGCGCTCGAATCCACGACACCGAGGTTAGCGAGCAGCGCGACCAGCAGGAATCCGACGAGGAACTTGGGAAACCGATACCAGATCTCGGTGGCGTTGGTTCGCCCGGTGTCACCTGTATCGCTCGTATAGTAAAGCGCATAGGCGACCGCAAGCACGCCGATGAACGTGTTTCGGACGAGTTTGGTGATCGTCGCCCACTGGCCAGCCGTCTCCGAGACCGCAAACCCGACTGCCGCCGTGGGTCCGGTCGAAAAAAGGCTCAATCCGGCCCAGACGCCGAACAGGCGGTCCGGCAGCCCCAACGCGGCTCCGAGGATCGGGAACACGACGAGGGTGATCGCGTCGAACAGCA
>Ga0306907_1000845_pt1 | contig 11825 bp, 9 predicted proteins | sample AntRauTorcE11898_FD_190415 | JGI IMG/M metagenome (GOLD analysis project Ga0306907, IMG submission 190415) | Saline lake microbial communities from Rauer Islands, Antarctica - Metagenome Torckler E11 #898 (v2) (version 2) | ecosystem: Environmental > Aquatic > Non-marine Saline and Alkaline >... | reverse complement strand
TCTGCCACAGATCGACCGGCAGATCGGACCTCAGACGCGCCTGCAAGGCCTTGGCGCTGCGCATCGGCGCGCCGGCCTCGGCGATGACCGTCATCCGCGCCGCATGCGGTCCCGGCCGGATCTCGCCGGCAGCAGCAAGATCCACGATCCGCGCCGTGGGATAGGCGGCCAGCACCCCGGCCAATGCCTGCGCACCGGCCCCCTGCCCGTCCGCCAGCGCAAAAGTCACGCGCGCGCCCGCGCGCAGCTTGCACGCGGCATGACCCGATGCAGCGCGGATCACCGCCTCGCCAGTCGCGGCGAGGATCACGACCTCGCCCATGGGATCGACCGGCTGACGGCCAAGAAAGAACCCGAAGATCTGCTCGGCCATGGCGCTGTAATGACGCGGGTCGCGCGCATCATGCACGATGCGCCCGATATCAACCTCGGTCACCGCCGCGCCGGCGGCATGGATGCGCAGCATCACGTCGATATCGACGGCGTAGGTCCCGACAAGCTCAGCATGCGCAATCAGGGACTTGTCGAAGAGGTAGATCCCCGAATTCGGCGCGGTCAGATGCACAAGCCCCGGAAACATCCGCGCCAGCGCCGGCCGCACCAGAAGCCGGGTCATCGGCATGTCGTCGTCGGGGTCGTTCCACGCCCCCTTGACCAGCCCGACGCCGGGCGCGCGCGCCGCCTGCATGCGCGCGAAAAGCGACAGGTCGAACCGGTCGAGATCGGCATCGACCTTCATCACCCAAGGCTGCCGCGCAGCGCCGATCCCGGTGCGCACCGCATGGCCCATGCCGGGGCGCGCCTCGGCCACCACGCGCGCGCCCGCCGCCTCGGCCAGCGCTGCGGTTGTATCAGTGGAGGCGTTGTCGATCACGACAACCTCGGCGATCCCGGCCATGTCGCGCAACTGTCCGACGACGCGCCCGATGGTCGCGGCCTCGTTGCGGGCGGGCACGATCACGGTCACCGGATCCGACATGATATCTCCCGAAGGCAGGCAAGGTTGCGCTGCCTTAGCGTCCCCCGTGCCGGGGCGCAATATCGCCACCGGTCACACCGGCGTCAGAAGGCCAGCGTCGCATTGATCGCGCGCGTCCACGCATCCACCTTGGCGCGGCGCTCGGCCTCGGCCATGCGCGGCAGGAACTGATGCTCCAGCTTCCAGGTCTCGGCAAACTCGGCTTGCCCCGGATAGAGCCCGATCTGCATCCCCGCAAGCCATGCGGCCCCGAGCGCCGTGGTCTCCAGCACCTGCGGCCGGTCCACCGGCGCGTCGATGATATCGGCGAGAAACTGCATCGCCCAGTCCGACGCGCTCATGCCACCATCGACCCGCAGGGTCGCCACCTCGCTGTGGCGGCCACCCGCCGCGTCCTCGTGCGCGGCCCAGTCATCGCGCATCGCCTGCAAGAGATCACGGGTCTGGAAGCCCACGCTTTCCAGCGCGGCGCGGGCGAATTCCTCGGGGCGCGAATTGCGCGTCAGACCGAAGATCGCGCCGCGACAGTCGGGGCGCCAGTAAGGCGCACCCAACCCGGTGAATGCCGGCACCAGCACCACGTCCTGATACGGGTCGGCCTTCTCGGCCAGCGGCTGTGTTTCGCTGGCATGGCGGATCATCCGCAGCCCGTCACGCAGCCATTGCACCACGGCACCGGCCACGAAGATCGAGCCTTCCAGCGCATAGGTGGGCTGGCCGTCGATCTGATAGGCGATCGTCGTCAGAAGGCGGTTCTGCGACACGACCGGCGTCGTCCCGGTGTTGAGAAGCGCGAAACATCCCGTCCCGTAGGTGGATTTGAGCATCCCCGGCTCGAAACAGGCCTGCCCGACGGTCGCCGCCTGCTGGTCGCCGGCGACACCACGGATGGGGATCTCGCGCCCGAAGAGATCGGCGCGGGCATTACCATACGTATCCGCACTGTCGCGCACCTCGGGCAACATGCGCATGGGTATGTCCAGAAGATCGCACATCGTCTGGCTCCACCGTCCCTTGCGGATATCGTAGAGCAGCGTGCGTGCGGCATTGGTGGCGTCGGTGGCATGCACCGCGCCGCCGGTCAGTTTCCAGATGAGATACGTGTCCACGGTGCCGAAAAGCAGATCACCGGCCTCGGCCCGGTCCCGCGCACCCTCGACGTTTTGCAGGATCCAGCGCAGCTTGGTGCCGGAAAAATACGGGTCGAGCAGAAGCCCGGTGCGATCCGCGACCATCGGCTCGTGCCCGGCCGCATGCAGATCGGCGCAATAGTCGGCGGTGCGCCGGTCCTGCCAGACGATCGCGCGGTAGACGGGGCGCCCGGTATGGCGGTCCCAGACCACGGTCGTCTCGCGCTGATTGGTGATTCCGATGGCGGCCACGTCGCTGGTGTTCAGCCCGGCCTTCTCGATCACCGCGCGGCAGGTTCCGGCGGTGGTGGACCACAGGTCGTTCGCGTCATGCTCGACCCAGCCCGAATGCGGGTAATGCTGGTCGAACTCTTCCTGCGCGGCGGCCGTGACCTGCATGGCGGCGTCGAACAGGATCGCGCGGGTCGACGTGGTGCCCTGATCGATGGCGAGGATATGGGTCATGTCCGCTCCGTCCCGGTAAGGCGTCATCATCCGGGCGGGCCGGATGATGACCTGTCACGTGATCCCCGGGGACAAGCCCCGGGGACGTTCGTCGTCTTGATCACTGCCAGGACTTGATCAGCTCGTCATAGGCAATGGTGATCGGCTCGGGGTCTTCATTGTCGAGCGCGGGCTTCGGTGCGCCGGGCTCGTCGAGCCATTCCTGCGGATCACGCGGCTCGTTGAGCTTCGGGCCGATATCGCCCTGCACGCCGGACCGCTCGATCCGCTCCATCACACTCTCCTGCTGCTCGCAGAGCGCGTCGAGCGCCTCCTTGGCGGTCTTGGCCCCCGAAGATGCGTCGCCGATATTCTGCCACCACAGCTGCGCGAGGCGCGGGTAATCGGGCACGTTGAAGCCTGTATCGGTCCAGTTCTCGCGCTCGGGCGAGCGGTAGAATTCCACCAGACCGCCAAGACGCGGCGCGCGTTCGGTGAAGCTCTCATGCTCGATGGTGCTGTCGCGGATGAAGGTCAGACCGTAATGCGACTTCTCCACGTCCACCGTCTTGGAGGCGATGAACTGCGCATAGAGCCAGCCGGCCTGCGCCCGGTCCACCGGCGTGGACTTCATCAGCGTGGCAGAGCCGACATCCTGATAGCCGACCTTCATGCCCTCTTCCCAGTAGGCCCCGTGCGGGCTGGGGGCGAGACGCCATTTCGGCGTGCCGTCCTCGTTCATCACCGGCAGATCCTCGTCGACCAGCGATGCGACGAAGGTGGTGTAGAGGAACATCTGCTGCGCGATGGCCCCCTGTCCCGGCACCGGTCCGGCCTCGGAAAAGGTCATGCCGGAGGCTTGCGGCGGCGCGTAGTTTTCCAGCCAGTGCTTGTATTTCTCGATGGCATAGACCGCCGCGGGGCTGTTGGTGGCCCCACCACGCGCCATGCACGATCCGACGGGCTGGAAGTCCTCATTGACGCGGATGCCCCATTCGTCGACGGGCACGCCGTTGGGCAGGCCCTTGTCGCCCATGCCGGCCATCGACATCCACGCATCGGTGAAGCGCCAGCCGAGGCTCGGGTGACGGCGACCGTAATCCATGTTGCCATAGACCTGCTTGCCGTCGATCTCGCGTCCGGTGAAGAACTCGGCGATGTCCTCGTAGGCCGACCAGTTGACCGGCACGCCCAGCTCGTATCCGTATTCCTCCTGGAACTCGGCCATGATGTCGGGATCGGTGAACCAGTCATGGCGGAACCAGTAGACATTCGCGAATTGCTGCACGGGAAGCTGGTAGAGCTTGCCGTCAGGTCCGGTCGCGGAGTCCGTGCCGATGAAATCCTCCAGATCGAGGGTCGGGCTGGTCACGTCGGCGCCCTCGCCCTCCATCCAGTCGGTCAGGTTGCGCACCTGCTGATAGCGCCAATGCGTCCCGATCAGGTCGGCGTCGTTGACATACATGTCATAGACGTTCTCGCCGGTCTGCATCTGCGTCTGCAGGCGTTCGACAACGTCGCCCTCGCCGATCAGGTCATGGGTGACGTCGATCCCGGTGATCGCGCTGAAGGCCGGGGCCAGGACCTGGCTTTCATATTCGTGGGTCGCGATGGTTTCCGAGACCACGTTGATCGACATGCCCTGATAGGGTTCGGCGGCGTCGATGAACCATTGCATCTCGGCCTCCTGATCCTCGCGACTCAGGGTCGAGCGGTCGATATGCTCGTCCAGAAAGCCGCGCGCGGCCTCCATGTCGGCAAAGGCCGGCAGGCCCGCAAGGGCGAGCGCGGTTGCCAGCGCGGTTGTGGATGTCAGCGTCTTGTTCATCATGTCCTCCCAAAGGTTGATTGAACGGTTTCTTCTCTCCCTGCGGCCCGGCCGGGCCGCACGGCCTGTCATTGGTCCGGTCTAGACCCAGCGAAACACCGCTGCGGCATAGACCAGACAGGCCAGCAGCGCGTAGGGCTGCGGCGCGACCTCCAGCCCCAGCCACACCAGATTGATGAAGGCCGAGCCCAGAAGCGTGATGAAGAGACGATCGCCCCGCGTCGTCTCGATCTGCAGAATCCCCTTGCGGGGCGTTTCGGGAAACTTGATCGCCAGCACCGAGAAGGTGACCAGCAGCCCCGCGATCACCAGAAAGAAGGTCGCTGTCGGCCATGTCCATGCCATCCATGCCATTATATTGCTCCTTCAAAGGGCTGTTCTTCGGAAGCAGGATCGTTGTTTCCGTCAATTCGTTGGAACATGCGTTCACGCCCATTCTGCCTTACACGTCTTACTTGAATGTTCGTCAGGCAAGGTTCTTCTTGATCCGAAAAACCCGTTATTCGTTTCTTAAAACATTTTGTTACGCTGTTTTGTAAATTTCCAAGTTCATTCCATGCACCGTGGGACACTAGGTCTTTTAACTCGAACAGAGCGCCCCCAATCTCCCGCTCATTTATTGCGGCTTGGAGATTAACTATTCGGTTATCTATCCAATCTTGGCTAGCACTCATCACACCCTCCCCAGGGCAAAGCCCTTGGCGATGTAGTTGCGCACGAAATAGATCACCAATGCCCCCGGCAGGATGGTCAGCACCCCGGCGGCGGCCAGCACGCCCCAGTCGACGCCCGAGGCGCCCACGGTGCGGGTCATGGTGGCCGCGATCGGCTTGGCGTCGGTGCTGGTCAGCGTGCGCGACAGCAGCAGTTCGACCCATGAGAACATGAAGCAGAAGAACGCGGTCACCCCGACACCAGAGGCGATCAGCGGCATGAAGATCTTGCCGAAAAAGCGCGGAAAGGAATAGCCGTCGATATAGGCGGTCTCGTCGATTTCCTTCGGGACACCGCGCATGAACCCTTCGAGGATCCACACCGCCAGCGGCACGTTGAACAGCGTATGCGCCAGTGCCACCGCGATATGCGTGTCGAAGAGGCCGACCGACGAGTAAAGCTGAAAGAACGGCAGCGCGAACACGGCGGGCGGCGCCATCCGGTTGGTCAGCAGCCAGAAGAACAGGTGCTTGTCGCCCATGAAATGATAGCGCGAGAACGCGTAGGCCGCCGGCAGCGCCACAGCGATCGAGATCACCGTGTTCATCGTCACGTAGATGATCGAGTTGACATAGCCCATGTACCACGACGCGTCGGTCAGGATCGTGATGTAATTGGCAAAGGTCAGGTCGCGCGGCCACAGCGAGAACGAACTCAGGATCTCGTTATTGCTCTTGAGGCTCATGTTCACGAGCCAGTAGATCGGCACCAGCATGAACAAGAGATAAAGCACCATGACCACGTTGACGCGCGGCAGGCGTCGGGTTGTCGCGTTATCGGCCATCACTTGCCCTCCCGTTTGTCGAGGTTGGTCATCACCGTGTAGAAGACCCAGGAGACCACGAGGATCACGAGGAAATACATGATCGAGAACGCCGCGGCGGGGCCGAGGTCGAACTGCCCGAGGGCCATCTTCACCAGATCGATCGACAGGAATGTCGTGGCATTGCCCGGACCGCCGCCGGTGACGACGAACGGTTCGGTATAGATCTTGAAGCTGTCCATGAAACGCAGAAGGATCGCGATCGTCAGGACGCCCGCCATCTTCGGCAGCTCGATATAGCGGAACACGGCCCAACGGCTGGCCTGATCGATCTTGGCCGCCTGGTAATAGGCATCCGGGATCGATTGCAGCCCCGCATAGGACAGGAGCGCGACAAGCGATGTCCAGTGCCACACATCCATCACGATCAGGGTGGTCCACGCGGAATAGAAGCCTTGCGTGTAGTTGTAGTTGATCCCGAGCGCGTCCAGCGTGTAGCCCAGAAGGCCGATATCGGTACGGCCGAAGATCTGCCAGATCGTGCCGACCACGTTCCACGGGATCAGCAGCGGCAGCGACATCAGCACCAGACAGACCGAGGCCGAGACCCCGCGCTTGGGCATGTTCAGCGCCACGAGAATGCCCAACGGCACCTCGATCGCCAGAATGATCAGCGAAAACGCCGTCTGCCGCGCCAGCGCGTTCCACATGCGTTCGGAGGCCAGCATGTCGCGGAACCAGTCCAGCCCGGCCCAGAAGAACTGGTTCTGGCCGAACGTGTCCTGCACCGAATAATTGACCACGGTCATCAGCGGGATGATGGCGGAAAACGCCACCAGCACGAGCACCGGCAGCACCAGCAGCCACGCCTTGTGATTGACGGTCTTTTCCATCACGCGGCCTCCTCGGCAGGGGATTTCGGCGCGACGCGCCAGTCATCGGAATAGACATTCACCGCGGCGGGCGCGAATTCGAGACGCGACAGATCCGCCGGCACGTCGGCACCCTCGGCCACGATGGCGTTGATCTGCGTGCCGTCGTGGTCGCAGCGCACCACCTTGTGCCGGCCCACATCCTCGACCCGGGTCAGCCGGACGGGCAGCCCGCCCTCGTCCGCGCCCATGCGCACGAATTCGGGCCGCACACCGATCTGCACCCGCCCGCCGGGGCGTCCGTAATCGGCCCCGAGCGGGATCTCGGTGCCATCCACGATGGCGCGATTGCCCTCGACCCGGGCCTCCAGAAGGTTCATCCCCGGGCTGCCGATGAAATAGCCCACGAAGGTATGCGCGGGCCGCTCGAACAGCTCTTCGGGCGTGCCGACCTGCACGACACGACCGTCATGCATCACCACGACCTTGTCGGCGAAGGTCAGCGCCTCGGTCTGGTCGTGGGTGACATAGATCATCGTGTGCCCGAACTCGTGATGCAGTGCCTTCAACTGCGTGCGCAACTCCCATTTCATGTGCGGGTCGATCACCGTCAGCGGCTCGTCGAAGAGCAGCGCGCTGACATCCTCGCGCACCATGCCGCGCCCGAGGCTGATCTTCTGCTTGGCATCCGCGGTCAGGCCGCGCGCCTTGCGGTTGAGCGTGTCCTCCATGCCGATCATCCGGGCGATGGTCTGCACCCGCTCGGCCACGTACTGCGCCGAGGCCCCGCGATTGCGCAGCGGGAAGGCCAGATTGTCATGCACCGTCATGGTGTCGTAGACGACCGGAAACTGGAACACCTGCGCGATGTTGCGCGCCGCGGTGGTCCGACTGGTCACGTCCTCGTCGTCGAACAGGATGCGCCCCTGCGACGGGTGCACCAGCCCCGAGATGATGTTCAAAAGCGTGGACTTGCCACAGCCCGACGCGCCCAGGAGGGCATAGGCCTCGCCATCGCCCCAGACATGGTTCATTTCCTTCAGCGCCCAGTCCTCGGGTCCCTTCGGCGCGGGCAGATAGCTGTGCGCCAGATTGTCGAGCGTGATCTTTGCCATTCTCTCCCCCCTCAGGCCGCTTGCGCATAAGACGCGGGCGCCACCAGCGCGCCGCCGGTCTCGAACACGTAGACATGCGCAGGGTCCAGATAGACGCGCAGATCCGATCCCGGCTCCAGCGCGCGCACGCCATGGATCAGACCGACCCAGCGTTCCCCGTGATGATCGAGATGCACGAAGGTTTCAGACCCGGTGATCTCGGTCACGCTCAGCGTCGTGTCGAAGGCCATTATCTCGCCGTCGGGTGCCTCCAGTTCCAGATGATTGGGCCGAAAACCGGCGAGGTACTCGCCATCGGCAAGGCACGCCATCGGACCCAATGCGGCGGTCGACTGCCCGTCGCCGAACAGGATCCGCGCGCCCGACTTGGTGACGGCCAGAAAATTCATCGGCGGATCGCTGAACACCCGCGCCGTGGTGGCGTCAGCGGGCTGGCGATACACAACCGGCGTAGACCCGAACTGCGTGATCCGTCCCTCCCACAGGGTGGCGGTGTTGCCGCCCAGCAAGAGCGCCTCTTCGGGTTCGGTCGTGGCATAGATGAAGATGCTGCCCGCCGCCTCGAAGATCTTCGGGATCTCGGCGCGCAACTCTTCGCGCAGCTTGTAGTCGAGATTGGCCAGCGGCTCGTCCAGCAGCACGAGCCCCGCATCCTTGACCAGCGCACGCGCCAGCGCGCAGCGCTGCTGTTGCCCGCCCGACAATTCCAGCGGCCGGCGATCCAGCATCGGCGACAACTGCATCAGGTCGGCGGTCTTGCGCACCGCCGCGTCGATCTCGGCTTTGGATTTCCCCGACAGTTTCATCGGCGAGGCGATGTTGTCGTAAACGCTCATCGACGGGTAGTTGATGAATTGCTGATAGACCATCGCCACGGCGCGATCCTGCACCCGCATGCCGGTGACGTCCTTGCCCTGCCACAGGATGCGGCCGGTATTGGGCACATCGAGCCCCGCCATCAGCCGCATCAGCGACGTCTTGCCCGCCAGCGTCGGCCCCAGCAGCACGTTCATCGTGCCAGCCTCCAGCGTCAGATCGGTGGGGTGGATATGCACCTCGCCGCCTGCGACCTTCGACACCCCCTCCAATGTCAGCGTCATGTCTGTCTTGCCTCGCTCATCCCTTCGCGGCCTGCGGACGCGCGGTCTGCGCCTCCCGCTGCTGCCGCATCCATGTCTCCAGTTCCGCGATCTGGCCCTCGGTCATCTTCAGCCCCAGCCGCGTGCGCCGCCACACGACATCCGCCGCCTCCCGCGCGAATTCGTGCTCAATCTGCCAGCGGACCTCGGCCCCGGTCAGCGTCGCGCCGAAATCCGGACCCAGATCCGACGCCTCCCGCGCCCCCGACACGATCTGTGCGGCCTCTGTGCCATAGGCCCGCACCAGACGCCGCGCCCAGGGGGCCGACAGGAACGGACAGGTGCCTCGCAAATCCTCCACCAGCCGGTCCACCCCGTCAACGGCGAAATCCCCGCCGGGCAGCGCGACCCCGGCGGTCCAGTCTGCCCCCGCGCGATCGAAATACGGGCTCAGCCGCGCCAGCGCCGCTTCGGCCAGCTTGCGATAGGTGGTGATCTTGCCGCCGAACACGTTGAGCAGCGGCGCCCCCCGATCCTCGCTCAGCGACAGAACGTAATCGCGGGTCGCGGCGGTGGCCGATTTCGCCCCGTCATCATAAAGCGGCCGCACGCCCGAATAGGACCAGACGATATCGTCGCGGGTCACCGGACGCTCGAAATACTGGCTGGCGAAATGGCACAGGTACTCGGCCTCCTCTTGGGTGCATTCGGGCTTGGAATGCGCATCCGTGTGCTCGGCATCGGTGGTGCCCAGCAGGGTGAAGTCCCCCTCGTAGGGAATGGCGAATATGATCCGGCCGTCAGTGCCCTGAAAGAAATAGCACTTGTCGTGATCGTAAAGCTTGCGGGTCACGATGTGGCTGCCGCGCACCAGCCGCACACCCTCGCTGGAATTCATCCGCAGCGTGTTCGATATCACATCTTTCACCCACGGCCCGCCAGCATTGACCAGCGCGCGCGCGCTGACAGTCTCGGTCGCGCCGGTGTCGCGGTCCTCCAGCGTCACCTGCCACAGATCGCCGACCCGCTCGGCGGCGCGCACGCGGGTGCGCACCCGGATTTTCGCCCCCCGGACCTTGGCGTCGCGGGCATTGAGCACGACAAGACGGCTGTCCTCGATCCAGCAATCGGAATACTCGAACGCCCGCTCGAACCTGTCCTGAAGCGGCGCACCCTCGGGGGCCTGCCGCAGGTCGAGCGTGCGTGTCGCCGGCAGGATCTTGCGCCCGCCAAGGTGGTCGTAAAGAAACAGCCCCAGCCGGATCAGCCAGGCCGGCCGCCGTCCCTTCATCCACGGCATCACGACATTCAGGATGCGCGAGGTCGGCGTCTCGCCCTCGAACCGCATGTCGGGGTGATAAGGCAGCACGAAGCGCATCGGCCAGCTGATATGCGGCATCGCGCGCAGCAGCGTCTCGCGCTCGATCAACGCCTCTTGCACCAGCCGGATCTCGAAATACTCCAGATAGCGCAGCCCACCATGAAAGAGCTTGGTCGAGGCCGATGACGTGGCGCTGGCCAGATCGTTCATCTCCGCCAGATCGACGCGCAGACCCCGACCCGCCGCATCGCGCGCGATGCCGCAGCCGTTGATGCCACCGCCGATGACGAACAGATCCACGATGCTGTCGTTACTGCGCTCCGTCACTCGAGGCCTCCTCCCCTTGGCTTCGACTTCAAACGAAACACGGTTCGTTGCGTGCGGTCAAGGAATTTGTTCGTTTTCGTTCCTTTTTGCATCGGCACGGCTTTTAACGGGGAGTCTCGCACTCTGCGCCGGCCCGACCGGACACGCCGCCGCCCTGCCGGTCTTGCCGCAGCGCGGCGGAGACGAGGCTTGCAAGTGGAAACGAAACGAACATACTCGAAGGCTTGAACGATCAGGGTTCGCCATGTCGCAAACTTTCCGTCTGCCCGACATCCTCGAGATCGCCCGCAGCGAGGGCAAGGTGACGGTGGAAAACCTCGCCGAACGCTTCGATGTCACCGTCCAGACCATCCGCCGCGACCTGACCGAGCTTGCCAATGCCGGCAAGCTGGAACGTGTGCATGGCGGCGCGATCCTGCCCTCGGGGGTCTCCAATATCCTCTACGAGGAACGCCGCCGTCTCAACGAGCCCGGAAAGCTCGCCATCGCCCGCGCCTGCGCCGCGGCGATCCCCGATGACGCCTCGCTGTTTCTCGACATCGGCACCACGACCGAGGCGGTCGCCCGCGAATTGATGGATCACCGCAACCTGATGGTCGTGACCAATAACATCAACGTGGCGCAGATCCTGCAGGCCAATACCGACTGCGAGATCATCGTCGCCGGTGGCGCGCTGCGCCGCGCCGATAACGGGCTGGTCGGCCACCTCACGGCGCGCAGCATCGAGAATTTCAAGTTCGATCACGCCATCCTCGGCTGCTCGGCGCTGGACGAGGATGGCGACATGCTCGATTTCGACATCGAGGAGGTGCTGGTCGGCCAGACCCTTCTCAACCGCTCGCGCGAGGTGTTCCTGGTCGCCGATCACTCGAAACTCCAGCGCAGCGCGCCGGTGCGGATCGGCTCGGTCCGCGATGTCGACCGGATCTTCACCGACATCCCCCTGCCCTCGCGCCTGTCGAAACGCTGTGCGGACTGGAACACCGAGGTGCATGTCGCCGCGCCGCGGTCCTGAAAATCAGACCCGGTCCGCGAACCTGACCCTGGTTTCGTCTTGGCGAAATACCCCGGGGGAGTCGCCCGGCACGGGCGACGGGGCGGCGCCCCCGATCTAACCTTCGGCCAAACCCCCCCACAGACCGTCAGCCTGTCAGGAAACTGCCCATAGGGATGTAGCGCACCGGATCCCCGGGCGCGATCTCCGCAGCATGGTCGTCCAGTTCCACCAACCCCTCGGCCCAGGACAGCCCGCT
>Ga0306907_1000840_pt1 | contig 11861 bp, 18 predicted proteins | sample AntRauTorcE11898_FD_190415 | JGI IMG/M metagenome (GOLD analysis project Ga0306907, IMG submission 190415) | Saline lake microbial communities from Rauer Islands, Antarctica - Metagenome Torckler E11 #898 (v2) (version 2) | ecosystem: Environmental > Aquatic > Non-marine Saline and Alkaline >... | reverse complement strand
TGCGTCTAAAAATTTCATTTAAAGCTCTCCTTTTTAATATCTTTCTCCACGAATAAGTTGTTGCCTTTTCTTAATAACTTTCATTTTTTCTATCTCTGCCATATTATGGTCTTCTTCAGAGACGTGGCTAGACCTAAGAACTTTATTAAGCTCATCAATTTGCCTATTATGCTCTAACATCTCATTAAAGAATTCTTTTTCTTGCTCATATAGTTTACGACGCAACTGAACGGCCGCACTATATGTATCAGCAATTTCCCACCATATATTAGAGTTGTCAAAGCCTCTAATTCTCTTTTTTAGCTCATCAAGTTGTAGAGCATTAATATACAAATAATTTGTTTTTAAGTCGTAATTCAAAATATATACTCTAGTCAATGTAATCTCCTCTGTTTATTTTTTTAAAATTCATCATCACTAATCTCATATGACATCATGCCGCCTATTAACCACTTTCTATTTGGTCCAGTGCGGTCTGGTTCTGGATAATCATAATAACCTTTTGTTTTATGACTTTCCATAAGAGCTGCGTCTAGTCCTCTAATTAATCAAATTTTAAACTTATAATTATAAACTTCGTCTATAGCATCAAACTCATCAAAATAGTCCCCATCTTCTGGACTATCAAGAGGAATACCATAGAGGTTATCAACTGCTTTATATTTACTGATAAAATACACCTACTTTTTCTTTTTGGCTTCTTTTACTTTATTTTGCCACTCTTGCTCTGCAATTAATATATCATAGTTTAAATTTTTAACAATTAAGTCAAGCTGTACATAAATTGAACCAAGCTCTTCATTAGGTATTTCAATAATGTAACCATCTACTGTTCTAGTAATCTGGTCCATTCCTTCTTTTTCTAATACTCCCACTACTTGCTCTGTTAAATTATATTTTAACTCATTACGTTGCTTTTGTGTAATGATACTACTTTCTGTTATTTTGTACTCATGTTTATAAATAAAATCTAAAATTTCATCCAATTTACCCATTATTATTCTCCTTTAAATTCATATATAGAAAGTGCTTATGACTATTTATTTTCAACATCATCATCTTCATCTTTATCAAAGTCACCCCATCTAATAATAATTGCTTTATAACTCTTATTTCTTATAACGAAAAAATCTTTTTCAACTAGCGTCTTTTCTACTACTTCTCTAAAGCCATACCCGCTAATTACTGGTCTAGTAATAGTGACAGACTTATCGTAAATATTATATTTTCTTTTGTAGTTATTGCCTTCATTAAAAAATATAACAAGTTTTGATTTTCCTTTTTTAGAAGCCTTTTTAATTCTTTTGTCTATGTAGTTTAATGTTTTAAGAATTTCTTTATTAAACTTTTTATAATGTCTTTTTTTAACTTTCTTAGTTATCTTATCTGCTTTGTTTTTATTGATTTAAAACACCTCTTTTCCTTACCTTCTATAATAATTATAACAAAAAATTGGGTATTTGTCAAGATTTTTTTACCCTAATTTTTGTTTGTCAAATATATACCATTCTTTTATTAATTTCACAACATCATCAACTAACTCTTTATCTACTTTGTATTTATAGCCTTTCATAATTCTATCTACTGATCCCTCTAAAGCATCTAGTTGAGCTGCACTATATAAGAAGGCTCCTTCTTTAACCCCTAATAAAAATTCTTTATCAGATTTCGATACCGGTGGTACATTAAAATCTTCATTGTAGTAATAGCTGGCCGCACCTAGTTTAAGCAAGTGATGCGTTCTATAGATATGATAACCGCCTTTAAAAGGCTTCTTTCTATACTTCTTTAGATGGGCATTAAACAACCCTGCTAAAGCACTTTTATTAACTTTAAAACCTTTAGTAGATAATAGGGTATATGTATACCATCTGCTCCATTCAGAATTGATAGCTTCTAATGTATTTGGACTACCTTTGCTTGCTTCCTTTAAAAAACTCCACGCATCTTTAAAGGTTACTTTTCCAAAGTAAAAATCTACTACTTTAGATAGTTTTCTATTTCTAATCACGTCTTCCATAGATAAAAAGACTACTGCCTTTAAGTCAATATCAGAGTCCTCGTTATCAAGATTATAATTTTGTGAGCCGAATAACCCTACGAAAGAAAGAGTTGCTTCTGGCATCTCTTTCCATACGTAAGTCTTTACCTCTCTTAATGCTAATGCAAATTTCTTGTCTCTATTCATATTTATCTCCTTATATTTAAACACCATCGCTACTATAGCAAGTCAACTTGTCTCTTATCTTTATGTGTCATCTTTGTCTTCCTTAATAAACTCTCTATAAAAAACAATTCCAAAGTCAATGACATAGAAACTAATAACAGTCATAACTATACCCATAAAAATATATGCAATTATGTCTCCCATACTACCCCTCTTTTTTTACCTTTCCTACTAAACACATAGCTCGCCGCATTTGACGTGCCGGCATTTCCTCTATATTTTCTTTAGCGAAAAAACTAACAAATTTTAACATCATTTGAATAGTATCATCAATCTTCATACCATACATTGTCTTTAATGCCACTGTGCTTTCTAAAATATTATTAATGGTGGGACCGGTGTACTTTTCTTTTTTAAAAACATCTTCGTACTCTTTAAATAGTATGCTTTTTAGATATAATCTAGTGTCGCCCTCATATTCTTTCAAGTTTTCTTTAAAGTCATACTTAGCCAACCTAGCATGTTTTTCAATTATACTAGATAGGAAAATTGCAATGTTAATTATTTCTTTTTCTACACCGATTTTTCCATAGCTTGTAAACAGTTCATTGTTGCTACCAAAGCCGACTATTTCAGTACCTTCTTCAGTTTCCTTACATAGAAAATATTCCATATCAGAAGCACTTATCTTAAGAATTTCATACTTGTTTGGGCAATTCTCTAGCAATTCTTTTTCCATTTCATTCTCAGGTTGCATTTTAGTTAAACTCATTATAAAACCTCTCCTCTATCTCTTGATTTAATTTATAACATAAGTATTTAATTCTGGCTGCTTTTACTATCAAGTCCGCAATACTGTATCTCTAATTGGTTTATATACTCGTATTTTTCTCCTTTTAGTCTTATTGTATCCTAAATTTGACATTTTCATATGAAAGTGTTAAAATATATATGTATACGCTTTGGAGCTGTATCGTAAAATTCTTATGCCGTCTTAAAATAGCGTAGTTCATTTTAGGAAAATAGAATAGTTTATTTTGATATTTGTTTCATTCACTTTGTTGTTTGTTTCACTCACTTCGTTCATTCAACCATTGTAACTCACTGCGTTCGTTACGTTTAAAAAACTTAGAGAATAGTTTATTTTAGGAAAATAGAATAAAAACCCTATATTGCCTCTAAGCCTCTACATTATTCCTAGTCATTATATTATTCCTAACCTCTACATTGCCCCGAACCTCTACATTGCCCTAAACCTCCCTTATTCCTAAAATTTTTCAAACGTAACGAACGTAGTGAGTTACCACCGTTGAATGAACGAAGTGAATGAAACAAACATGGCGCCGCACAATTATAATGCTCTGTAGCGCCCCTTCCTAGCGAAGAAAGCTAAAAAGCTAAAAAGCTAAAAAGCGACCGCAATAATTGTTACCATAGAGATAAGGTACAAGAGAATAACAATAAAGAACACAATATAAGTCTTATTATCTTCTGCAATCTTTTTATTGAAAGCAATCGTTATAGTAATTAAGAGTAAACCAATATATATTATTATGTTCATTATAACATTTCCTTTAATATGTTAGTTTCTAACACTTCTTCTATATGTTCCATTATAAATACCTCTTTTGTATTTCCATTACTAATGCTATTTCATTGTAATGAAGTTCTTTATTTGTTGTATATCCTTCTTTTGAAATGTTAAGATAAAAATCTTCTTTTTGGTTATATAGTTTGATGTTATTCTTTGAAGATTGTTTAACTATAAAGTCGACCGCATAATGATTAATAAGATTTGCTATTTTCTCAACTATTTTAAAACCTCCTGAATAATTTTAATCAATTCCTAATTTTAATCAATCCTAATTTTCTATTCTCCTGAATATCTTTAATCTTCAACCTTCTAAATATATTATATCCTAATTTCAGCAAAATTTCAAGTAAATTGCTAATCAAATTTTTAGATAAAAAAAAAGAAGCAGTAATTAAACTACTTCTTCATTATTGCCTTAACCTTTCTTAACTATTCGAAAAGGCTAGGAACTGCAGTTACTTCGTCATCTTTACTGTTTTTGCTTTTTGGAACAGTTTCAGGGTCTCGGTCTGTAACGCTAAAACTAACACGAGCATAAATTGGAGTTCCAGTGTTTGCATCTTCTGCAATAGGAACTGAAATTTCTTTGTTAGAATTAACTTCGGCTGTACCAAAAGCTTCAGTAAGGACTTTCTTAAGATAATCAACAGTTTGAGTTTTCATTTGGTTACGAACAGTTACTGCTGGATTACCGTTCTCTGTGTAAAAGTCTACTTTGTTCATGTAAATCTCTCCTTTTTGTTCTAGATTTTTATATAAGTAACATCATTGAGTACATCTTTATTATAACGCATTTTTTAGTTTCTTTCAAGTAGTTTGGTTGGTTAATTTTTGTGCTTATTTTTCTTATCTCTTAACCTTTCTAACTATATTATACCTTGATTTTTGGTAAAAGTCAACTTATAGGTTATATTAAGTATAAATATCGAAAAACGCTTTTCTAAACTTATAATCAAGGTCTTCCGCAAATTCTTGTGTAGGAATAAAAGACTTAACAAGACTTTTTATAATTTTCACTGCTTCTGCTTCATTGATAACATCGATTGCAATATAGTTATTATATGCGACTTCAAGAATAGTATTAGTTAGTTCCATGTCAATGTTTTGTTCTTCTAGTATTTCTTTAACTTCTTTGTAAATGTTTGCTTTGAAGAATTCTCTTGGGTTTTCTTCCCATTTGGTATAAATATTAAAGAACTTGTATTCATCTTTTGCTTTATACTCATAATAAGCGGCCGCAATACGTGGTAATAGAACCCCTTCATTAATAGTTTCTTCTACTAGCATTATACGTTTAACATTGCTTTTTTCAGAATGAAGAGCAATACAAAGAGAATAATCTTCATCACCAATTGCTATTGCATATGAACCTCCCATTACATACGAGCCATCAGGAATAATAAGAGCATCATATACATAATTATCTATAACGTCAAAGTATACTGCTTCAACTCCTGTTTTCTCTTTGATTTCTTCTTTTAGTTGTTTGTTGTTTGCGTATTTTACTGTTAAGTCCATATTGTTTCTCTCCTCTATAAATAGTTTAGTTTTTAATGTAGGGCAGGGTTTTTAGATAACCGAAGTTCTTCAGAGGCATACAAGCAAATAAATACTTGTCTCTGTGAGGAGGGGAGCCTGCTCATATACCTGTGAAGAACTGGGAATTAGTACAGCACTCCCAAAACTGTGCGGGCACGCAACCTCAACCGCATAGAATGTAGAGCATAAACCAAATCTCAACTCTACTTGTGCGGCCAACTTAGGGCTCTATCCGCACTTTACCTTCCCTTAATCCGCTACCTGCTCAACCGCAGACGGAAGACTACTATTCTTCATCACTTATAAGACCTTACTTACTATAACCAATCTCTCCTGTATCCTCATTCGTTTCACCGGGCTTACAGTAGTGATTAATAAGATGTTCGAATGTCTCAGTCATCGTCATATCATTTACAAGAGTGAAAATCTTTAAACGCTTATAAGTGCGCTCTTCCAAATTTACGTAAAATCCTTCCCCTTACCTTTCTACTTATATTATATCGCAATTTTTATAAAAAGTCAAGAAGTTTGTTAAAATTATGCATTTTACCAAATTTACGTAAAATTGGAGATTGCGCGCTCTCGTATTTACTTTTAAACACGCTAATTAGCCTCTTCTTCTACTATAATAAACCTAACAAAAATATTTTCACACCTATCACAATAGTATAGCTTGTTTACTTCTGAGGCAACAGACGTTTTAGTTGCCACTACATGACCTCCCTCTTCTTCAAGTTCCACGTAGTGTATTCGCTCTGCTGTGATTAGTCCACTATCTACTGTGGCGCCGCAATAAGGACACGCATGTTTATAAATTATACTTCCGATAAAAATCACCCTTTTTACGTGTTTTAAGTATTTTTATATGTTTTTATGTGTTTTTTGTCTATTTTGTTCAATTTTTGTGCTTTTTTTGCTACTTTTTGAGTGGTTTTCATGCTATTTTCTAAGGTTTACCCTTTTCACATAACTAAAGCGCCTAGTCGCAATGGACTATCTTCTTCAATTAGGGAAAATAGCATACTCACTCATACTTCAAACAGTAGTGTGTGGCTGTTATAAACAATGGTCCCTTTCCACTTACTCTTAAAAACGTCTTTCTCTTTTATGCCACGAACTTTTCCAAAGCCAGGTTTGTGTCTCCAATGTCCATGTGTATTACGCCGCATAAAATGAAAGTCATCGAGAGAGAATTTAAGCGCCACATACTCAATACCCGGCCGCATCTCATGTCTCTGAACAGATTTAAGACCAAACCCTTCCATTTCTGCTATAGCGTCTGCTTCTGTTTCTTCGCGCGGTATGAAACGGTCGTCATCACTAAATGGTTCAACGTCATCTACATCACCAACAAACCGTCTCCATGCGTCAAGGAGCATCCAATCGTCTTTTTGTAGTGCATATCCCATGCAGTTTGCACTTCTGTATTTAGCCATTTTTAAAATCTCCCCATCGTTTCTAAATATATTATAACTTATTTTTTGTTGACTTTCAAGCATTTTAATGAGCGAAGTTTTTACGCAAATTTTTATCTTCTAAAAATTTACGATAAGCATCTTTTTGGTATGTTTCCTCTATTGTCTCCCAGTAGGCTTCGATGATAATTTCTTGTAGATTATAGGGTAGGTCTTCAAAGTGCTCTTGCCCCTCTTCAAAGGACAGAACATCCGCGTACTCATCCATATAAATTACATAGAATATATCCTCGTCTTTTACTTCAAACTCATAGTCTACTGGAATATTCCCACTCTTGCCTGTGTAAAACCTGTAGTTAATTGTTCGCATTATTCTATCTCTCCTTTATCTTTCTATACTAATTATAACTCAGATTTGGATAAAAATCAAGGGTTTGGAAAACAAAAAATCTGCTCCTGCTTCATTGACAAGCAATACACTAATATGCCATTACCTGAAACATGGGTTCCTGCTTCATTGACAAGCAATATATTAATACGGTACTACCTGAAGCATGGACACCTGCTCTCTTGACAAACAATACAATCTGTATACGAACCATAGTAGTTCGCTACCCCTACTATTAACGTTAGACCACGAACCATTACAGTAGCAACACGAACCATTACAGTAGCAACACCAACCAATATAGTAGCAACACCAACTAATATAGTAGCAACACCAACTAATATAGTAGCAACACGAACTAATATAGTAGCAACACGAACTAGTATAGTAGACATGTCAACCAATAAGATTGCGGCGCGAACTAGTATAGTAGACATGCCAACCAATAAGATTGCGGCGCGAACTAGTATAGAGTGTATGCCAACTAATATAGTAGACATGCCAACCAATAAGATTGCGGCGCGAACTATCTCGTAAGCGCTTACATGCTCTTCATAAGATTTCAAACAAATGGCTTGCCTAGTACATGTAAGCGCTTAATGTGTCGTGGATAGTAAATATATAATAAAAGCGCTTTCATAAAAACTTTACATTTTCCTAATTTTGTAAACGCTTTCATAAAAACTTTACATTTTCCTAATTTTGTAAACGCTTTCATAAAATTGACAAAATAAAAGGCACCCGTGAAGGGCACCAATTACTATTCAGGTTGTTCTTTGGAAGCCTATGTCTGGTGAATACTCTCGATAAAGTATTAAACTCCTTTAGTGTCTTTATTATGTTTCTCAATGCGTTCAATTGCTTTACGTTCACGTTCTTCTTGTTCTTTGATAGCACTCGCACTATCATACTCCATATTCTTAACTTTTGCATTGACGATAATGGTTACCGCACCATAGTGGCTATGTGGAACTTCTATAACTATGCCTTCCTTAGCCTTACCAACTACCATGTCTTCTGGGAGGTCTTTCATAATAGCCTCCACAGTTTCGTGCTTGATGCGATTACGGTCCTTCTGGTTGATATTCCCTTTGTCATTCTCTTTCATGCGACGTGCCTTAATACGACTTGTTACTTGTTTAAAATTTTCCAAAATACATCATTCCTTTCAATTTTTTATCTTACATACATATTATACCATGTATAGGTAGGATTGTCAAGGGGTATTTTTAAACTGTAACTGTGTCTTTTCCCTTACCCTCTAAATATATTATAGCACAATTTTTGGTATTTGGCAAGTAATTATGATATCTAAACGTTTTCATAAAAAAATTCCTGCTTTGCTTGACAAACAGTTATATTTGTGGTATCTTTTGAAATTTTAGATTGCAAAATTTTTGAATAAGTCTTGCTTTTTGCTTGACTATTATAGTATAATATGATATGTAAAATTTTTAGTACGCTCTGGAGTTTTGGGTTTGAAACCTGAAAATGGCTTACCTAAGCGCTTGACTTTTGAAACGTGTCGTGGAAAAGTTTTGGATATGTAAAATTTTTAGTACGCTCTGGAGTTTTGGGTTTGAAACCTGAAAATGGCTTACCTAAGCGCTTGACTTTTGAAACGTGTCGTGTAGAAGCACTTCCACGACACGCCTGTAACAAAAAGCAAAATAAATTAATATCTTGCTTTGATTTTGTATGCGCTATCTATTTTAAACAAAACTCATTTAAAAATTTAAGATAAGCCTCTCTTCGGTATGTTTCCTCTATTGTCTCCCAATAGGCGTCGATAATAATTTCCTGTAAATTATGAGGTAGGCCCTCAAAATGTTCTCGCGCCCGTGCAATGGGTAGAATGTACGCTCTACCGGTTGTATGAGGTAGGACGTCCATGTACGCATTCATATAAATTACACGGAATACATCCTTATCTTCCACTTCAAAATCATAATCTACTTCTCCGCTTTTACCTGAATAAAAAATGTACTTAATTGTTCGCATTATGTACCCTTCCTTTATCTTTCTATACTAATTATAACACATCTTTAAGGTTTTTTCAACCCTTTTGAGTAAAAGATTTTAACGTGTCGTGGAAAAGTTTTGATTTTGCCATTAAATTGATTAAAACCTTGATATTGCCATTAAATTGAATAAAACCTTGATATTGCCATTAAATTGAATAAAACCTTGATATTGCCATTAAATTGAATAAAACCTTGATATTGCCATTAAATTGAATAAAACCTTGATATTGCCATCGTATCGTGGAAAAGTTTTGATTTTGCCATTAAATTGAATAAACTTTGATTTTGCCATAAATTAAAACCTCTCCACGACACGCTTACTATAAAGAAAAAACTTAGTTTAAAACTAAGCCGTTCCTTGTGTTTTTCATAGAGTGATATTTGAAAGTATAGGTTTTGCCTTTTGCTGTAATTTTAAAACTATTATCAAGTTCAGAAGTAAGGAATAATTTTTTTAATGGTTTGGTTTCATTATAGCCTAACTTTATACACTCATTTAAAATATCAAGTTCAATGCGGCAATCTTGCAGGCCCATGTGTTGCTCTTTAAACTCCGTTTTGCCTGTAATTGCTTGATAAGTGCACTCCGCGTTAGTTCGCATGTAGCCCTTTGGTGTTACTTTTTTATGTTTATTTGCAAAGTCTTTATATTGTCTTGTCTTGTGTATGTAGTGAGACGCAATACTTTGAATGTCAATCCAATTTTTAATAGGGTTTGCTTTTTTAAAATAATCGCTATTGAAACGCATAACACTTTTATCAAAAGGTGAATTGTAAGCAAAAACAAAATCAATTTTATGCTTTTTTATTTGAGTCTTAATACGCTGAAAAATGCGCCCTATGTGCTTCCTTTTCATTTTGTGCGCTTTAAGGCTCTGAACGTATAAAGGACGCTTATTTGCATAGTATGCTGTTTCAAAGAGCATTTTATTATCGTATACTTGTTTAACCGCATAATGCTCACTATCAATTTCTACATATCGCCCGCTTTTTAGTTCCGCAATAATAAAACCTATATCGTATGCGTAACGCTTTTCAAGTCCAATTGTTTCAGTATCAAGTACCATGATTTTTTTAGGTAGTAACATTAAATATCATCCTTTTAAATTTTTATGGTTTTGTTTATCTTTCTATACTAATTATAACATGCTCCTGTTTCTTTGTCAAGCCTTTAAACAATTAATTTTAATTTCTTTTGAGCGCCTTTCTCTCAACCTCTATACTAATTATAGCATGATATAAGACTTTTTACAATAGGTGAAAACGCTTTCATTTTGAGGAATAAAAGTGTGTCGTGGAGAAGGGTTCACATTTAGGCGTGTCGTGGAGAAGCATTTCCACGACACGGGTAACACGATAAAAAAAAGGGCTTTCGCCCTTTAATTATTACTCAAACAATTTGATTTCTTGTTCTGGTTCCTTATGTTTCATACTTGATTTGGTGCTTTTGTATTCAGGTGCGAGAGTGGTTACACTACCACTGATTTCAAAGTAGATGGGGTCCTCTGTTTGCTCGTCATTTGCGATTTGAATAGCAAGCGTTTTTCTTGCAGTTTCTACAACCTCAAGTCCGGTTGCATTTTCTACGGCGGTTTTTGCCATTTTCATGCTTTGCTCTTTCATTTTGTTTCTTACGCTCACTTTTGGGTTCCCTTTGACATTTGTAAAATCTACTAGTTTCAAAATAATCACTTTCCTTTTCTATATTTTTTATTTTTGATTATACTTAATTATAACATGCTTTTTGTTACTTGTCAAGAGTTTTTACGATTTTTCCTTCTCAGTCGCATATGTAAATAATCATCCTGTTCTTTTTCTTTAACTTTTCTTGATTGATTGTAGGCCGATTTGGCGTGTTTTTTACGTTGTTTACGATTTTTCATTTTAAGTTCTTGTTCCTTTGCGTACGCTTCAGTTTCATGCACTGTATCAAAATCAAATGATTTGATTTTAATATCAATAGTTGCAGGTATAGAGCCCTCATGTGAGTTAGGTAATTCAAGCACGATGCCTTCCTTGTTCATGCCTACCGCAATCTTCATGTCTTTAAAATCAGCGAGTAAAGCGTTCATGATATCAGTTTTCAATTTACGGTGTTCAGTTTGCTTGATTTTTTCGCCTTTTTTAGTTGTAGTAATAGTAAACTTTTTACTCTCTACCTTTTTTAAAATAGTCTTAAAATGCTCCATTTGTTATACCTCCTTTTTCTCAACCTCTATACTAATTATAACACGATATTAACAATTTGTCAATGGTTTTAGTGAATTAATTTTAATTTCTTTTGAGCGCCTTTCTCTCAACCTCTATACTAATTATAACACGATATTAACAAGTTGTCAACGGTTTTAGTGAATTAATTTCAATCTCTTTTGAACGCCTTTCTCTCAACCTCTATACTAATTATAGCACGATATTAACAAGTTGTCAACGGTTTTAGTGAATTAATTTCAATCTCTTTTGAACGCCTTTCTCTCAACCTCTATACTAATTATAGCACGATATAAGACTTTTTACAATAGGTGAAAACGCTTTCATTTAGGAATAAAAGCGTGTCGTGGAACGATTTTTTGTTGCTTTTTTCTTGACATTATGATTTGCGTCTGGTATTTTTTATAAAGATTATAATAAGGCATATAACCGTGTCGTGGAAATGCCCCTCCACGACACACTTAAATATAAACCCTCTCCACGACACGCCTATAAAATAAAAAAAAGAGCGGTGGAGGCTCGCATA